>WNEO01000264.1_pt1 | contig 12902 bp, 14 predicted proteins | sample 5399941 | NCBI WGS metagenome assembly WNEO01 (sample SAMN13153328, study PRJNA577476) | soil metagenome | isolation source: 20 cm grassland meadow soil 2 days after 3rd rain plot 2 | place: USA:California | collected 2015-11-11
CGCTCCGCCGCCTGGTCGAGCGCATCATGCGCCACTGGGACACGGGGCCGGGCGCGGCCTACAACCACACGCGCAAGGAGGCGCTCGCGCTGGCGCGTCTCTCGACCGACCTCGACGCGGTGATCGCGGACATCGAGCGCGAGGCGGGCGTCCTCCCGCGCCTGATCGCGACCACCGCACGCGAAGGCGGCCGGCGTCTCTCCTTCGCCGAATTGCGCCGGCGCCTGGCCGAGCCGGGCCGGCCCGAGCTGTTGATCCTGGGCACCGGCTGGGGCCTCACCGAGGAGGTGACCGGACGCGCCGACGACGTGCTCGAGCCGATCCGCGGCGTGTCGGGCTGGAACCACCTCTCGGTCCGCAGCGCCGCCGCCGTGATCCTTGACCGTGTGCGTGGCGACCGCTAGAAGGATTGGTTATTGCCCGATGAACCCCATCGACCGCATCGAGGCCGAGCAGCTCCGCAAGGTGCCCGCCTTCAAGCCGGGCGACACCGTGCGCGTGCACGTGCGCGTGGTCGAGGGCGACAAGGAGCGCATCCAGATCTTCGAGGGCACGGTCATCGGCCGCAAGGGCGGCGCGAGCCGCGAGACATTCACCGTCCGCAAGACGTCGTACGGGGTCGGGGTGGAGCGCACGTTCCCGGTACACTCGCCGCGCATCGACCGCATCGAGATCGTCGCCAAGGGCGCGGTGCGGCGCGCGAAGCTCTACTACCTGCGTGAGCGCGCGGGCCGCGCCGCCAGAGTCACCGAAGAAGCCTAGCCGTAGACGCAGACGCGTAACCCGTCGGAGAGGGAGGGAGGCCGAGCGCGAGAGCGCTCGAGCCGGCCGACGGGGTCTGGGGCGCGCGGCGGAAGCCGCGCGGGTGTTTGTACGCAGCGCGCGGAGCGCGCGAGCAGCGGACGGGCCCCCAGATTAGACAGTGAGCTCCGGCTCCGGCAGCTCCGCGGCGACGCCCGGCTCCACGCCCATCCGCGACCGCCCTTCGAAGGTCGCGCCCTCCTGCACCACCAGACACTTCGTCTCGATGTCGCCGAAGAGGCGCCCGCCGGCGCAGATCTCGACGCGGCTCGCGCCCTCGACCTGACCGCGCACCTCGCCCAGCACGATCAGCTTCTCGGCGTGGACGTTCGCCTGCACGACCGCCTGCGCTCCGATGATGAGCAGGTCCGAGGCGCGCAGCTCGCCCTTCAGCTTCCCCTCGATGCGCGTCGGCGTCGCGAAGGAGAGCTTGCCCGTCACCTCGGCGTCCGGCCCGAGCGACACCCGGACATCCTGCCAAGCGCCATTCGTCGGCTTCATGTCAGCCACGTTTCACTCCTTCCCCGGCGGCTCGGCCGGAAACACATGGCAGGCGACCGCATGGCCGCCGCGACCCGCCACCAGCGGTGGCACGACCCTCCGGCAGACGTCCTCGGCGTGAGGACAGCGCGGATGGAACGCGCACCCCGGCGGGGGCTCGACAGGGCTCGGCACGTCACCACCCACCACCATTCGTTGCCTTCGCTGCCGCGGATCGGGAACCGGGACCGCGGAGAGAAGGGCGCGAGTATAGGGATGACGGGGGTTGCTGTAAAACGCCTCGCGTGACGCCAGCTCGACGATCTTCCCCAGGTACATGACCGCCACCCGGTCGCTCAGGTGCTCGACGATGCGGAGGTCGTGCGCGATGAAGAGCATGGTGAGGCCGAGGCGCCGGCCCAGATCCTGCAGCAGGTTCAGGATCTGCGCCTGGATCGAGACGTCGAGGGCCGAGACGGCCTCGTCGGCCACCACGAAGCGGGGGCCGACGGCGAGGGCCCGCGCGATGCCGATGCGCTGGCGCTGGCCGCCGCTGAACTCGTGCGGGTAGCGGCGCGCGGCCTCGGGCGGGAGGCCCACCAGCTCGAGCAGCTCCCTCACCCGCGCCCGGCGCTGCGCGCGGGTTCCAAGGGCATGGATCGCGAGCCCTTCGCCGACGATGCTCTCGACGCGCATGCGCGGATCGAGCGAGCCGTAGGGGTCCTGGAAGATGATCTGCATCTCGCGGCGGAGCGCGCGCAGCTCGCGCGCCCCGAGGGCCAGGAGCGAGCGCCCCTCGAACGCCACCTCGCCCGCGGTGGGCTCGATGAGGCGGAGCATCAGGCGCCCGAGCGTCGACTTCCCCGAGCCCGACTCGCCGACCAGGCCGAGGGTCTCGCCCGGCTGGATGGCGAGCGACACGCCGTCCACCGCCCGCACCCAGGCGCGCGGCCCTCCGAACAGCCCGCCCCCGATCGGGAAGTGCTTGCGGACCTCGCGTACCTCGATGAGCGGCGTCACAGGCGGATGCACGCGGCGCGGTGGCCGGGCGCGTGCTCCTCGAGCGGCGGCGCGACGCTCGCGCAGTCGGCGATCGCCTGCGGGCAGCGGTCGCGGAAGGTGCACCCGCTCGGCAGCCGGAGGAGGTCGGGCACCTGTCCCGGGATGGCCTCGAGTCGGTCGTGGCGGCCGCCGATCCCGGGGATCGAGCGGAAGAGGCCCTGCGTGTAGGGGTGCAGCGGGCGATCGAAGATCTCCAGCACCGTCGCGTGCTCCACGATCCGGCCCGCATACATGATCGCCACCTCGTCCGCCTGCTCGGCCACCACGCCGAGGTCGTGCGTGATCAGGAGCAGCGCCATTCCGTGTTGCTCGCGCAGCGCGCGCAGCAGATCCAGGATCTCGGCCTGGATGGTCACGTCGAGCGCGGTGGTCGGCTCGTCGGCGATCAGCACGCGCGGCTCGCACGAGATCGCCATCGCGATCATCACCCGCTGCCGCATGCCGCCGGAGAGCCGGTGGGGATAATCGCGCGCGCGCCGGGCGGGCTCGGGGATGCCCACCTCGGCGAGCAGCTCGACGGCGCGCTCCCAGGCCTCGCGGCGCGACACGGGACGGTGGAGCCGCACCGCCTCGGCGATCTGGCTCCCCACCGTGAACACCGGGTTGAGCGACGTCATCGGCTCCTGGAAGATCATGGCCAGGCCGGCGCCGCGCAGGGCGCGCATGTCGCGCTCGGGGAGCCCGAGGAGGTCCCGCCCGTCGAGGCGGACCTCGCCGCCCACGATGCGTCCCGGCGGCGGCACGAGGCGCATGAGCGAGAGGGCGGTGACGCTCTTCCCGCAGCCCGACTCGCCGACCAGCCCGAGGACGCGGCCCGCGTCGAGCGCAAACGACACGCCGTCCACGGCGCGCGCTTCGCCGCCCTCGAGGAAGAAGGACGTGCGCAGGTCGCGGACGTCGAGGAGGGGCATCAGGAGTCTGTCCGAGTAGCCATGGTCACTCGGACAGCCTCCCGCGCGCCTCCGGCGGGGGCGCCGCCTCGAGCGGCAGCACACGCGCCGCAGGGGGCGGCGCGAAGAGTGCCGGGTCCAGGGGCGCGTTCGGCTCGACCGCGTCGTAGGCGAGGCGCGCCGCGGCCCCGCTCGCCGCCCCGACCTCGACGAGATGCGGGAAGCCGTCGCGGTAGTCGCCGAACGCGACCCGGAGCGCGACCGCCCCGTCGCGCGTCTCCTCGGCGCGCCGCACGCTGAGCGTGTCGCCCGCGAACCAGATGGTCTGCGCGCCGGCCGCGAGCGGCAGCGTCAGGCGGTACTCGTCCTCATGCGCCGCGAGCGCGGGCGGTCCTGCCGCCGCGCGCGCGGGCGGCAGGCCGAGCAGCACGTCGACCACGTCACCCACCTCGACCGGCGCGCCGAGGAGGCGCGTCAAGTTGGCCGCCGAGGCCGGACCCTCGTAGCGCGTCGACTCGGCGGGCGGGTAGGCCCACAGGAGCGGCCCCTGCACGCCGACCGCCAGCGCCAGCCCGAAGGGCGAGAGGACGTCGATGCGCACCGCGTCGGGCCGGCGCACGAGGAGCGCCTCGCGCGTCCAGAGGCCCGTGAGGCCCCTTTGCAGGCGCGCCCGCGCGCGCAGCGAGGTGACCGCCGCCCGCCGCGCGGCGAGATCCGCGAGCAGCCCCTCCGCCGTGACCGCCCGCAACACCCGCGGCCCCCGCCCCGCGCAGCCGGCGAGCAGCAGCACTCCCATAACGCAGACGAGCAGGAGGCCCCGGCGCACGTCGCGCCGGAGCCAGACTGGGGGGCGGCACGCCCGCCGAGCCGGGTCGGGGGGTCGCTCCCGCGCGAAGTTGGGCGCGCCCCATCGCCGCCGGGCCGTAGTCGCGCCACCCAAAGCATTCGACCCGCGGGCTCCCAACTCGCGCGGGAGTGATCCCCCGACCCGGCGACAACCCACGCGCCGCTCGCGCCCCGCTTACAGCCCGGTGCCTTCGCTGCGCGCCGCGGCCTCGAGCGAATGGACCTTGCCCTTCAAGCGCTCGACCTGCGCGGCTTCCTTCGCACGCACGAGCGCGTCCTGGTAGAGGCGCAGCGCCTCGCGCGGCTTGCCCGCGCGCCCGTACGCGTCCCCCAGGTGCTCGGCGACGGTCGGGTCGTCGCCCGCCAGCTCGACCGCGTGCTCGAGCTGCTCGACGGCGTGCCCGTAGTCGCCGCGCTGGTAGTAGACCCAACCGAGGCTGTCGACGTAGAAGCCGTCGTCGGGCTCGATCTCGAGCGCGCGGCGGATGAGCCGCTCCGCCTCGTCGAGCTGCACGCCCATCTCGGCGTAGGTGTAGCCGAGGTAGTTGAGCGCGGCCGCGTTCTTCGGGTTCAACTCCACGGCTCGCTTCATCTGCTCGATGGTGCGCGTCTTGTCCTTGGCCTCGTCGTAGGCCGCGCCGAGCGTGAAGCGGTAGCGGTCGTTGTCCGGGTTGCGCTCGACCACGCGCTCGAGGAGCGCGATCGCCGACTTGATATCCTTGCGCTCGCGGTAGAGCGAGGCCAGGTAGCTCATCAGGTCGGCGTTGTCGGGCTTGACCTTGAGGGCGCCCTCCACTTCCCGCACGGCGTCCGAGAGCCGGTCCGCCTTCTGCATCAGGTAGGCGCGCTGGATGCGCGCGTCGACGTAGAAGTCGGAGCCGGCCGGGATCTTGCCGAACTCCTCGAGGGCGCGGTCGATCTCCTTTCGCTCCGCGTAGACCGAGCCCAGGTAGTAGCGCACGCGCCAGTTCTCCGGCTCGGCCGCCAGCACCAGGTTGAACTCCTGCGCCGCACGGTCGGGATCGCCCTTCTCCAGGTAGATGAGCCCGATCTTGGTGCGCGCCTCGCGCGGATCGGTGTCGATCTTCGCCATCTCCTGGAACTGCGAGAGCGCCTCGTCGAGCTTCTTCTGCCCGACGTAGAGGCCGCCCAGGCGGCGGCGGACGATCACGCTGTTCGGGTTGAGCGTCAGGATGCGCTGGTAGAGCTCGATCGCCTTGTCGGTGCGGCCCTCGAGCTCGTAGGCGAGCGCGAGGTCGGTCAGGATGAGCTCCGACTGCGGGTTCAGCTTGAGCGCTTCCAGATAGTAGTGCTCGGCCTTGTCGAGCTGGCGGGCCGCGGCGTGGACGCGCCCCAGGTAGTAGTAGCCGAGGATCGAGCCGGGGTTCTTGGCGATGAGGCGCTTGAGCGTCGCGACCGCCTTCTCGGTCTCGCCCTTCTTGCTGTAGAGGGCGCCCAGGTAGAGGTAGGCGTCCTGGCCCTCCGGATCGAGCTTCAGCACGCGCTCGTACGTGGTGACGGCCTCGTCGTCGCGCCCGAGGGCGGAGAGGACGCCTGCCTGGAGACCGAGCGCCTCCAGGTTGGCCGGCTCGGCCTTCACCACCGCATTCACCTGCTCGAGGGCGCGGTCGAGCTGGCCGCTGCGGACGTAGAGCGGGGCGAGACGCAGGCGCAGGAGCGGCGCGTCGGGATCGGCCGCCACCGCCGCCTGGAAGGCGGCGAGCGCCGTGTCCATGTCGTTCCGCGCGAGCGCCACCTCGCCCTTCAGGAAGCTGCCCATCGCCACGGCATCCGGCGGCAGCTCGACCGCCGGACCGAAGCCCCCGCGCCCGAGCAGCGTGCCATGGCGCAGCCCCGCGCACCCCGTCGCCAGGAACGCGAGCATCACGACGGCGGCGGAGCGGGAGCGGTACATGAACCTCGTGCTCCTACCATGGCGAAGGAGTGCCGACAACGCAAACCTTGCCCGGCGGCTCAGGACGCGGCGTCGCGCCGGCCGCGTACGACGAGCAGGGACGACGGGCAGTCGGCGGCGAGCCGCTCGGAGCGCAGCCCGAAGACGTGCGGCTCGAGCTGCCACCCCTCACCGACGCCGAGCACGGTGAGATCGTGCGCCGCCGCCTCGCGGATCACGGTGTCGATCGGCGAGGCGGCAGCGATCACGCGCATCGGCGGCACACCCTCAGGGAGCTCGACGGCGGGGGCCGCCTCACCCGGGCGCACGACGCCGAGCACGGTGACCGCCGCCCCGTCGCGGCGCGCGACACGCGCGGCGAGCCGGAGCGCCGCCCGATCTTGAGCCGTCCCCGCGAACGGCACCAGCACGCGCCGGGGCGGCCAGGCGAGGCCGCGGTCGATCAGCACCGCCACGTCGGCGTCGGCCTCGCGCATCACCGCCTGCACGGTGCCGCCCAGCACGGTGCGGCTCCACACCGGCTTGTGCCACCCCATGACCACCAGCCCCGCGCCCTTGGCCCGCGCCACGTCGCGGATGTCGTCGGCGGGGCTGCGCGAGAGGAACTGGAGCGGGCGCACGTTGAGCCCGCGCGCCTGCGCGTGCGCGAGGGTCGGCGCGAGCGCGGTCGAGTTGCTCGCCGCCGCCGCCACGCCGACGCCGAGCATGCCGCGCTCGGGCGGCCGCTCGAGATGGATGACGTAGAGCGGGCTCTCGGCATTCTCGGCGAGCGCGGCGGCCACGTCGACGAGGAGCGGGCCGGAGCTGGGAAGGGCCACCGCCGCGAGCACGCCGCGCGCGGTCGTGGGCGCCGCGGCGAGCTCGGCGCGGAAGAGCGCGGGCGGGTAGATGGCCGCCAGCACGGGGGTGGTCGCGAGCGTGGTCGCGACCGCCATGAGCACCATCATCGCGAACAGGGCAGGCGAGAGGACGCCGAGGTCGTAGCCGATGTTGAGGATGATCAGCTCCATCAGCCCGCGCGTGTTCATGAGCACGCCGAGCGCGCACGCCTCGCGCCATCCGAGACCCGTGATCCGGGCCGCGAGCGCCGAGCCGCCGAACTTGCCGAGGGTGGCGACCCCGATCACCAGGCCGCACTCGAGCCAGAGGCGGGGTTCGTCGAGGAGCCCGATCTGGGTGCGGAGGCCCGTATAGGCGAAGTAGATCGGCAGCAGGAACACGACCGCGAAGTCCTCGACCTTGTCGACCAGCTCGCGGGTGAAGAGCGCGTCCTTCGGCATGATCGCGCCCAACATGAACCCGCCGAAGATGGCGTGGATGCCGATCGTGTCGGTGGCGAACGCGCTCGCGAGCACGAGCAGGAACACGATCGCGACCAGGTTCTGGGAGAGCCGGCCGGTGCGATCGACCATGGCGCTGAGCCGCCTGAGAAGCGGCCGCACGAGGACGAGCATTGCGACCACGTACGCGAGGACGAGGACGAGGGTGCGCGCGGCCCCGGCGAGGTCCGCCGTGCCGACCACCGCCACGACGAAGGCGAGCAGGCACCACGCGGTCACGTCGTCCACCGCCGCGCACACGATCGTGACCGCTCCCACCTTCGTCTTCAGCAGGTCGCGCTCGATGAGGATGCGCGCCAGGACCGGAAAGGCGGTGATCGACATCGAGGCGCCCATGAAGAGGGCGAAGGGCAGGAAGCGCACGCCGTGCGGGGCGTGCTCTGCGTAGAGCCAGGCGGCCAGCCCGATGCCGAGCGCGAACGGCGTGAGGATGCTCGAGTGCGAGGTCACGATCGCGGCGCGGCCGCGCCCGCGCATGAGCGCCGGGTCGAGCTCGAGCCCGACCAGGAACATGAAGAAGACGATCCCGTACTCGCTGAGCACGCGGAGATAGGGGAGCACCGCGGGGGGGAACAGCCCCGCGGACACACCCGGCGCCGCCCACCCGAGCAGCGAGGGGCCGAGCAGGATGCCGCCGATCACCTCGCCCATCACCTGCGGCTGGCCGATGGCGCGGAGCGCGACGCCCAGCAGGCGCGACACGACGAGGATGACGAGGATGTCGACGGTGATGACGCTCAGCAGGCGCTCGGGGGACATCAGCCGCCCGGGCGGCGCGCCGCGCGCGCCCGCCGGGGGGCGCCCGACTGCGGCCCGATCCACACCCGGCCGCCGCGAAAGTGCTCGCGCTTCCAGATCGGCACGATCGCCTTCAGCCGATCGATGAGCCAGCGGCAGGCGGCGAACGCCGGGGCGCGGTGCCCGGCCGAGACCACGATCGCGACGCTCGCCCGGCCGATCGGCACGAACCCGATCCGGTGCGCCATCGCGACCTTGCGGATGGGCCAGCGCCGCTTCGCCTGGGCGGCGAGGCGGCGCATCTCGGCCACCGCCATGCGATCGTACGCCTCGTACTCGAGACGGACGACGCGCCGGCCGGCGTTCTGGTTGCGCGTCGTGCCGAGGAAGACGACGAGCGCGCCGGCCGCGGGGTCGCGCACGGCGCGCACCAGGCGGTCGAGCACGATCGGCGTGCGCACGATGCGAAACATCGTCTAGGCTCCCCCGCTGACGGGCGGGAAGAACGCCACCTCGTCACCGTCGGCCAGCCGATGCGAGGGCTCGACGTACGTCTCGTTCACGGCGATGCGCACGCGCGTCGCGGCCAGCTCCGGGCGCTCCGCGACCAGCGCCCGCCAGAGCGCGCCCACGGTCGTCCCCGGCTCGACGCTCCGCTCGGCGCGCGCCCCCATGCGCTCGCGCAGTGCGGCGAAGAAGCGGAGGCGGACGCGCATGCGCTACCCGCGCACCAGGTGGACCAGGTGGCCGAGCTCGGGGAGGAGGAGCTTCTGCATCGCGAGCTCGACCGCCGCGGGCGCGCCGGGGAGCGAGACGACGATCTTGCCGCGCGCCACGCCCGCCACGGCGCGCGACAGCATGGCCGCCGCGCCCACCTGCTGGTACGAGATCATGCGGAAGAGCTCGCCGAAGCCGTCGAGGCGCTTCTCGAGGAGGCCCGTGATCGCCTCGTAGGTGGTGTCGCGCGGCGCGAGCCCCGTGCCCCCGTTCACGATCACGGCGTCCAGGCCGGGCACGCCGAAGAGCTCCTCGAGGTGGGCGCGGATGCGCCCCGGGTCGTCGGGCAGGATGGCGTACGAGAGGACACGGTGCCCCGCCTCCTCGAGGAGCGCACGGATGCACACGCCGCTCGCGTCGCTCTCGGGCGTGCGCGTGTCGCTCACCGTGACGATGGCGCACACGGCGTGCCGCGTCTTCGCCTGGTGATGCGGATGCGGCGGGTCGGCGCCCATGTCAGCCCATCACGCGCGGCAGCGGCTCGATCTTGGACGCGCACGGCGTGCCGCAGCGCTGGCAGACGTACTCGTGCTTCTCGCCGTCGAGCAGCACGAGGAGGAGGCGCTTGCGGACCGGCATCGCCTGGCGGCAGCGGGGGCAGTGGAGCAGGCTCGCCTCGAGCGAGCCGTAGCCCTCGGGCGCGCGCGGGCGGCGCGGGGGGCGGCCACCGAGCATGCGGGGATGGTTAGCCCGGAACGCGGGCGGCCGCAACGCCGCGAACGTCCGACGGCACTGGCTCTGCCCCAGCACTCGGCCGATCGACGCCACACCCACCCGAGGTTGCCCGCGCGCGCCTGCGCCGCTATGAATCGCCTCCGCCCTTCCATGCCGACCGTCTACGTCGAGACCTACGGCTGCCAGATGAACGTGGCCGACACGGAGCTGATGCTCGGGCACCTCGCCGCCCACGGCTACACGCGCACCGAGGCCGCCGAGGCCGCCGACGTGATCCTGCTCAACACGTGCGCCATCCGCGAGCACGCCGAGGCGCGCGTCCTCGGCCGCCTGGGCGAGCTGGCCCGCCACAAGCGCCGCCGGCCCGACGTGCGTCTCGGCGTCACCGGCTGCATGGCGCAGCATCTGCGCGCCAAGCTCGCCGAGCGCGCGCCGTGGGTCGACGTGCTGGTCGGGCCCGACGGCTACCGCCGCCTGCCCGAGCTGCTGCGCGGCGGCGACGGCGACCCGCACGTGGCCCTCCGCCTCGATCCGTCCGAGACCTACGCCGACCTCCCCGTCGCGCGCGAGGGCGGCGTGCGCGCCTGGGTCACGGTGATGCGCGGCTGCGACCGCTTCTGCACCTTCTGCATCGTGCCCTACGTGCGCGGGCGCGAGCGGAGCCTCCCGGGCCCCGTGCTCGTCGCGCAGGTGCGAGCGCTCGCCGCGGCCGGCGTGCGCGAGGTCGTCTTCCTCGGGCAGACGGTAAATGCCTACCACGACGGCGCCTGGGACTTCGCCGAGCTCCTCCGCCGCGCGGCCGAGGTGCCGGGCCTCCTCCGCATCCGCTTCACGTCGCCGCATCCCTCCGACATGAGCCCGCGCGTCATCGAGGCCATGGCGGAGTGCCCGCCGGTCGCGCCGCAGCTCCACCTGCCGGTGCAGTCGGGCTCCGATCGCGTGCTCGACCGCATGGGCCGCGAGTACACGGCGGCCGGGTACGAGGACCTGGTCGCCCGCCTGCGCGCGCGCGTGCCCGGCCTCGCGCTCTCGACCGACGTGATCGTCGGTTTCCCCGGCGAGGACGAGGACGACTTCGCCTCGACCGAGGCGCTGGTCCGCCGCGTGCGCTACGACTCGGCCTTCCTCTTCAAGTACTCGCCGCGCGAGGGCACGCGCGCCTGGAAATGGGGCGACACGGTGCCCGACGACGAGAAGGCGCGCCGCCTCCAGCGCCTGGTGGCGCTGCAGGAGTCGATCTCGGCGGAGATCAACCGGCGGCTGGTCGGCGCGGAGGTGGAGGTGCTGGTCGAAGGGCCGGCCCGTCGCACCGCGGGCTGGATGGCGGGCAAGTCGCCGCAGATGAAGACCGTCGTCTTCCCCGGCCCCGCCGAGCCCGGCGACCTCGTGCGGGTCCGGATCGAGGCGGCGACCTCCCACACGCTCACCGGAAGGCAGGTGACCGCATGACCCAGGTGACCGAGGTTGCGCCCGACCTCTTCCGCATCTCGACCTTCGTCCCCGAGGCCGACCTCCAGTTCAACCAGTTCCTGGTCCGTGACGACGAGCCGCTCCTCTTCCACACCGGGCTCCGCAAGATGTTCCCCGTGGTGCGCGACGCGGTGGCCAAGGTCATCGACCCCGCGCGTGTCCGTTGGATCGGCTTCAGCCACTTCGAGGCCGACGAGTGCGGCGCGCTGAACGACTGGCTCGCGTGCGCCCCCCGGGCGCAGGCCGCGTGCGGCGTCGTGGGCGCCGTCGTCAGCGTGGACGACGTCGCCGACCGGGCGGCGCGCCCGCTCGCGGACGGCGAGGTCATCGCGACCGGGCGGTACCGCTTCCGCTACTGCCGCACGCCGCACGTGCCCCACGGCTGGGACGCGGGTCTCCTCTTCGAGGAGACCGAACGCACGCTCCTCTGCTCGGATATCCTGCAGCAGAACGGCGAGGTCGAGCCGCTCACCACCGCCGACGTGATCGGGCGCTTTCGTGACGCGCTCCGCAACTACCAGGCGGGGGCGTTCGCGAACTACCTGCCCTACACGCCGATGACGGACGGCATCCTCGCGAACCTGGCGGCGCTCCAGCCGAAGACCCTCGCCACCATGCACGGCTCGACCTTCGTGGGCGACGGGGCGCGCGCGCTCGGCGACTGTGCGGCCGTCTTCCGCGAGGTCCTGGGCGGGGAGCGCCATGGAGCCGCGTGAGGTCACGCTCCACGGCCACCGGCTGAGCTACCGCGCGGGCGGCTCGGGCCCGGTGCTGGTCCTGATCCACGGCATCACGGCCAGCGCCGCCACCTGGGACGACGTGCTCCCCTGGCTCGCCGAGCGTCACACCGTGGTCGCCCCCGACCTGCTCGGCCACGGCCGCTCCGCCAAGCCGCGCGGCGACTACTCGCTCGGCGCGTACGCGAACGGCATCCGCGACCTGCTCGAGGTGCTCGGCCATCCGCGCGCCACCATCGTCGGGCACTCGCTCGGCGGCGGCATCGCGATGCAGTTCGCCTACCAGTACCCCGAGCGCTGCGAGCGCCTGGTGCTGGTCTCGAGCGGCGGCCTCGGGCGCGAGGTGCACGCGATGATCCGCGCGGCGGCCCTCCCCGGCTCGGAGTGGGTGTTGCCCCTCATTTGCACGCGCGGGCTGCTCGACGCCGTCGACGGGGTGGCCCGCTTCGTGGGGCGCGCCGGCCTCCGGGCTGCGCCCGACCTCGAGGAGATCTGGCGCGGCTACGCCTCGCTCGGCGACGCGGACTGCCGCCGCGCCTTCGTTCACACGCTGCGCACCATCATCGACCCGAGCGGCCAGCGCGTGAGCGCCACCGACCGTCTCTACCTCGCCGCCGAGGTGCCGACGATGATCGTGTGGGGCGAGCAGGACGGGGTCATCCCGGTCACGCACGCGCACGCCGCGCATGCGGCGATCCCCGCGAGCCGGCTCGAGCTCTTCCCCGGCGCGGGCCACTTCCCGCATCGCTCGGACCCGCGGCACTTCGTCGAGGTGCTGCTCGACTTCGTGCGTTCGACCGCGCCGGCGCGGCTGGACGAGGCGCGGTTGCGCGAGAGGCTGCGCAGCGGGGCGGCGACCGAGCTCGGCTGACGCACTGCTGCGCGAGCGGGGGTGACGGTCGTCGGGCGTGCGCCCGCGGCTCGGGACACGGACCCGCCGCGTCGCGGGTCCGTGCCCGCGGTGTCCTAGCTAGAAGTCCTCGGCGCCGTGCGGCATCGACGGCGGCGCGGGTTTCTCTTCCTTCGGCTTCTCGGCCACCATGGCCTCGGTGGTGAGCAGCAGCCCCGCGACCGAGGCCGCGTTCTGGAGGGCCGTCCGCACCACCTTGGTCGGGTCGATGATGCCCGCCTTGATCAGGTCCTCGTACTCCTCGGTCTGCGCGTTGAACCC
>WNEO01000270.1_pt1 | contig 12822 bp, 10 predicted proteins | sample 5399941 | NCBI WGS metagenome assembly WNEO01 (sample SAMN13153328, study PRJNA577476) | soil metagenome | isolation source: 20 cm grassland meadow soil 2 days after 3rd rain plot 2 | place: USA:California | collected 2015-11-11
TGGGGAAGATCAAGTGGTCGATCAAGGAGAACCTCGCCGCGTACGGCGGGGCCTTGGCGACGGCCAGCGGCATCGTGTTCTACGGCACAATGGAAGGCTGGCTCAAGGCGGTTGATGCGACGACCGGCACCGAGCTGTGGCGGTTCAAGTGCCCGTCGGGCATCATCGGCAACCCGATGACCTACCTCGGGCCGGACGGTAAGCAGTACATCGCTGTGCTCTCCGGAGTCGGCGGCTGGGCGGGCGCGGGCATCGCGCTCGGCCTCGGCACGGAAGATCCGACGGCGGCGCTGGGCGCCATCGGCGCATTCGGCGACTACACAAATATCAGCAACGCCGGCGGTACGCTGTTGGTGTTCGGGCTCTAGTCACGCAGTGAAGGCGTAAGGCACCCGGTGCTGGAGCGAACGCGCTCCGGCACCGGGTGTAGCATCTGTACGACACCGCAGCGCTCCGTCCGCTGGACCAGCTAAGGAGAACGATGAATCGCACTCGGGCCAAACTTGCGGCTGCCCTCCTCCTCGCGGCACCGGCAGTCGTCCTCATGGCCGGCGCACCGCGACCTCTCACCGACCTCCGGGTGTGCGCCGACCCGTTCGACCTCCCCTTTTCCAACGACCAGGAGCAGGGATTCGAAAACAAGATCGCGCACGTCGTCGCGCAGGATCTCAACGCCCGTGTGGTCAATTACTGGTGGCCCAGCCGGCGGGGCGTGTTGCGCAACTCGATCCTCGGCGGCTTCTGCGACGTCATGATCCAGGCCCCAGTAGGCCTCGATCCTGTGGCTACGACGAAGCCCTACTACCGCTCCACCTACTACTTCGTGTACCGTGCCAACCACGGGCTCCAGGTGCGGTCGCTTGACGACACCATCCTGAAGCACCTCAAGATCGGTGTGAACATCATCGGTTACGACTACACCAACACGCCGCCGGCGCACGCACTCGGGGCGCGCGGCATCGTAGGCCTGGTCGGCTTCGGGAACTTCCTCAACCCCGATCCCAAGGCGGACCACCCCGACGACATCATTCGGGCGGTCGCGAGCGACTCCATCGACCTGGCGATCGTGTGGGGACCGTTGGCCGGCTACTGGGTCAAGCGCCAGCCCGTGCCGCTGACCATGGCGGCGCTCCCCGACTCGGATGCGGTCTCGGGCATGCCGTTCGCCTTCAGCATGGCGATGGGCGTGCGGCATCGCGACAAGGAGCTCAAGGCTCGGCTCGATTCCGTGATCGACCGCCGCCGCGGCGAGATCACGGCGATCCTCCAGGAGTACAGCGTGCCCATGCTCGAGCTGCGCCCCACAACGACTGGGTCCTCCCAGCGCGGCGGACAAGCCGTCGCCGCCCCAGGCGCCGGCAGCCCGCGCGACAGCCTCCTCGTATCCGATTCGATCTATCAGGGATGGAAGTGGTTCCACGTGTACTGCTTCCGCTGCCACGGCGAGGACGCCATGCATCCCGTGCTCCCCAACGCCCCCGATCTGCGGTGGGTGCTGAGCAAGGACGGGAAGGCCTACCCCCGCGACTCGTTCGAATACACGGCGCTGAACGGCCGCGCCGACAAGGGGATGCCGGCGTGGAAGGTGCTGCTCGACACCGCCGCCGTAAAGGAGCTGTACCAGTATGTGAAGGCGCGGAGCGACGGCTGGCTCAAGCCGGGGCGGCCGCACCGCGAATCGGACTTGAAGAAGAGTCAGTGACCCGCGCGGTCGTCGGGGCGGCGTTGGCATCGATTGCCGTAGGGAGCGTCGTCGTTGCCGCCGCCCAGCAGCGCCTCACCCGTGAGCAGGTTCTCGCGGCGATCGGTGCCGCCACTCCGCAAGCTCCGGCCGACTTCACCGGGAAAGACCTCTCGGGCCTCGACCTGAGCGGCGTGGACTTCAAGCGCGCTAACCTGTCGCGCTGCCAGCTCGTGAAGACCAGTCTCGTGAAGGCGCAGCTCTTCTCTGTCACCCTCTCCGACGCGATCGCCACGGACGCCGACTTCACGGGCGCCAAGCTCGACGCGTCCGTGATGTATCGCGTGGACATGCGTCGCGCCGTGCTCCGCGATGCGAGTCTGTTCGCGGTCATCGCTTCCGACGCAAACTTTTCCGATGCCGACCTCGCGCACGCCCGCATCATTGCGCCGATGAGCAATGCCAAGTTCGCGCGCGCCAAACTCGCCAACGCGGACCTGGGCGCGGACCCGGGCAACCAGTCCATGGGTATCATGCGCACGGACGCGAGCGGGGTCGATTTCACCGGGGCCGACTTCTCCGGCGCCAACTTGCGGAAGGTCCTGCTGGTGCGTGCGGACTTGACGGGCGCCGACCTGACCGACGCCGACGTGACCGGCGCGGATCTGAGCGGTGCGATCCTCCGGAGCATTCGCGGGCGCGATCGGATCCGCGGGCTGGACAAAGCGATCCACGCCGACCAGGCGATCTTCAACGATTGACGGGAAAGGGCGGATGCGATCTGCGATGACGCGGGCGCGCTATGGCGTCCTGCTGGCGCCGCTCTGCCTCGCGGGCGCCGGTCCGGCCCGCACGGCGGATCCTCAGCTCTGGGTCAGTAACGAGGTAGGGAACACCATCACCGTCATCTCCCCCCGGACCAACGCCGTTCGGGCGACCATTGCGGTGGGCAAGCGCCCGCGCGGGCTGGCGCTGAGCCCCGACAATCGCACCGTCTACGTGGCCCTCGGTCAGGACGACGCCGTCGGCCTGATCGACGTCGCCAAGGCCGCCATGACCAAGACGCTTGCCGCCGGCCGCGATCCCGAGCTGGTCGTGGTCAGCCCCGACGGCCGCACGCTGTACGTCTCCAACGAGGAGATCGCGCATGCGTCGGCCATCGACGCCGGCAGCGGAGAGATGCGGTTCTCGACCCCGGTGGGCGTAGAGCCCGAAGGTATTGCCGTGTCACCCGACGGCGCGAAGGTGTACGTCACCGCGGAAACGAGCAACACGGTGAGCGTGCTCGACGCGAAGACCGGCCGCGTGTTGCGGACGATTCACGTGGGCGAGAATCCGCGCACCGTGGCTTTCTCGCCGGACGGCCGCCAGGCGTACGTGACGGCCGAGGCCGGCGGCAACGTCACGATCCTGGACGTCGCCACGGACTCGGTGCTGGGGCAGTTCCCGATCCGGGATGGCAAGACCAAGCCGGTGCGAATCGCCTTCACTCCGGACGGACGGCTGGCCTACGTCACTGAGGGAGCAGCGGGCAGCGTGAGCGTCGTCGACTTGACGGCGCGCAAGGTGATCGACACGATTCCCGTCGGGAAGCGCCCCTGGGGCATCGCCCTCTCGCCCGACGCCCGGTGGCTCTACACCGCCGACGGTCGTTCCAACCAGGTCTCGGTGATCGACACGCAAACGCGGAAGGTCAGCGCCACCATTCCGGTAGGCGACCGGCCCAACGATCTGCTCTACATCCCCTAGGGAAAGACTTCTGATCGCTTAGGGGAAGGCTTCTGATCGCTGCGACTCGCTGATTCCCACGCTGAAGCGTGGGCTCGGCACAGCACTGTCCTGAAGGACACCTAGTGCGCCTCCTAGCCGAGCGGCAGGCGCGCCAGCCACCAAGCGGGGCGGCGCGCCCGCACCCAGCCGTCCACGCCCCAGGTCCGTCCCGCGCGCGCCGCGAGGATGACGACCAGGCTCGTGATCAGCATGTAGTGGAATCCCTGTTGCGCCGAGCCCTGCCATTGCACCGCCAAGCCGTAGTTGGCGACCAGGAAGAGCCCAATGCCGGAGGCGAGTGCCGTGAGGCAGCCGAACACCAGCCCGAGGCCGACCGCCGTTTCCCCGAAGGCTGTCAGCTGGGCGAACAGGCCGCTGTGCGCCAGGACGGTGTGCTGCATGAACTCCCGGAAGAACCCGACCGGGTTCCCATCGGCGTACTTCCCGACGAGCAGCGGCATCACGTGCATCCAGCGGTCCGACGCGCTGAGAACGGGGAGGAAGCCCCACAGCAGCGTGACCGACAACTTCGTGAACAGCGCCTTGGCGAACCACACGCCGACGGCGATCCGGAGGACGGCCAGCCAGCGCTCGGGGGAGCGCATCGGAGGAGCGCCAGCGATGGTGTCCATTGGGTCGCACCTCTCCGAAGGCGGTCCCGGGACCGCTTGCCAGCGAGTCACTAACGGCCGGGGCGCCGACGCGTCGGGGCCGCGGCTCGGTTATGTTACCTCGAGCGGCGGGGAAAACACCAGGCCCTAGACGAGGATTCGCTTTGATAAGGGTGTGGACACCGCTCGCAACGTGCGACGTTCGATCATGAACGTACTCTCGAACTCGGGACCTCGACGCCGCAGATGAGCCGGCCGCGCTAGACCGGTCGACGGCTGCGGGAAGTTCAACCTCTTGCCGTTAGGATGCCTAGGCACTCGCCTGGGCGCCGCCTTCCGTCTGATCGACATTTCGCGCGCTGCAGCGCTCTACGAATTTCACAATGACGCAGGTCATGCCCAAGGCACGTACATCTCGCCACCGCGACAGAGCGAGAGGCGAGTGCTTTCCCACTGTGCGAGGCTCGCCAGCGTCTTGATCCAGGCGCTCGCGCTGTTGCGTGATCGCGACAGGCGGGCGCGGCGCACCTTGAGAGATGTCGCGTGGGCGCGGCAAACCCTGTGCCGCGCAAAACGACGTAGCGTTTGCTGCCGAGAGATGGCAGACTAAAGGGCCATCTGCCGCTTGAGGGCGACCCGTTGCCTCCTTGTCGCACGCGGTGCGGCGCCACGAGTCTCCTATTGAGGGTCCTCGCTGGTTGCGCAGCGATCGCGTGCCGCGCCGCCGGCGAACAGCACCGTCCCGACGCGGGCGAACAACACCGTCCCGACGCGGCGGGAGCGGCACCCGAGGTAATGGGGCTCGACACCACGCAGGCCGGGACCGATACGCCGCCGCGCAAGAGTGCGGCTGGGGATCGCAGCAGTCTTACGGTCGTAATCGACAACGCGAGATTGCTGGTCGTCGACCCACGGGGGGCGCGCACTGGGCTGGATCCGGCGACAGGCAGGAAAGTCAAGGAGATCCCTGGGTCGGTCGTGTTCGTGGATCGTATCGACAACGCCGTCACCGGAGAAGTCGCGACCTCTTTCACCGTGCAAGTAATCATCAACCAGCCTTCGGAGGGTACGTATCGCGTGGTGGTCGTCGGGTTGGGCCGTCCTTCGGAGTTGGCGGTGCATGCCTTTTCGACCGATGGAAGCGCTGAGCCACGAATCGCCGTAACGCTGCGTCTGGAGAAAGAGCCACGTACAGAATACCGCCTCCACTTTCTCAAAGCACCCGGCAGTAGTTCGCAGCTCGAGAAGATCGAACCTGGAGGTCCTCCATGATCAGCATAATTCAACGGCGAACCTGGTCGCTCGGGTGGTCTGCGCTCGCTGCCCTGGGGATGCTAGCGTGCACAGAGTCCGTACGGGATAGACAGGTCACGGGGCCAGAACGTCAGCTCATGACGGCGAGTGATTCAGCAGCCTTTCTCGCTCAGCGGGGTAGCGGAGCCAGCCCTCAGTCCCCCAGCGAGGGGGTGCCGATCCGTGCGGGCGAGTCGGCGGTAATGACCATCATAAGCGCCGAATGCGCCAGCATTGGCAGCGTACTCTCGGTCTCGGGCGCTCTCTCCGGAACGACGGCCAGCCAGCGCTCGGGGGAGCGCATCGCAGGAGCCATTCCCACCTGGACATCCATCAACCCGTACCCTCCTCGGACGAGCCGCCTCACCAGTTGACCAGACGAAAAAAAGGGCGGCGGTCCCGCGTCACCGCCCGCCGCCCTCGTGCTGCAATCTAGGCTATTGGGTCACGGCGCGGAACGCGTTGATGCGCCCGTGGCTGTAGAAGAGATCCACGCCCGGCTTGCCGAGATCGTCGGCGGACTGCTCGAGCCGGGTGCGCAGCTGGCCGGCGGTGAGCCCATTCCCGAACCGGCTGCTGATCAGCGCGGCCACGCCCGCGGCGTGCGGCGCCGCGGCGCTCGTTCCGACAGCGAAGACGTAGCTGAGCTCGCTGCGGCAGTCGGCGAACCTCGGGTCGAGCGTCTGGCGGCTGCACGGCCCCGCGACGAAGTCGCGCACGGTCGCCACGTTTCCGTCCGGGAGAAAGTTTCCGCCCGGCGCCGCCACGGCCGCGCCCGATCGGCCGAAGTTAGAGTACACGGCCAGCTGGTCAAAGTTCGCCTGCCCGATCGGGCCAGTGGCGCTGATCCCCATCGTCGAGCCGCTCTGGGCAGGGATCACGATCATATTCCGATCCGAGTCGAGGTTCACGCCCTCGTTGCCCACCGCCGCCACGACCAGCACGCCCTTCGAGGCGGCGTAGTTGTCGACCTTCGCGAGCAACGCGTTCAGCCGCCCGAGCCGGTCTTCGTTGCGGGGGACGTACGCGGCGAGACTCATGTTGATCACGTTGACGCGCAGGTTCGCTGCATAGAGCACGCCTCTGATGATGCCCCCAAACGTGCCGCTGCCCGTCTTCGAGAGCACCTTGACGGCGATCAGTTTCGCCTGCGGCGCAATGCTCGCCAGCACCAAGGCGTTGGTGCAGATCTGCGACGCGACCAGGGTGCCGTGGAGGTTGTCGTCACCCCAGGGAGGGAAGCCATCAGCCGCGGCGTTCTGGTTCCGCACGATGGCCGTGCTCAGCGTCCGATCGACGCACCCCGTGAGCTCGGGATGGGTGTCGTCGATGCCGGTATCGAGAATCGCCACGCGTGCCCCCTGTCCCTGGATCCCCGTGGGCCACGCCTGGTTCGCATGGATGGCGCGCATATTCCACTGCAACTGCTGGAACCCGACGGCCCGTGATGGGTCGAGCGTAGTCGCGGGAGACACAGCGGCGACGCCGGGGTCGACCGCCAGCTGGAAGTGCGCGCTTTCGACCGATGGCACGAACTGCATCAGCACGTCCCGCGTCACGCTGCGAACGGTCGGGGCGCGAGCCAGCTGCGCCGCACCGGCCGCCGAGAGCCCGTCCACCGTGGCGACGTTGACCTCGGGGTGGATCCGAACGACGTGGCCGCCGGCGGCCGCGACGGCAGCGGCGACCTGTGCACCGGAGCCGGCGTACTCGATGACATAGTCGTCGGCGTCGGTCCAGCCCGAGCCCTGGCTGTTCGACGCGACCCCCGAGAAGCTCGGACCGCGGTCTGGGCCTATCAGGCGTCGAGCGTCATGGGTACAGGAAGCGGCGAGGACCGCCAGCACGAGAGTGCTGGCGGGCAGTCTGAGGAGATTCACATGACGCTCCGGGAGAAGGGGAAGGTGAAAACATGCGCCCCGCCGGCACACTCGGCAAGCAGCGTACACCGCTTACTTTCCGACGCAGAAGCTCGCGAACACCCGATCCAACACGTCCTCCGGCGTGACCGCGCCGATCAGGTCGTCGAGCGCACCGACAGCAGCGCGTAGATGGGTCGCCGCCGCCACCGCGTCCACTTGTTGCTCCCGTGCTACATAAAACGCGTCCACTTCCCCAAGCGCCCGCTCGAGCGCCGCGCGGTGGCGCGCCCGCGTGACCACCGGCTCGACGTCGCCGAGCGCGAGCAGCCGGCCGAAGGCGGCCTCGGCGAGCCGCGCCCGCAGCGCCTCGAGTCCGGCTCCCGTGACGACCGACACGCCGAGGCCGTCAGGCGATCGGGCGGCGAGATCGACCTTCGTCACCACCTCGACGACAGGCGCCTGGCACGCGGCCACGAATCGCTCCGACTCCACATCCGCTATCTCGCATCCCGCATCACGGCAAAACAGCACCAGATCCGCCGCGCCGAGATATTGTCGAGCCACTTCGATGCCGATCTGCTCGACCCGATCGTCGCTGGCGCGCAGGCCCGCCGTGTCCACCAGCCGGAACGGGAACCCCGCGATCACGGCGTAGGCCTCGATCGCATCGCGCGTCGTGCCGGGCACCTCCGTGACGATCGCCCGCTCGCGGCCGAGCAGGGCATTGAACAGTGAGGACTTGCCCGCGTTGGGGCGACCCGCGATCACCAGCAGCGCACCCTCCCGCAGCCGCTCCCCTTCGGGCGCTGTGGCGAGGAGCCCCGCGATGCGCTCCCGCACCGCTCGCCACGCCGCCGTCACGCGCGCCGGGCTCACCGGACCCTCATCCTCCTCCGGGAAATCGATCTCGTACGCGATCAGCGCCTCGAGCTCGAGTAGCTCCGCGCGCAGCGCTGCGAGCCGCGCCGAGAGACCGCGGTCGAGCTGCTGCAGCGCGCGCCGGCGCTGCGCGGGCGACCCGGCGTCGATCAGGTCCGCGGTCGCCTCCGCCTGCAGCAGATCGAGCTTGCCGTTGAGCACCGCCCGGCGCGTGAACTCTCCGGGACGCGCCGGCCGGGCCCCCGCCGCTACCAGCGCCGCCACGGCTTCCGCGGGAACCAGCAGGCCGCCGTGGGTCGAGATCTCGACCAGGTCGTGCCCGGTGTAGGAGTGTGGCGCCGGAAAGCAGGCGGCGAGCACCTCGTCGATCAACTCTCCGGACGCGGGGTGGCGCAGCTGAGCGCGCCACGCGGCGCGGGGGCGATCCGGATGGAATGGCCGAAGACACCGTCGCGTTATAGCGAAAGCGCCCACGCCCGACAGGCGGATCACCGCGAGCGCGGATCGGCCGGGAGGAGTCGCGAGGGCCACGATCGGATCGGAGAGCACCCTTCCTCCTTCCCTCTTCCCCCTTCCTCTACGTTCGCTTCCCCTGGTCGCGCAGCCGCCGCCGGGCGATGAGGTACTGCTGCGGGATGCTGAAGATGTTGCTCACGGCGTAGTAGAGGTTCAGGCCGGACGCGAACCGCAGCAGCAAGAGCGTCATGAAGACCGGCATGAAGTACAGCATCGTCTTCGTCTGCGGGTTCGGGGGCACGCCGATCTGGCCCACCTTGGACAGCACGAACATCGACAGGCCCATCACCACCGGGATGATGTAGTACGGATCGGCGCGCGACAGGTCGGGGAGCCACAGGAACGCGACGCCGCGGAACTCGATCGTGTTCGCGAACACGAAGAACAGCGCGAACAGCACCGGCATCGGAATCAGCATCGGCAGACAGCCGCCGAACGGGTTGACGTGGTGCTCCTTGTACAGCCGCAACATCTCGCGCTGCAGCCGTTCCGGATCGTTCTTGTGGCGCTCCTGCGTCTCCTTGATGAGCGGGGCCACGGCTTGCATCCGGATGCTCGATTCCATCGCCTTCTGGTTCAGCGGCCACAGCAGCGCCCGGACGAGAATGCCGAAGATGACCAGCACCCAGCCGTACGCGAGCGAGAGGCGGTCGTGCATCCAGATCAGGATGTTGACCACGAGGATCGACACCGGCTGGATCATCGGCCGGAGCACGCCGCCGTACGGGTTCGCATCGTCCAGGTCGTGGCCCAGGCGCGCGAGCCGCCGGTACTCGAGCGGTCCCGTGTACACGTCGTAGCGGAAGTCTCCGGAGGGCGGGACGGGGAGGGTGAGGGCCAGCGTCGTGCGCGTCGCCACCGCCGCGCGGCCGCTGAAGAACGACGACGTGGTCACCGTCACCGGCCCACCGACCGCAATGCCGCCACCGAACCGCGGCTGGTTCTCCTCGACTGCGAGCGCGGCCGTCAGGAAATACTTCGACTTGAAGCCGGCCCACTCGAACGGGCCGTCGAGCAGCTTCACCGTGCCCGGCTTGAGCGATTGGAACGCGATGCTCTGGGTCTTCGCGGCCTTGGTCACCACCGCAAAGTGGCGGAAATCGTCCAGCGTGTCCGCCTCGACCGACCGCAGTCCGTCCCCCATCCCGACGAGCAGCACGGCGCCCGCTGGGCCCAGGCCCGTGACCTGGCCCCGTACCTGGAAACGATATTCGTCCGGGAAAAACACGTACGCGAGCGTCACCCGGGCGCCGCGGCGCTCGGCCGTAAAGGTCAATTGCATGCTGTCGCGCTGGACGCTGAGCGCCGCGACATTCGGCGCGAAGCGCCAATCGGCGAGCGAGATCGTATCGGCGCCCACGAGGAGGCAATGGGCGAGCAGCGGCCGGCCCGCCGGCACGAGCCGGACCGCGGCCCCTGAGTCACCCGGCGCAAATGACTTGTAATCAAGCAGTTCCGCGTGTAGCAGCTGCGCCCCGGCGGTGCTGAAGCCAAACCGGGCGCGCGGCGAGGAGACCCACACGGTCTCGGCTGGGACGTCGGACCGTCGGACCGTCGGACAGATGGACGGTCCCGTCGGTGCGGCTGCCGACTCCGCTGGAGCGCGCGGCGTCACAGTACTGTCCGACCGTCCGACCGTCCGACGGTCCGCCCGCTTCGGAGGAAACAGGATGCCCGGCAGCACCAGCACGATGAGCATCAGAATGAACGCCAGAATGACGCGTCGTTCCACGGGACCTCGTATCGTCTGTGCGTCTGTGCGTCTGCGCGTCTAGCCTTTAGGGCACCGGATCGTATCCACCGGGGTGTAGCGGGTGACAGCGGAGAATGCGTTTCATGCCGAGCCAGCTTCCCCTCAGCGCGCCGTAGCGTTCGACCGCTTCAAGCGTGTACTGCGAGCAGGACGGCGTAAACCGACACTGGGTGAGGACCAGATGCGACAAGGTCATCTGGTATCCGCGGATCAGCGTGACGGCGGCGCGCCGCGGCCAACGCCCTACGCTCACGGGATGCGCCTCACCACGTCGACCAATTCGGCGCGCAGGACTGCAAATGGGGCGGAGTACGCGACGCGCTTCGCGCGCACGACGAGGTCGACCGGAGGCAGTGAGGCGAGCGCGTGGCGTCTCAGGATCTCTCTCACGCGACGCCGCAGACGGTTGCGGGCCACCGCGGTGAACTGGAAGCGGGGGACGACGATCCCCGTCCGCAGATGGCCCGCTCGATTCGGACGCCAGGCGAGATCAAGGTGCGGGGTGCGCAAGCGGCGCCCCTGATCCCAGCAGGCGGTGAGGTCCGAGCCACGCGCGAGGCGCACGCGGCGCGGAAACCGCTCGCGCGTTAGCGACTCCGGTGCTTGGACGGCAGGCGGACGACGAGGCGCTTGCGTCCCTTCTTGCGCCGACGGGACAGAACGGCGCGGCCCCACACGGTCTTCATCCGCGCCCGAAAGCCATGCTTGTTGATGCGCCGCCGATTGCGCGGCCGGTACGACGGGCCCATGGAATCCTCTCGTAAGGCCGGGAAACCTACACCGGTTTTGCCGGACCGGTCAAGGTTGACTTTTCCACACACGGGCCGTAGTTTCGGGCCGCCCTTGCTGGACGTCCCACCTCTCGTCATTCGCGGATGGAGCAGTCTACAAGAGAAGCCTGGAGGCGCCTCCTCGACGAGGCACGGCGCGAACTTCCCGACGCGACCGTCCGCACCTGGCTCGAGCCCGCGGTCCCGATCGCGCTCGACGACGATCGCCTGATCGTCGGAGCGCCGGACCAATTCGCGGTCGAATGGAATGAGCAGAAGCACGCGACCGTGTTGGCGCGCGCCGCCGAGCGCGTCTTCGGCCGTCCCACGGCCGTCGTGTTTCGCGTGCAGGAGGACCGCCAGCAGCGCCCGCAGATGGACTTCTTCGTCGCGCCGCGGGAGCCTGCGGCCGGGGCCGGCGACAAGACCGGCGTGCCGACGACCCCGCTCAACGAGCGCTACACCTTTCAGACGTTCGTCATCGGGAAGTCGAACGAGCTCGCGGCCGCCGCGGCGCACGCCGTGGCGGAAGCGCCCGGCAAGACCTACAACCCGCTGTTCATCTACGGGGCGACGGGTCTGGGCAAGACGCATTTGATGCAGGCGATCGCGCACGCCGTGCTCGTCAAGTACCCCGGAACGCGCGTGCACTACTTCGGCGCCGAGCAGTTCATCAACGAGGTCATCGAGTCGATCCACGCGCGCACGATGTCCGAATTCCGGCGCCGCTACCGGAACGACGTGGACCTCTTCCTGGTCGACGACGTGCATTTCCTCGAAGGCAAGGAAATGACGCAGGAGGAATTCTTCCACACCTTCAACGCCCTGTTCGAGGGGCACAAGCAGATCGTGCTGACGTCCGACCGGCCGCCCAAGGAGATCCCCGGGCTCGAAGATCGGCTGATCTCGCGCTTCGAGTGGGGGCTGGTCGCGGACATCGGGCACCCGGACCTCGAGCACCGCATCGCCATCCTGCGCAAGAAGGCGGAGCAGGACCATCTCGAGCTCACCATCCCCGACGACGTGCTGCGCTTCATCGCGGAGCACGTGCGCACCAGCGTGCGAGAGCTCGAGGGCTGCATCATCAAGCTGCTGCTGTTCGCCTCGCTCAAGAATCGCGAGGTCACGATCGAGTTGGCCCGCGAGGCGCTCTCGGACAAGATCCGCCAGGGCGAAGACGGGGCGGGATACGACGGCACGAGCGGGTCGGCGCCGAGCATCGATCGGGTCCAGGAGGTCGTGGCGCGCCGCTGGGGGGTGACGCCGGAGGGCCTGCGGTCCAAGGCGCGGACCAAGACGCTCACGATCCCGCGCCAGGTGGCGATGTACCTCGCGCGCGACATGCTGGGCATGCAGCTGGTCGAGATCGGGCAGGCGTTCGGCGGGCGGGACCACTCCACGGTGATCCACAGCGTGGACAAGGTCGAGCGCCAGATGATGCGCGACCGGACGTTCAAAGAGCGCGTCGAAATGGCCCGGCAGGAATTGTCCGCACTGTAGCTAACATTCGAGAAATGGGGAAAACGGCGCAGGGTGTGGGTGATGGGGAAATCGTCAGAGCTATCCGCAAAGCGCCAACAGTCCCAACAGTGCACCAACATCATGTGACGTACGACAGGTGATTCACTGGTTGCGTTTTAGCGACATCGCGCACATATCCCCGGTGTCTACTACTACTACTAGTATT
>WNEO01000271.1_pt1 | contig 12812 bp, 10 predicted proteins | sample 5399941 | NCBI WGS metagenome assembly WNEO01 (sample SAMN13153328, study PRJNA577476) | soil metagenome | isolation source: 20 cm grassland meadow soil 2 days after 3rd rain plot 2 | place: USA:California | collected 2015-11-11
CGGGGGGCTAGAAAAGATTCTGCTCCTGAGTCGAGAATCTTTTTTTCGGAAAAGAGTTCACTGGCAACGGTCTTTTTTCAAGAACCGGTTCAGGAGCGATTCGTGAACCAGTCTCAATAACGAATTCTGACGCCGTTTTCAGTTACCGATTCCGCTCTTGATTCCATATGATCGGGCTGTTCTTATCCGGAGAAGGATTCCAAGCAGGACAAACTCTACTGCTTTGGCAACGTAGGCTAGCGCGATGTTGGTGTTTGGCGCGTTGACAGCTGCGGATGCTGCCCAGAGGACGATGACAATGACGACCCAATAGATGCCAATTTTGAGCCAGAGATCACGCCGATTGTTTGCTGCTACGAGACCGATGCCACCCAGATACACGAGTCCTATTAGGATTAACGGGACGCCAAGCGGTATTCCATAGACCCATATTCCGATGTACAAGTGAAGAATTGCGGTGACTGCTGCCAATACTAGGGCAACGTTAAGGAGGATCTTCGGATAACTCGTCGGTAGGGCCCCGGCGGTCGCGTCGGATTTCTCGCCTGTCAAGACGCGTTCTACGTGCTACGACGATAGTAGTTCTGGTATTAGGATTAAGCATGCGACTGCTTGGCCAGACCGTTCCCGTGGAAAGCCGTGGCAAGGGTGAACCTCGTAAGCCAGTATGCCTACTTTACAGCTTGGTCCCCGTCCAAGATACGTTCTTGTTTCCTCAACTTCCGCAATGAAAAAGAAGAGTGTTGTAGATATGGTGGGGCCGGTGGGATTTGAACCCACGACATCCGCCGAGTCTTTCGTCTACGGGTATCTTCACGCGCTCCTGAATTTCGTCATCCCGCCAACTGGAGGTCTGCTTACCCGTTGTAATATATTCTGGAGCCCGTCGTCATTCCTTTCTAGGACCCATCTCTTGGAATGGGTCTGGCTAGACTACGGCCCCTCAACTGATTTGAAGGCTCGAGGCCCCACCGAGCGGCCGGCTCGAAAACTATCAGTATAAAGATAACTGAATCGGGCGTCGAGTCGAAGCTGTTCGGACAGTCAATGACTCGTTCTATGGTTGTTCTTTCTGCGCGATGTAAGTCCTTGTCTCAGGGACATACCATCGGGTTGTTTCACGGAATCTGTGCCAGAAATCGTGGAAGGCGGAGAGATCCCGGGATTCGACTGTGATCATTCCGTTGTACGTGGTGCCCCAGATGTGGGCGTATTCAGCGACGATCTCTACCTCCTTGGAAAGGTTCTTCTTGAACTGTTCCCAGCCAGCGGTCGCTTTCTTCTTGTCAGCCTCGGTCAGGGGTCTTACCCGGTAGAAGATCAGGAATGCGAATATCAGAGAATTACACCTTAGGTCGCGCCTATCAAGCAGTTGGGTTAATCTTGTTTTCGCCCTGTGGGAGCTAGACCCGGAAAGAGGCGTGGTTGGGTTACATGCCTCTTTTGTGACGGGATTCGCCACTAGCCCTCAGTGATGATGGGTCTAGGTGTCTAGGGGATTCTATTGCGGAAGGCAGCTGTCATTGTATTCCTCACTCTAAGCCTTCTTGTATTCTTGCCAACTGACGCTTCAACGAATCATAGCAATCCGCTCGGTTTTCTCAACGCAGGACCCGTAGGGACCACCGACTATCCTTGGACGATGTTTCATTATGATGCTGGGCGTAACGGAGCTACTCCTGCTTCTGGTCCTACCTCCGCGAGCCTGATGTGGAGCTACACTACGGGAGGCATCGTTTACGCCTCACCGATTGTGTCTGATGGATTTGTATTCATCCCGTCTTATGATGGTAAGCTGTACGCGCTTGACGAGTACACCGGAGCCCTCATCTGGTCCTTTACGACTGGATCAAATATCGTTGCAACTCCGGCAGTGGGAAACGGCATCGTCTACCTATCGTCCAAGGACTTTACGGTCTACGCGCTTGATGAGAACACTGGTTCAATGCTCTGGCGAATATCGAACGTCGCGGCAGTCGTATCCTCTCCCGTCTTGGCAGATGGCAAGCTTTTCTACGGGACCTTGTATTCTTCATCAGCAGGTAGGGCTGAGTTTCTGGCCCTCAATCCTCAAGATGGAACAGTGTTCTGGAGACAGACTATTTCCGATTATATCGAGGGTTCCGCCGCTGTTAGCAAAGGGCTCGTGTTCTTTGGGATAGGCGCTATCAGCAACGCTGTCGTTGTCGCCTTGAATGAGACGACTGGGAAGTCAGTCTGGAATTACAATACAGCGGTCCCGACTACGATAACCACGGCGCCCGCCACTGCTTATGGCAATGTTTACGTGGGTCTTGACGGTACCAGGTTCCTCGCGCTCAGCCAAGCCACGGGCGGCCTAGTCTGGTCGTTCAACACCCCAAGCGGTTCTAACGCGACTTCTCCCGCGATCTATAATGGAGTAGTCTACTTTGGAACGGGCAGAGGTATCGTGTATGCTCGTAACGCGACTACTGGTGGTCTAATATGGTCGTATACAACTCCTACCGGCGGGGCGGTGGCATCCTCCCCTGCCATAGCTCTTGGATCTAAGACCGTGTTTTTTGGTTCTAACGATCGCTACTTGTACGCGGTCAATATGATGACAGGCACCTTTTTGTGGAGGTACTTGACTGGCGGACAGGTTTCCTCTTCACCTGCGGTGGCCGATACCCGGGTCTTCATCGGCGCTAAAGACGCGAAGGTCTACGCCTTGGGGATAATCATTCCGCCACTGAGCGCTACGCTAACCGCGAGTCCAGCTATCCTGAGATCAGCAAGTGTGTCAAATCTTACAGTGACCGTTAGAAACAGCACGGGCCCGATCACAGGAGCCAATCTAACTCTTACCTCATCAGCCGGAGGAACACTCAGCCAGCCAGTGATGACTATTCCCGGGACCTATGTTGCCAACTTTACTGCGCCCCCAGTAAGCTCGACCCTCATTGATGTAATCCAAGTTATTGCGAGCGCACCTGGCTACCTCAACGCTGTCGCAAGGACGACTATTACCGTGAATCCGTACCCCCCTCTGACAGTCGCGGTTGCCGCGAAGCCCGGGACAACCACCCCTGGGGCGGAGGTTCTCCTGATGATCATGGTGACTAATGGGACTGACTTGATCGCAGGTGCAAGTCTCACCATGACCTCGACATCGGGCGGCAGCTTCTCTGGTCCTACCGATGGTGGGAATGGAAACTATACAGTAATCTACACTACTCCTCTCCAGAGCTCTACTAATGTCCTGACAGTCCAGGCCTCAAAGAACCAATTCAGCTCTGCGCAGGGCCAGGTCGTTGTGACAGTGAACGGGATTCCTGATCTTACTACTGTGAAGGTGGCTGGTCTACCGCTATTCCTATTTGCTGCGGTTGCAGTCCTCATATTCTTCATCCTTATCGCTGTCGCGGTTACGCGGCGGGACAGGTCCCGACCGCACGGTCCGCCTCAACCCTCGTTCACGTATTGATCGGATGGACGGGCTTTTCCGGGAAGGCTTATGTAAGCGATTTCTGACCCGTGGGGTTTAGTGGGGTTGGCGGCCATAGCTGGGAGCTAGGACCCGTACCCATTCCGAAAGAACGAGGAACGCTCGTACCGGAAGCACGGAAGTGAATCTCCCAGGCGATCTCTGTGGTAGTGTGGTGAGAGATCCCACGCGAAGCTTAGACCGCTGCCAACCTCATTTGAAAATTCTGGAAAGTTCTAGAATTTTGCTTCATCGATTTTTTCTATCTTCAGAGTTATGATTGGGAAATCGTGCGTAATCAATCTTTATAACGCGCAGGGGACAATTAACCTTCAGCGCTCGGGGGACATCGGCTGCTATCTGTTGCATTGCTCGATATTTTCAGCCCTCTAAGCCCTCTAAGCAGCATTTTCAACAATCTAGGCACTGTCACTCAGTTAATCTTCACACTCCTGTTTGTCCTTCTCTTCTTCGGATTTGGGCAGAAGCTCCAGATGCGTCAGTACATGTGGGATATTGACAGGGGATTACGACGCCTCGACCTCATTCGGACCCAGGCGAAGGATCTGGCGTTGAAGACTATCAAGGAGATCGGCAAGCCGACCATGGACCCATTGCCTCAACTAAATGTGCTGATGGAATCATTCTTGATTACTCCGGTGGACATGGACCCGTCGGGCATTGTGAGCAAGTTCGACCATCTCTTGGATGTTCGTGATGTGAAGTTCAAGGAGGATGTTCAGAAGATGGCGCCTGGTGCCGACTCCGCTCAGGTCAACAACCTTGAGAACCTTGTCGAGGCTTCTTGGGCCTTGAACACTATTTTCCGAATAATACGCCACTTCTATCTGTTGGGCAAGAAGACTAACAGTATATTCATCATCATTCAGCTTCAGGCTCTACTTCCTATGATTATGCAGGAGGCTGAAGCCTACTTGGGTGCGGGGCGAGCGTTTGCTGAGGGGCAGCCGATAGGGGATGGGCTTGGGCCGCTTGTTGCGTCGAAGTTGATGAAGGATAAGGCTCAGAGGAAGGTCGAGAAGGACATCATGGTTGCTGAGACCACGATGGAGGATCGGAGAATAATTGCTCTCAAGGCCGAGGGTCCGGGGGGGAATGTTGGAAAACCGGGGGACGCCATACAATCCCTCCTCCAAGAGAACGATGGAAAGGTCTCAATGATCGTGATGGTGGATGCGGCTCTAAAGTTCGAGGGCGAGACCACGGGTGAGATCAGCGAGGGGATTGGTGCAGCGATTGGGGGCATTGGGACGGAGCGTTTCAAGATCGAGCAGGAAGCTACGAAACAGAAGATACCGGTCTACGCGGTCATCGTCAAGGAGAGCATTCTGGAGGCGATTACTCCTATGAAGAAAGAGATACTTGAGGCGGGAGACAAGGTTATCGAGAGGATTAAGAACCTCATCGTGGAACGGAGCAAGCCCGGCGACACGGTTATAATCGCCGGAATAGGCAACACCATAGGCATAGGACAGTAGACTGTTAAAGTGTCTCAGCCGAGACCGCGGAGCGGTCCCTCAATAGGAGTAATGCTGATCTCCATAGTCCTAATCATAATCGCCTTCTACACCCTCAACCTCGCACTGTCGACATTCAGTTCAGACGTTACTCTGGCGACGTTGTACTTCACGGTCGCGGTCCTGTCGTTCGGGTTTGTCGTCCTCTCAGTCTTCAGAGTCAGACGGGGCTACGCGTTAGCCAACCCGGCTCCGCTCAAGGTCATGTCGATAGTGAAATGTCCACAGTGCAGCTTCAAACAGATCAAGAATTTCGCGGTCGGCGATTTTGTCTTCAAGAAGCTGGGCATGTGTTCCCAGTGCGGGGTCGCAAGCCTCTCGATAACAGGCATTTACTACGACGGACCCACACGCCGCTAGCCGCATGCGCGAATTGGACGCCTGGTCCAATCCTGGGTTGAACTCCACTTCCCCCATCATACGGTTCTAGCTTGTAAAGTGTGAAGGACTTTTTTTTGGGTTCTGACATGCCCCGGGGTCGAGAAATAGTTAGTAGAAAAAAGAAAGATAGCGAAAAAAACAAAAATTCCGCGGTAGCAAGAGAAGGGGAAGTCCGGCAAGGGAAAGAAGTATCTGCGACGCGAGACTCGCGCGCGTACCTTTTTTCTCTAGGCCACGCGGAGTGTGCTGCTTCTTAACAGGATCTCATCATCACGCATCATCGCGTGCTACGTTACTCCAGCCTATCCTTGCCTCTATTCTGGAGCCTCAGGTTGTTTCTAGCCGTTTTCCTAGGGACAATCAGGTCGATCACGCTTGTCTGCGATAATGGGACATGGGTAGAGGCTGAACGTTTGGGTCGTCTCTTAACGGACGGTTGCCAGCTAGCACCGAGTGGTGCTGGTGCGTCGGACCCTCGGATTGGTTGTAGCTTCCTTATTGTCCTGTTAGGATGGTGCAGTTGTCGTGGTTTACTATGACAGTGTGTTCTGATTGTGCTACTGGGTTGTTGCTTGCCTCTATCAGAACTGGGTAGGCGCTTATGCACTTGTTCCGGATTAGGTCCTGAAGCGCCTTTTTGCCGACTTCTCTTGGGAATCCTTTCTCTAACCATCTTGACGCGAATGGTAGGGTTGAGAAATTGGCTTGTATGAAGGCGAGCACTTTTTTGGAGTCTTCTGAGGTTGCGCCTTTTGGTTTTACGAACCTGTAGATGTAGGCGCTTGACCCGTTGGTAACCGCTCCTTGGGCCTTGGCTAGGGTCACGAAGGGTTCGATCGCGAAGACTTCGCCTTCTTCGATCTTTGTCCCGTTCATTCCCATCGCCGAGACGCTGGGGACGGATTTTCCTGCGTGTATTGTGTATCGTTCGATCTTGTGGCCGGTCAAATTGCTGATGGGTCGTAGGCCTACCCGGGTGATGGTAGTCTGGACTATTCGTCCTATCTCAGATAGTTTGACGCCGGGTTTGAACGCACGGATCGCATTCTGGAGAGCCTCGTCTGCAGCCTGGGCTAACGGCTCGAACCTCGGGTCCAAGCAGACTGTGACTGAAGTATCCGTGACATAACCGTCGACATGGACCCCAAAATCCACCTTCACCAGGGAAGCGGCGGGTATTGTTAGGGTGTCACCGGGAGGCGAAGTGTAGTGTGCTGCAACTTCGTTTATTCCCACGTTGACGGGAAAAGCGGGTCTCCCGCCAAAGTCCCTGATCCTCTGCTCTAGTCCTTCACAGATCTCGATGGCAGGCTTGCCGTACTTGACAATGCCTGGGACTTCCTTACGCAGCCTAGCTACGATGTCGCCTGATTTCTTGAACGAGTCAAGGGCTTGAGAGTCGAACAAGGGCTGTGTTAACTGCCTGACGGTTTAGAGATTTTGCTCATTTCACTTATCTCGTGGGAGTTAGTAGGATTCACTATCTGACTCACGAGCATTGTCCCGGGACTATGTCATAGTTGTAGGCTGATCCGAGTTTCGTGGTCTGGTACAGATCTATGGTTCCGCATCTTAGCAGGGCTGCAAGACCGTTGCCTGAACTACCTTCCAAGTACAAGAAGACCGCGTAGGACTGTTGGTTTGGAATGCTAATAGAATACCTTCCAGCAGCGTCGATTCTAACGGAATAAGGAAATTGTGAAAGACTGTCAAAATTTACTTGATACGCTGATTGAATACTTACGACGCCCGAGACGTCAATTGTCAACGGCGGAATCAGGAGATACGTTAGTGCTCCAGCCATAACTAATACCACAACAGCCAACCCGACGACTCTCAGTCGTACATTAGTCCTCTTTCTGACCGAGACTCGTAGGCGAGTTGCGGATTTTATCACCGGGTATGCGTGTCCCTAAGTAGGCCTGTTCTGATTTAAACCGCGCTGGTCGGAAAGGAGGACGGCCGGTTAGAGGACTGGGAAACACGGGTCGAAGGATCCTGGTTGCTACGATTTGCTGAAGTCGTGCTTCCACATCTCTCGTGCGAGGGCACCATCTTTCTTGAATAGATGTACCTGAGCCCTCGCCTTCTCTCTCCGTTCTCTATGCTCCCGCAAGAACTTGGTCACTTTCTCGACCAGGATATCTTTCAGGTCTCCTGTTAGCATTCGTCCGCCCTTGTATTCTGACCGGATTTCTTCAATGCGTTTGTCGTCGGGTTCGAAGAACATGTAGAGCCACTGGAAGGGAACGTCAATGTCAGGGTTGCCGCCGAGTTTGCGGTGTTCTTCGATGGATGCTTGTCCTCCTGAGAAGGCGTGTCGGTAGATCTTGTTCCGTACGGTCTTGTCGTCATCGTTGAGATAGATAGCGGTTTCGGGTTTGGACGAGCTCATCTTGTCCTGTATCCCAGTCAGGGGTGGGAGGAATTTGCTGTGGATAGCGGCTGCTTTGTGGTATCCGAGCGGTTCTGCGATGTCTCGTTGTATTCTCCAGTACGGGTCTTGGTCGATGGCTGAGGGTATGAGGCAGCGCTTCTTCTGGAACAGGCTTGGAAGGATCTGTATTGCGGGGTAGAAGCTCATTCCGATGTTGGTCTCGCCGGTGAAGCCGAAAACTGACTTCGCGGTGCTGTAATTTATTCTCCGAGCGATCTTCAGGATCATAGGGTAGGCGTGGCCAACGAACTCTGTGTCTTGAAAGATGAACGTCTTGTCAGGGTCGAAGCCGACGGCTGCTACTTCGAGGGTATTATCCTGGGCCCATTTCTGTGTATCTTCGTAGGTGAGGCTCCGCTTCTCTTCAAGGAATTTCTCATCGTCAGTCATCTGAATGTAGACGTTGACCTTGAACTTGTCTTGAAGCCACTTGGTGAAGTAGAAACTGAGAATATGGCCGATGTGCATCGGACCACTAGGGCCACGACCAGTATAGAGGAAGAATCTCTTGCCCTTGTCATAGTCGTCTAGGACAAAGTTCAGATCTCGATGGGAGAAGAAGACCTGACGACGCACGAGGTACGCGGCGTCGCTCAGGATTCCTTCGAGTCGTTTTGCGAGCTGCCCCGCAATATGCTGGGTTCCGAAGTCGCGGATCAGCCGTTCATAGTCGACTTCGCCAGTGACTTCCCATGGAGTTACGACGAATTTCTTGTCGACCATTACTCACTCATCTTTGGGATGGGCTATGTCAAAGATAGGTTGGACATTTCTACTTCGAACGCTGCAGCTGGAAGATTCAGCCCCCAGGATTTGATGGCTCGTGGATTTAGCTCTCCTATGATTCCAACCTCTTCTCCATCTGATAATATCACCCCGCACCTTCCTGATAGGAAACTGGGATGCTCAGTCTCTTTGATCTGGAATGATCGACCTTTGCTTTCTGCCAACGCGTCAAAGGAAGAACGAATTTCGGTGAATCCAGCGTTTGCATGGACGGTGACCGCGGCTAGTTTCCGGCTTTCTTGGATTGGATGGATCTGATTTTCTCCGCGACTGATACATGGTCCAATTTCGAAGATTCTTTGAGGATAGTCAACATGTGTATTGTGAGAGAGAACCTCTAGAAGGCTAGGCAGAAGCCAGCGTCTCAATACGGTATGGGTAATCATTCTTGGATTCAAGAGCTCAACAAGCTTTCCATCACTCTGCTGCACTTTGTTTGATACAACTGCTGGCGATGTCAACGCGTAAGTCAGAACCTCCTGGAAACCTAGTCCGACCATGATTTCAGCAACACTCTCGGTCTCGTCTGTCTCTTTCGCAAAGTTTCCCCCAGTCCAGATCCTGGGCCACTCAGGCTTCAACTCGTTAATGTCCATAGCAATTGCGATGTCTTCGATGATGTCCACAGAGTGCATAATGTCAGTTCGGTAGCCGGGAATCTCCAATTGGATTGTATCGCCTGTTGCTCTTCGGACCCCGTATCCGGCTCGTTCAGCAAATCGCGAAGCCTCCTTGAAGGTAAGGGATGTCCCAAGAAGCGAGTTGATGTAGGACAGGCGAATGCTTGCCCGTGTTGGGCTCAGGTTCGGACTAACGAGTATTCGTGGGGAGCCGTAAGGGTAAGTTTCGAGGCAGGTGTAGATTTTTCCTCCTCTCTCCGCAAGAGTTGAAACCACGATTTTCAGAGTATTATGAACAGTCTCAGAATTCGTACCCGTAACTTCAACGAGAGTGTTTTTCGTCTCTGTAGTAATCCTCCCGAGATCGTTAGAATTGATCACAGGGGGTAGCGAGAGGACATTGTCAGCGCCGTCGACAAGTATGGGCCATGATTCAAACTGGGAAATTATTTCTCCATATTCTGCTCCCTTCGGATGGCTCTCGACTATCTCTCGGAGACTCTGTTTCTTCTCCGATCCTAAAGGAGTGAAGGTGATAATGTCCGGATTGGCGACCGTATATGAGAGTGGAGATTGTATTAGGTCGGCTTGGTAGAATCCTATGGAAGCTCTCTTTCTCTTTCTCCCGTAGGTCTGGTCGAGTTTTTCCTGAAGATTGATCCAGCTCTTCAACGCCTCATCGGTTGGCCGTAGACCCTTTACGATCGCGGTCGAGATGAAGGGGCGAATCGGCTTGACGCGCTTGTCGATGACAACTTTCAGATTCGACCTCCCGAGCACCCGTACCTCTTTTGTTCGCCCGCCTCCCAAGTAGCCCCTAAGGGCCCTCGCGATTCCTTCGACAGCCCAAATGTCTGGACGGTTGCTGTCTTTGACCTCGATGGAAACAATGTCCCCTTCAAGCGATTCCACATCTCCTTTGACGAAGGCGAAGATCTCGTTGAGACCCTCTTTGTCCCGAGGCACAGTCTTGCCAAGCAGACCCTCTAGATCGGTGAGTGAGAATTCGACACTTGGCGTCTTTAGCCCACCGTCTGGTCCCTAATCCATTCTAGGTCCGAGGTGAACAGTTGACGAATATCCTGGATTCTCCTGCTCATCATATACAGCCGGTCTATCCCTAGACCCCAGGCTAGGACAGGAACCTTCACCCCGAGGGGTTCTGTGACTTCCGGCCGGAAGATTCCGCTCCCTCCAAACTCCATCCAGCCGAAGCCCTCCCGGTACGCCTGCAACTCGACGCTCGGCTCTGTGAACGGAAAATAGTCAGGCTTGAACCGGACCTTGTCCGCTCCCGCCACCTCCTTCGCGAACATTTCTAAGATGCCTAGGAGATTCGGCAAGTTCAGACCAGGATCGAGAACAATGCCTTCAGCCTGGTTGAACTCTGTAAGGTGGGTCTTGTCCAGCATGTCTGGGCGGAAGCATCTAGCGATGGCAAAATATTTTCCCGGGATCTGAAGATCCTTCGACAACATGGTTCGGACGCTTAGTGCTGTTCCGTGGCTTCGCAGGATGAGTTTCGACGCTTCGTTTCTAGAAAACTTGTAGCGCCATCCAGTCGATCCTGTCTTCCATCCGTTCTCATGTGTCTGCGCTACTCTATCCACTAAGCTACCGTATTCTTCAAGGCTGGCTCTTGACGGGTCCTTGAGATAGTAGAGATCGTGAATCTCACGCGCAGGATGGTCCTGAGGCATGTAGAGACAGTCACAGTTGATGAATGCTGTCTCGACCAGCGGACCAACTGCCTCTCTGAATCCTAGGGCGACAAGCTTCCTCTTCACCATCCTCAAGAACCGTAGGTAAGGATGATACTTACCAGGAAAAGTCCGCGGGACGGCAGACGATACGTTGTAGTTTCGAAGCTTGACCTTCTCCCACTCACCGGAGACAATCATGTCGCCAGTTAGGGAGCTCACTTCCGGCCGGGCTGCCTCGCTCGTCCCAATGCTCCGTCCGGCGTCGGTAATCTCGACCTCACGATCATTCCTAGCCTGTGACTCGACAAGGTTCCTCTTGGTAAGCCGCAGAGCAGCTTCCTTCAAAACTTGTGGAAGTTCCTCGAGAATCAGAATATCATTCTTTAAGCGGGCGAGGATTTCTTCCTCATCATCAATCGGCGCTTCGCTACGCGCGACAATCACAAGGTCTGATCCTGATTTTTCGATGGTCCCCCATTTCTTCCGGCTGATCCATCCAGTAGCTATCGAGCCGTATTTCTCTGCCAGCTTCGAATGCTGAAGAGCCTCTCTTAGGCTTAGGCGTCCGCCGCGATTCTTGACCTCGAGTAGGATTATTCGCTCGGGGAGTCCCACTAGGGCGAAGGTTCTTCCTTCATCCGTTAGGCTCAGCTCGGTTTTCTTCTCAACCTTCTCCTTGACGAGCTGGCTCTGGGAGAGATTCAGAACAGCGCGCGCGACCGCGGAATCCGCCAGACCAGCTTTCTTCGCTAGGTCTTCGATAGGGGCTTTTCCACCAGAATCGATGAGGGTCTTCAGAACTCTCGCCTCGTTCTGGCTAATCTCTACCAAGAAGGCAATCTCTCCAAGCTACAGTTTTGTTGGGGTCCCGGTTCCGAGCTATATTTGATTTCAAAAACCGGTCAACCGCATTTCAAAACTCAACCTTCGTGAAGCCGACATCTATCGGATCGTATTTGACCTGAAGAGGATCCTCTAGCCTCCAGTCCTTCACAATGACTTCACTATTCGATTCACTGTCTCAAGTTTGAACCTTGCATCTTCACCGCTCGGAAAGTATGGGTAGACTACTGGAAGCGTTACTCTAGCTTGCCTGAAAGCCTTCACGTATTGAACTAGTTCGTCGCTCTCAGGATTGGCCAGGCTTACTCTCAGTAGCTCTTTGGGCACGTTGACCGGACCATTCTTCCATCCTTCGTTCTCGTTGAATGTCGAAATCGCTTTCGCGATCCCGTCTTGGACGAACATTTCGTGGTACTGAGGAGCAGAGTCGTAGCTCAGAAACTCCTGCAGCATCAGCCTCTGGGCCGTTTCATCATCCCGCGAGGAATGGAAGATCTTCAGATAGCATGCAAAGTCAATTCCCTCGCCTCTCTCGATCCTCGCCGCCTCCACCAGTTTGGAAGCATGCTGGGGAGAGCAGAAATTCAGGAGGAGACCGTCCGCCTTAACGGCTGCACGTCTGGCGATTCCTTGTTTGAGAGTTGCAACGTAGATTTCTGGAGGCTTGACTCCTTGAGGAAAGCTCGCAAATCCCTTCTTGAGTTCGTCGAGTCGTTCAAGCATGGCGCTCACAGTCTTTCCGGGTTGAGGGCCTGGAGGACCTGTTCCAACTCCTAGGATGAGGCGGCCTGAGGAGAGAGCTTGGAGTGTCTGGACCCTTCGGGTCAGTAGTTGTGGATCATGTTCCAGCAATCGTATTACCCCGCTTCCCGAGTGGACCCTTTTCGTTAGAGCAAGAATTGACGCTGCAATTTCTAGGGATTCATAGCCGACCCGCATGTCAGGAACAAAGATGCGTGAAACCCTATCACTCAGCTCCAGCGCGACTGCTGTCTCTCTGATTTCCTGAGGTGAGAATACTCCGGGTCGGAGGGCGAACCCTATCTTTTCTGAACT
>WNEO01000287.1_pt1 | contig 12533 bp, 10 predicted proteins | sample 5399941 | NCBI WGS metagenome assembly WNEO01 (sample SAMN13153328, study PRJNA577476) | soil metagenome | isolation source: 20 cm grassland meadow soil 2 days after 3rd rain plot 2 | place: USA:California | collected 2015-11-11
CTCATAAATAGCCCAGCAGCAGTCGCACACCGGGACGTACTTGTTCTTGAGGAACGCCCCGGCCCGTTCCGACCACTCGAGCAGGCTGCTTTCATGCAGTCACGACTGGCTTATCGCACGATTACTCGACTTTAATGAATACGGTGTGGTGATCGCATTGAGTCAAGCACGCTGTCAGCAAGAATCCCAGTGACAGTTAGTACGGCTCAATACGACTTCGGAGCCGCCGCCTCCTAACGAGGCGACGGCACCTGTCAGCACGGGAGAGACCTTAACCATCCTGACCTCACACTTTGCGGCTGATAATGCAGATGCAGTGTTCGACGAAACTGCCGTCAGCTAATTGATGCAGTACATCCACCATGGTGTTGTGACCACCGACAAAAGACTGATAAATCCCAGTCGCCTCCGGTATGTCTAGGTCGAAGGTTCCTACAATGTACGTCCCACCCTGCCCGTCGGGAACATTTTGAACATTGCTGCCCGTGAAAACCATCGCTATCGCGCCCCCTGGTAGGTCGTAGGCGGCTAAACTGCCAGCGAACTGCGTGTAAAAGTTTCCGATCGCTTTCTTCGTTTGGCCATTCCCATGTCTGATGACTTCTTCGGGAAGCCCGCTGACGGCGAAGATCTTTGTTGTGCTGTACGAACCATCACTGAGGTCCACCGTGGTCAGACCCAGGTCCGGGCCATGCACCACTGGTTTATAAGGCCCCTCCAACAGGATGGAGAAGGTGTCGGCAGGTAGCCCGCCTCGATCTAGCGGTGAAGGCCCAGCGGCCTGCACGGGCGCTGAAAGGAGCGTGACCAGCGCCCCGACGAGCAAAGGAGCGAGGATCAGGCTTTTGGTTTTCGTCAGGCGCAGACGCCCGATTGATTGGTTGAATAGTTTGATCATAGGGTCTGTCCTTAATTTAGAGTTCATTGTGTACTTCCTTTCATTGCATGTCGGGCTTGCTTTGCTTTATCAAAGCCTCGCCCGGCGTTTTGTTTTGTATCCTTGCAACTGCGGACCGTCGGCCTGCACCGACGAACGGGCCGCAAGACAATTCAGACCACAAAGCAGTAGTGTTGCGAGAGTGGGTTTAGCAGAGGAGAGAACAGAAGAGTTCCCGAAACGTGCGAGAGTCAGTCAACCGGCTTGCGTAAACCGACAAAATTCTGCGGACACTGATCCTCCGCGGCTGCGCAAATATTCTTGGCACAAACGCTGTGACCGACTGTCGATATTCCCATGAAGAAGCAGCCTTCTCAACTACCATCTCATTTGTTGAAGTGTCGGCTTCGTCGAACAGTGTTTCTGGAATATCTGCCTTCGGTACCATCACCAGTGCGACGGTGAAGAGGAGGTAAGCGGCCGCAAGTCGAGTTGTCCTCGCATGGCGGAGGAACATAGACTCTATACCTGTGGTAGCTGAACGGAGCCTACGAAGGGGAAACGAGATTGGCCAGGAAGGAAGGTTCCCACATCGTGTGTGCAACATTGTGCCCAAAAGGAGCTATTGTAAAGGGGAATAAGTCTGCTTCATGGGCAACTTGGACTTCTTCGAACCGACTCGCACGGCGAATTTCTCTGAGGAAATGTTTCAACAGCCACAGCCATTTCACGGGATCTTCGTACGGATGCTACTGCTGGAGTGTTTATGAGATGGCTTGTAGCTCAATCTACCGTTTCAATCTTCCCACTAAATACAAAATCACTGAGAGCACCACACTCAAGAGGATCGATGTTGCCAGCGGAAAATAGAACGTCATGTTCTTGCCGCGATAAATAATGTCTCCTGGCAGACGCCCAAGCGGAAGGTTGGTCCGGCCGAACAACATCAAAATCAGACCGCCAACAACGAGGATCAACCCGGCAAAGAGCAAGAGTTTGCCTAACTCATTCATCGTAAACCAGCTTCCGGCACCGCTGACCGGCGCCGCAGCCACTGTGACAGCACTGTGCCGAACACCAGTAATGTTAGCAACGAAATCGTGCCCAATGAGATCACGCAGTACACGCACCACACTCCTAGAATGTCCTTCTCTATATGTGCCAGGTAAAGGGAGAATCCCAATCCGATGAGTACCGGTGCCAGCAACAATCGATATGCACGTCGAAAAGCCAGCACACCCATGAGCAGATATCCCGCGATTCCAATAGCTGCCACTGGAACTTTGCCGACCATTGCGTAGGGGCTCTGGTTCACGATTCCGCAATCCCATTTTTCGTTAATGTCGCACGGCGCGAATCCTTCAGTGCGATAATGCTCCCGCAACGCCAGCGACGAGACTACGACTCCTAACACACATAGCAGAAGAAGTACGTATTTCATTCCCGCCTCTTAACCTAAGACTACAACACCTGGACCTACCGGCCTCAACAGCTTCGCAGGATGCTAGAATCTCGCTTCATGACTCGCGTAGGCCGTCTTGCCGTTCTGCTGCTCGCTTTCGCTCTGTTTGGCCAATCTGTTTCTGAAGTTGAAATCACCGCCGAGCCGCGCCATCGTCTGTCGCTCGAAAATCAATATGTGCGCGTCTTCGAAGTAGATGTCCCACCGCACGAGTCCACGCTCATGCATCGTCACCGTCATGACTATATATTTGTGACTTTAGGAGCATCCGAAGTTTCAAACGAAGTTGAAGGGAAACCTGCGTCCACGCTCAAGTTGCAGGACGGCGAGACCCGCTTTACTCCCGGCAACTTCGCCCACATCGCTCGCAATCTTGCCTCAACGCCCTTTCGCAATGTCACAATCGAGTTTCTGCAAGATAAGGCAGCCTCTCAGGCGAAGTGGGACCAAGAACGCGGCCTGAACGTTCTCACTGGCGGCACGCAGGAAATCTTGTTCGTTAAAGATGGCGTGCGGGTATCCGAAATCGAACTCCAGCCTGGGGGAGTTCTTCCGAAACATCGCCATACTGGCCCGCACTTGGTGGTCGCCATCAGCGATCTGGATCTGCGCAATGACGTAGAAGGCAAACCAGCGTCAAGCGCGGAACTCAAGTCCGGCGATATTAAATGGATAGCCGGCGGCTACACACACATGCTCACCAACGTGGGAAAGCAGCAAGCAAAATTCGTGACTTTGGAATTTCGCTGAACCGGGTCAGTGCAAGCAAGGAATATTCTTAAGGCCGAATGAATCAGAAGAATGAGATCCGCACCCGCTGCGAATGGGCGCGCAACGAGCTCTCGATCCGCTATCACGACGAAGAATGGGGTGTCCCGCAGCACGACGACAGAAAGCTGTTCGAGTTCCTGATCCTCGAGGGCGCGCAGGCCGGCCTGAGTTGGGACACGATCCTGCGGAAGCGGGAAAATTACCGCGCCGCTTTCGATGGTTTCGATCCGCAGAGGGTGGCGCGCTATGACCGCCGGAAGATTACTACTCTGCTGAAGAACGATGGCATCGTGCGTAATCGGCTGAAGGTCGCGTCGGCGGTCGCGAATGCCAAAGCATTTCTGAAAGTTCAAGATCAGTATGGCTCGTTCGACCGGCACGCCTGGCAATTTGTCGGCGGCAACCCGCGGGTAAATTCCTGGAGATCGCTAAAGCACCTCCCCGCGCGAACGCCTGAATCCGACGCCATGAGCAAAGACCTTCAGAAACGCGGCTTCACTTTCGTAGGATCGACCATCTGCTACGCCTTCATGCAAGCCGTCGGCATGGTGAATGATCACGTTGTGGAGTGCTTTCGGTATTCGCAGGTTGGTGGCTAACGGAGCGGACGTATGCGCCAGGTATCTTATCGTGTTGCCGAAACCGATATGGCTTGTTGGCGAATCGCGTACTCACCTGCCTTTACTTCAATCCTTCGACGAGGTACAAATCCGCAAGCATGCGGTGATACCCGAAGACACAGGTTTTGGCGTCGGGGGTGAGGAGGATGGGGCCGATGTTTTCGACGCCTGCGGGATCGGAGGGCATCAACTGCTTCCACAGAGTACGCTGACCCGTTTGCAGTTCGACGCGATAAACCCGCGCTGGTAATTCACCGGGCTGATAAACGTAAACCGCATGCCCATCGGCGCTCCAGACGATCGGCTGTTCGCCGGGATTCAATCCTTTGATCACACTCGGCTCACCGCCGTTCGCGGGATAAAGATATCCCTTCTGGTCGGGACCGATGCCGGCCACGGTTTGCGAATCTGGCGAGATCACGAATGCGGTGCCATGCACGCCTTCAGGAGAAATTGCCGTCGTCTTTCCCGATTGCAGATCGTACACATTCAAACGGACTCCTTTGTCCGGCTCATTCCCGGTGAACAGTATCCGCTTCTGATCGGGAAACCAGCGCGCCCAGGTGTGATTGATATTGTCATGAGTCAAGTCTTTGGGTTCACCCGCGCCGGTCGGCAGCAACTTTAGCTGGGTGGGTGATCCCTGGGGTTGCACAATAGCCCATTTGCCATCGGGCGACAAAGCGACTGCTCCACCTTCGCCGAGCAGCACGGCTGGAGAACCGTCGGTTTTGCGCAGGTAGACCGCATATGTCAAGCCGCCGGATTTCGAGTAGTCGAGTGCTCCGCCGCCTCCTTCCTCATCGAACAGAAGGGTCTTGCCATCTGCGGACAGGTCGGCCGGATACGAGTAGTCTAGCCAGGACAGTTCGCGTTCGTTTGTATCCGCGGTTCTGACGCCGATCAGCTCACGACGCCAGCTTGCCCGCATGAGAAGCACGCGGCCGTCTTTCGAAATATCCAGCAGCATCAAAGCACCAGGCAAACGCAATACCATGCGTTCTTTGCCATCGAGTGTTATGGCGTACAGGGTCCTGTCAGTACCGCTCTTGCTGGCGGTAAACCAGATCTCGCTTCCATCTGGAGACCATGCCAGCCCCTGCACGGTAAACCACTCCCCCGAAAGTATCCTCTTGTTTCTCTTTAGGTCGACGATGGCCAGGGACCCGCTATCGTCTCCCTGGTTGGGGTGATCGAGGAATGCGATCAGATTGCCCTTGGGTGATACGCGAGGATGACCGATCCATCCTCCGGTTTCGTATAGCGACTTTCCCACCGGATATTCCAGGCGATTGCGGCCGCCGAAATCGCGAACCACTGCCAAAGTGCTGCCATCCGGTGCCCAATCAGCCCACTGTACCTGCTCCAGCATTTCGCGTGGGGCGCCTCCGGCGAGAGGTGCTCGCGCCAGCGTGCCCGATGTCACCCAAGTGCCGATGGCCTTGCTGTCTAGCAATACAGCCATTTCGGCAGCAGAGGAGATCGACATCAACTGTGTCCGGTCAAGCCCCATCGAACGCGACTCCGGAGCTTCCGGGCGCGCCGTAAAGACATCTACGGGCTTACCTTGCCAGGCAGCGCTGTAAAGAATGGTTTGTCCATCAGGAGCAAAGCGCGCCGAACGGATGCTGCCGCGCCGGAAAGTGAGCTGCCGGTAAAGCGGGGGCGGCGCAGGTGATTTCGAGTAAAGCAGCTTGCCTGCCCAAACTCCCGCGCTCAGCGCCACCAGCGCAGAAAGCGCGATCAGCAGCGGCATGCGACCTCGCTTGGCCGGGGCGGCGACCACTACTTTTTGCGACCCCGTGCTGGCGACGCTAGCGGGCTGCTCGGTCTCGGTCACGACGGAAGTACGCGACGAATCGAGCGAGCGCTGAAGGCGCTTGAGATCTGCGCGCAGCTCAGCGGCACTCTGGCATCGCAGGTCACGATCCTTCTCCAGAGCTTTAGTGATTGTCTCTTCGAGCTTGACCGGCAGCGCCGGATTGAGGCGGATGGGCCCAGTCGGCGCGCGATTCAGTATGGCTTCCGTTATGACCGCAGAAGTCTCTCCGCGAAACGGCAGAACACCCGTCGCCATTTCGTAGAGCACCACGCCAAATGAAAAAAGATCTGTTCTGCCGTCCAGTTCCTTACCGCGCAACTGCTCCGGTGACATGTAGGCGACTGTTCCCACCGCTGTCCCAGGGCTAGTGAGATCGAGGCTGGTTACATCCCCTAAAGTCTGAGAATCTGCCAAGTTCGGCCGGTGGCTGCGCGCGATTTTGGCCAGGCCGAAGTCCAGAATTTTGGCGTGGCCCCGGTCAGTCACGAAAATGTTCGCCGGCTTGATGTCGCGGTGCACGATGCCTTTAGTATGGGCGGCTTCGAGGGCGTCGGCCACTTCAATGCCAAGTCGCAGCAGGTCTTCGAGTTCCATCGGAGTTTGGCCAATCATGTGCTTCAGCGTCTGCCCCGTAAGGCACTCCATAACGATGAAGAAGCGGTTCTCGTGCTGGCCAATCTCGTGGATGGTGCAAATGTTGGGATGATTCAGAGCCGAGGCGGCGCGCGCTTCGCGGCGGAAGCGTTCCAGTGCCTGAGCATCCTGCGAAGCTTCTTCGGGGAGAAACTTCAAGGCAACGAAGCGGCCGAGGGTGGTGTCCTCAGCCTTGTACACGACGCCCATGCCACCGCCACCGAGTAGTTCAACGATGCGGTAATGCGAGATGTTTTGCCCGACTAGTGTCGCCAGTTGAGTACTCAATGGGCGCCCTCAATCCCGGTTCGCAAACCGAGCAATCTTAGGCAGAATCGCGCGTCCCGTCAACAAAGCATGGGATCGGTAGTGGCTTATCTATGAAGGTGTCGGCTCTGTCAAGGACTTCTTTGGGCACTACCGCGTGCACTCGGGGAAGCGCGCCATTTCGCTCTAGTGGAAAAAAATGTTGCCATCGCCGACCAAGGCTCGCTGCTAATCTCTGCGAGTGTAACTCGGTCCGACCCAGCCATCTATTCGGCCACTACTTCGACCATGATTATTACTTCGAACTCCCTTGCGGGAGCGGGGCGCCCAGTCAGTTTGACGGTGATCTACGGCACACCATGACCCAGTTCCGAGCTACCCCACGTGCGAACCGAACTTCGAAGTCTGCTGATAATCCCATCCCTTACGCCACATCCAGTACAGCCGAACTGACAGTTTGCGGGCCATCGCTACCTTGGCGATGGCACGGCCACGCCGCATCGCGAGGTGCAGAAACTGACGCCGCCAGGTTGGCTCATAACGTATGACGGCATGGGCTGACTCGATCAGCAAGAAGCACAACAGTGTGTGCCTTGCTTGCTGATATAACCGAGGCATTGGCGACCGCCGCTGGATTCTTCGCAGGGATGAGCCCCCAAGTAGCTGCCGACTTGCGGTGGAAGAAGAATCGACACGGACGGTAATGGCGCGTTGCGGGATAACTACACGCACGAAAGTACGCAAGGCAAGACCCGCTACCCGGCTTTCGCGTACACTTGAAATTTTACGGCTTGAAGACCATCAAACACATCCTTTTCCGCTACAGCGTTTTTTCTCTGGCCGCTGTCCTCGCGGAGCCGTCGAATCGCTCGAGGCCGTGATTGATATGCTCCCTCACGCGCTACAGTTGCTGAGCGGGAATACCGAGCATTCCTAACCTTCTTCCTGAATCAAGTAAGTATTGCAAGTAGCACTTCCGCGGGCGTTCTTATTCAGAGTACGCTGTGCCAATGTTCCCCCGCCCAGGAGGAATCGTGTTCCGTCGCATCGCATGTGTGCTGGCCTTGTGTGTCTCGAGTTTGCCCGCTGATGAGGCAGTGCAACCGTCGCTCACCATCTATAACCAGAATTTCGCCGTCGTCCGCCAGGAATTGCCTCTGAACTTGAAGGCGGGGCCGAACAGAATTCAGGTGACAGATATCACCATGCATCTGGAGCCGGATTCGGTCATTCTGCGTGATCCGAGCGGCAAGCATCCGCTTCAGGTGCTGGAACAGAACTATCGCGCCGATCCGATTTCCGAGTCTTTGCTGCTTTCGCTCAACGAGGGAAAGACGATCGATTTCCTGGTGCAGCGCGAGAACAAGCAGGAAGTCGTCACCGGTAAAATCATCCGCAGCGGATATGCGCCTCACAACTACATGGCCATGAATCGCTATGGCCAGCAGTATTACCAGGCGCAGATGGCCTATGCGCAGGGTGGCAACGAGCAACCTATTATTGAAGTCGATGGCAAACTGCGCTTTGGCCTTCCCGGCGTGCCGCTCTTTCCTTCACTGGGCGATGAGACGATCCTCAAGCCTACACTCCAGTGGCTGCTGTCTTCTGATCAGGCTGGGCCGATTCGCACCGAGTTTTCCTACGTTACTGGGGGGCTGACCTGGGAAGCGGACTACAACATCGTCGCTCCCGATAAAGGCGATGTCGTTGACCTGGTGGGCTGGGTCACCATGGACAACCAGAGCGGGAAAACTTTTGATAATGCGCGGATCAAGTTGATGGCGGGCGATGTGAGCAAGATTCAGCCGAGGCAAATGTACGATTTGGAAGTTAGCAGCCGCGCCGTGAACGGTATGGCCGCTCCTGCTCCGGCGGTAACAGAGAGGACTTTCGACGAATATCATCTCTACACCCTAGCTCGGCCGACTACTTTGCATGATCGCGAGACCAAACAGGTGGAATTCATCCGCGCGGCTAACGTGGCATCAAAACGAATTTACGTCTACGACGGCGTGAAGATCGATTCGAACCGCTACAACGGCTGGAATTGGGAAAGTATTCGCAACGATTATTCATACGGCACCGAATCCAACCCCAAAATCTGGGTGATGCGCGAGTTCGCCAACTCTGAAGCGAATCACCTGGGCATGCCACTTCCCAAAGGGCGCGTGCGTTTCTACCGCCACAACGATGATGGGCAGATTGAGTTTACCGGTGAGAACGTGATCGACCACACTCCGCGCGATGAGAACGTCCGTGTGTATACCGGTAACGCGTTCGACATGACAGGCGAGCGCCGCCGTACCGATTACCGGCTGGAGATCAACCAGCATTATCTGGACGAATCGTTTGAAATCAAGGTGCGCAACCACAAGAAGGAGTCGGTAGATGTGCGCGTGGTGGAACATCTCTACCGCTGGTTAACCTGGAATGTGACTGCCAAATCAGATTCGTACAGGAAGCTCGACAGCCAGAGCATCGAGTTTCCGGTAACGATCACGCCTGACGGTGAAAAGACCATAACCTACACGGCGCACTATACCTGGTGAGATTTCCTCTTTTTTATCCTCATCGCATCCGATAACTACACGCACGAAAGTGTCCAAGGCAAGACCAGCTACCCGGCTTTCGCGTACACTTAAATCCTTACGGTTTGAAGACCATCAAACACATCCTTTTCCGCTACAGCGCCTTTCTCTGGGCGCTGCTGAAGCCTCTGGGAGCCTGGGGGGTGTTCCTGATTTCCGCCGTGGACGCGGCTTTTCTCGGTTTGCCGATGGACCCGATCGTTGCCACCTATGTCTATCAGAACCGCGGGCGCTTCCTGCTGTACGTCTTTCTGGCATCCGCAGGATCGGCACTGGGCAGCATCGTCATTTACCTGATCGGCTACAAAGGCGGCGAGGAGTTGCTGCGAAAACACATCTCCCCCGAGCGCTTTGAGAAATTCCACAAAGCCTTCGATGAGCATCCGTTCTGGAGCCTGATGTTCCCCGCCATGCTGCCTCCGCCGACTCCATTTAAGCTCTTCGTGCTCGCGGCGGCGGTTTCCGAAATGCAGTTTGGACACTTTTTGCTGGCGATTTTCTCCGGGCGCTGCGTGCGATTTTTAGTGCTCTCGTTTTTGACCCTGAGATTCGGTCCCGGCTTCGTGGACTTCTCCGGCAGAGTGTTCCGGCAGCATTTTCATTGGGTGCTGGCGGCGGTGGCAGTGGGGCTTGGGATCTGGCTGCTGATCAGAAGGGCGAGGCTGGCAAGGAAGAACTTAGCCGCGGAGAACGCGAAGGAGTCGCTGAGTTCGCAGAGAACAGCTTGAAAGAGCGTCCCTATTAGGGCATGCTCCATCCTAAGAAGTGCCAACGCCCCTCAAGCTGCCGCTGTATGATCGCTTTGCTCGAATGTCTCTGCGAGCTTGTGCAGCGCCACAGGCGTGGCGAACATCACGGCGGTAAACAGCAAATCGCCTTCAACCGCATTGCGGAAGAACGGCAAGGCCAGCGTATAAGAAGTCATCAGGCCGGATAGAGTCTTCGGATACAGATTCGTCGCTGCCCACACGTCAAAATTGCTGATTAGGTAAAACGAAACCGAACTGGCCAAAGCCACGCCGATTACATGCAGTGGCTTTGTGTCTTTGCGCAACTTCGTTCCCAGCCACAGAATCGCGGCGTACCAAGCCCAAGTCACGTAGTGGTCCCATGTGAAGAACGGATAGGCATACACCAGCTTGGTCAGTACCACATCCGATGCTGCAAGCAAAAGCCACGGCGCCCAAAGTTGGCGGCGTGATCCACGCGCGCCGAAAAACAGCAGCGATGCCACCACTGGCGTGAACGTCCATGGATGAGGCATGAAGCGTATTGCCAGGGCAGCCAGAACAAAAATGTAAGCCAGCACGGATCACCTCCGATGATAACGATTGTTGCGCTCGTCGGACCGAACGTCAAGCTGCGCTTTTCCAAGCCTTGCCTCTAGTCTGGAAGCTGTTTGCCCCGCGAGCCGAAAGTCTCAGTCACTATGTTAAGATTGCGATCTAACTGTACCCCGCCTCGCAGGAGATTGGCTCCCCTGCGCTCTGGATAAGCGAAGCGCAAATCTTGGAATTGAACTACGTAACCTGGCCGCGGGTTGCGGATCTCCTCTGTTTCAGTGACCGGATACTGCGCCCAATCCAGATAAACCCGGCCCAGATAACTTCTTTTTGCCGCCAACGTGACCGGAGTCTCTTCCGGTTTGTAGCGGATTCGCATGTCACCGTCGGGATCGACCTCGGGGCCAAGCGAATCGACCACAGTCAATGCATAAAAATTCTGCGTTTCGACAACTCCAAACCAGCGAAACGGATTCCACCAGTAGGGATAGGCCGAGGCGCGGACGGGATTGGCGCCTTCGTAAACGCGGGCCTGAAGCGCGTTGAGTGCGCGGCGATGCTCGTAATCACGAAGCCCCCAAAGTCCGACCACTCCAACCAACGCCAAAGTAGCGCCAAACCTGCCTGTGGGTCCTCGGCGACGGACTCCAATTTCTCTGTCGATCAGAGAGAAGAGTGTGGGCACGACCAAGCCGGCGAGCAACAAAGCATAAATAATCGGATCGACAATGAAAACGATGTCCCACGAATACCATCTTTCAGAAAACGGCCAGAACGGACGCACGCCATAGCCGTTCGTAAAATCCAGCAGGATGTGCGTCAGGCCAGCGACAAGAGAGAATAAATACAGCAGTCCCCAGCGCGGCGGCAGGTTGGGCTCTTTGATTTTCTTCCTACGCAAATGCCAAACCACATACATGAATCCGACTACAACGGCCGAAACCAAAAACAGGCCAAGAAATGAATGCGTAAATCCGCGATGATGGGCAAATCCGAACACAGGGCCTTTGAAATTGCCGAGCACATCGAGATCAGGCGCTTCCGCCGCCAGCGTCATGGTGACGGTCGCTAGAGCCGTTTTCCGATTAAATCCAGAGCGCGCAAGACATGCGCCAGTCAGAAAGTGAGTGATGGGTTCCAAAATTGTGTTTTATGACGCCAAAGCAAGAGCGCGTAAAAATCCTTTGGATGCGTTCGCAACGATAGCAGGTTCACGCCTTTGCCGGCACTAGCAGGGTCAGCGCATCCGGCACAACGGAAATCTCGGCGGGCAAAGTTCCCAACAGCTCTCCGTCAGCTTCGACATAGATCTTTCGCTGAGTCCCGGCCGACTGCCCAGGCGCACGACAGATCACCTTCCCGCCCGAGTGCAATTCAATGCCCTTCACTTCCTCCTTACTGGCAAGCAATCCGCGAATGATGTATCGCAGATATGCAGCGCGACTAGTCGTACGAAAAAGCACCAGCCGCAGATCATCGCTCGCCAGTGACGCCCCGGGCGCCAATTCGCGCAGGATTCCTCCGAAATCTCGAATGCGAACGGCCAAGAGCTGCGACACATCTTCATAGCAACTCCCGCCGATCTCAACTGCAAAGTTCTGCATGCGATGCGTGAGCCACAGCCGTGTCGCCTGGAAGTAGTACGCGGCCATGCCGAGATGGCCCTTCAGCAGCATGTTTAGCTTATAGAAAAGATGTGCATCGACACCGATGCCGGCCGCGACTGTAAAATAACGAGAGTCACTCCCACCATCAAACTTCTGATAATCCACTCGTCCTACGGCAACGCGCCGCCGCTGGCCGACCAGAGCCGCGTGGGCTGATGCCGCCGCCGAAAACGGCAGCCGGAGATCATGCGCCAACGCATTAGCCGTACCTAGAGGAATCACACCGAGGGCTGCGACGGTTCCAACCACCCCCTGCAGAACATCGTTGACTGTGCCATCGCCTCCGCAAGCTAATATCGTGTCACAGCCCTGCGCGATTGCCTCGCGAGCTTGATCTCCGGCGGTTGCTGGTCCAAGAGTCGGCTCCGCATTTGCTTCCACGCCCGCCTCTTGCAAAACGGCGAGCGCTGCTTCTACGTCCTTCACCCGCCGCTCGCGGCGTCGCCCCGAAAGTGGGTTGTAAAGCAGCGCAGCTTTCCGCATGGAATTGCGATTCTACAGAATCTCGATTGCGCCCTACTCACCTTTTGACTAAGCTAGGTG
>WNEO01001643.1_pt1 | contig 12467 bp, 8 predicted proteins | sample 5399941 | NCBI WGS metagenome assembly WNEO01 (sample SAMN13153328, study PRJNA577476) | soil metagenome | isolation source: 20 cm grassland meadow soil 2 days after 3rd rain plot 2 | place: USA:California | collected 2015-11-11
TGCGCACAGCTCTTCGCGAACAAGGTTTTCGCCACTCGACGCTTTGTAGCCTTCGTTGAACAGGAGGTAAAGCGATTGCAAAACACTATCCAGTCGCTGCCCCAATTCTCTGCCTGCGGGAATTTCAAACGGGATTCGTGCCTGATTGATTTTCTGTTTTGCCCTGGTCAGTCGCTTGGCGATTGCGGCTTCTGTTGTTAGAAATGCATGGCCTATCTCCACGACACTAAAGCCGCATAGCGTCTTCAACGTGAGCGCGACCTGCGCCTCTGCTGGAATGGCCGGGTGACAACAAACGAACATCAATCGCAAACGGTCGTCGCTAATTTCGTCTTCCGAAAAAATTGCTTCGTCCGGCGTGGCGTCGTCGCGATCCATCTGATGAATGATTTCTGCTTGTTTGTTCTGAAAAACTTTACGTCGTCGAACCACGTCCAACGCGAGATTGCGCGAAGCGCGCACGATCCAGGCTGAGGGATTTTTCGGAACTCCATAAAATGGCCACGTCTGCAACGCCCGCACGAGTGCTTCCTGGACGACGTCTTCCGCGAGATTGAGATGCTCGATGCCAAAAATTCTCGTGAGAATGGCAACCATCTTTGCCCCCTCGTGGCGAAAAAGATGTTCCACTGTGCCGGATACTTCAGGTGGTACTTGGACAGTATTTTTCAAGAGCAACTCAAATGCACTAAATTCCCCGAAAATTCCAGTATTCGGTCAGCAGGTCATTCCGAGCGAAGGGAGGAACCCCACAATCGCAGCTCGCGTCGCGCAAGATAATCACAACGTTCGCACATCGAGTGCGTTGCCACATTTCGTTTGATATGCGTAATCTTTCGAGGCTTAGAGAGGTCCCTCGCTTCGCTCGGGATGACTACGCAATATCAGATGCGTTCCTCTTCCAGGTCGTACACGTCGAACCAGTGATGCACCACTCTGTTACGAGGAATGAACTGCTGAATATAATCCTCCATGTACTCCTGAAGTTCCAAGGGCAAGTCGCTCAAATGCAGGTCGCGTTCCTTGTTGTTCCAGGCAATAATTTCGGCACGCGAACGCTTTTTAGCATGGTCGCTGATCCACGCGGCGATCTCATCGTCGGTTGCACCGGTCGCAACGAACGACCGGAAATCATCATAATCGATCTCGGCAAATTTCAGCCAGCGTTGATCGAGCGGACAATTGGAATGGTACTCCCCTTCCCAGCCTGCTAGCACTGCGCGACATTTGTCCACGGCGCGCGCCGCCAACACGTAACCAGCAAGCGTTTGCCGCGGGCTGCGCGGAAACTCTTTTCCGTCGCGCAGATTGCGCGCCAGCAGCTTCACTTTTTCGAGGTTCTTATCCATAGGTTCTCTTTCTTTTCTTTTTTTATAGGCGCCTCCCTCACTTGGTCGAGGCGGATTGAGCGACACTGCTTGCAGGTTTTGATTCTCCTGTCGGTTTCACTTCGACCTGGGTGCCCTCCCGCAAATCGTCTGTCGGATTCATAACGACTTTTGTGTTTTCCTTCAGGCCATCGAGCACTTCGAGTCGATCACCGAAATCGCGCCCGACGCGAATACTTTGCCAATGGATGTGCTTCTCGTTTACGATGGTCGCCACCTGTGGTCCCTGAGCGCGAAACAAGAACGTATTCGCCGGCACTACGATCGGAGCGTTCTCATTTGCCAATAGAAATTTCACCTGTCCATACATGCCGGCGAAAAGTTTGCCTTCATTGTTTGGCACCTGGACTTCTACCTGCATGGTGCGCGATTGTGGGTCGAGTGCGCCCGCCGTGCGTGTGACCTTGCCGTCGAATTCCTGACCGGGATATTCCTGGAGAATAATTTTCGCTGCGAGTCCTTCGTGAATCGACGGCGCATTTTCCTGCGGCGCGAACACGTAAACACGAAGCACATCGCTCTGCACGATGCTGAAAAGTGGCGTCCCAGAATTTCCAGTCCCAGCAGTCACGAGCGTGCCAATGTCGATATTTCGAGCTGCGATCTTTCCAGCAAACGGCGCGAGGATTTGCTGGAATCCCTGAATTTTCTCGAGCTGCTGCAAGTTCGCTCTCGCCCCTTCATAGGCTTTTTCGTTTTGATCGTACTCCTGTTTCGATACGACGTTCTTCTGGACCAGGTCGCGCCAGCGATCGGCGGTAACCTTAGTAATCTCTTCTTGTGCGCGCGCCTGTGCCAATTGCTGATCCACCTCCGGTGTAGCAATCTCCGCCAATAATTGACCGGCCTGCACGTTATCGCCAATATCGGCCTTCCAGCTTTGTACGTATCCGTTGGATCGCGGATAAATCGTCGTCTGCTTGATTGCCTGGAATGTGCCGGGCAAAATTAACTCCTTCGGCTTAAGGTCCCGCTTGGCGTCGATCACGTTGACCGCAAGCTGATTTGTTTCTTTCGTGAACTGTTCCTGCGCACCGTGAGCACGCATGTGTCGCCAAACCCCGACGATGACTAGAAGCGCCAGCACGCTTACCACCGCGATGGGTCCCCATACAGCGACGCTGCGCACAGGCGGATGCGTAGGGACGGATCGCTTAGGCGTTTGCGGCCCGCCATGCCGCTCCTGGACTTCAACCTCACCGTGCCCGTCGTGCTCGTGCCCATTGTGTTGTCGTGTTTTCATCAAGCCCTTTCTCTCTGTTCCTGGCGCTCAAACTCTTCATCTTCGTCACAGGTGAACTCGGCTTTGCGCAACATGCTGTAAACAACCGGGACGAAAAACAGCGTGGCGAATGTCGCGACGATCAAGCCACCAATCACGGCGCGTCCCAGCGGTGCGTTTTGCTCGCCACCTTCCCCGAGCCCAAAAGAAAATGGCAACATGCCAATGATCATGGCCAGCGCAGTCATTATGACCGGACGAAGCCGCGTGAATCCGGCTGAGAGCGCAGCATCATGGGCATTTTTTGGATGCTCGCCGCAGCGCTCGTCGTTGGCGAACGTCACGACCAGGATGCTGTTTGCCGTTGCAACGCCAATGGCCATGATCGCTCCCATAAGTGAAGGGACGTTGAGAGTGGTGCCAGTTACGAACAATATCCAGATAATGCCGCAGAGCGCACCGGGCAGCGCCATGATGATGATGAAAGGGTCGGTCCAGGATTGAAAATTGACGGTCATTAAAAAGTAAACCAGCACGATTGCGAAGAGAATGCCGGCGCCGATGCCTGCGAACGATTTATTCATGCTATCGACCTGTCCGCGCACATTCAGAAACGTGCCGCGCGGCAGTTTCGATTTGAACTCGTTCACAACTTTGCTCACCTGACCTGCCACGCCACCGAGGTCACGGCCTTGTACGTTGGCAAGCACGTCGAAGACCGGTTGCACGTCATAATGATTCACGATGATCGGCGACTCCCGGCGCTCGACCGTCGCAAGATTTGCGAGTAGCTCCGGCCGCGGCAGATTTTGCGCGACCACCGGCGTGTTCTGCAAATCTTGCAGCGTGTCCATCTTGTATTGCGGCGTTTGCACAGCGACCTGGTAGTTCACGCCGTTTTGGAAATTGAGCCAGAAATTGGGAGCGTTCTGGCCGCTCGAGCTAAGCGAAATTAGCATTGTGCGCGCAACGTCGTTTTGCGTCAGTCCAATTTGCTGTGCCCGGGTGCGGTCCACATTCACCCGAAGGTCCGGCCCATGCACCACCTGATGCACGTGCACATCCGCCGCCCCCGGAATCTGCGTGATGCGCGACCTGATTTCGTTCGCGATGTCGTACCCTTTCGAATCGCGCCCGGTAATCTGGATATCGATGGGCGCCGGAATGCCGAAGTTCAAGATCTGACTGACGATGTCCGGCGCGGCAAAATAAAATTCCATGTCCGGAAAATCGTGATGCAATCTCTCGCGTAGAATGCGCATGTACTGCGCGGTTGGTTTGTGTTTCGCGTTCAGCGCGACCAGAATTTCGCCATCCGCCGAGCTGATGGTCGCGTTATCACTGAACGCGAGATTAATTCCGCTGACCGGGAGGCCAATATTGTCGAGGACATTCTGAATTTCATTGGGCGGAATCACTTCGCGAATCACGCGTCCTACTTCGTAAAAACGTTCTTCGGTTGCTTCCAGTCGCGTTCCGACTGGCGCGCGCACGTGCAAACGAAACTGGCCCGCATCTACCGCGGGAAAGAAATCGCGGCCGAGGAATGGGACAAGGCAAAGCGAGATCAGCACAAAACCGCCCATCGCGGCGAAGACAACACCGCGATGTGCAAGACACCAGCGTAACGCTTCCACATAGCGATCGCGTACTTTCTCGAAAGCGCGATTAAACCGCTCGTGAATGCCGAAGAAGAAACCCCATATCGAGCCGAGGATTCCTGCAGAAGGGCGGTCATCGCCACGGACCTCTTTGCGAACCCCCGCCGCAGAGCTTTTTTCATTCTCCGGCGCGCCTCCTTCAACGTCATCGAGTTTGCGCGCGAGACTTGTATCGATTTCCTCCATGTGCCCGCGCATCAGAAATTTCACCATGGTCGGTACAACGGTGCGGGAGAGAAAATAAGAGGCGAGCATGGCGAAGATCACCGCCGTAGCCAATGGCTGAAACAGATATTTGGCGGTACCACTCAGGAAGAAGATCGGCACAAACACGATGCAAATGCTGAGCGTCGAAACAAACGCTGGCACCGCGATTTGCGCCGCCCCATCGAGAATCGCGCGGATCATCGGTTTCCCCATCGCCAGGTTGCGGTGGATGTTTTCAAGCTCCACCGTGGCATCATCGACCAGAATACCCACGGCGAGCGCGAGACCGCCCAGCGTCATGATGTTCAGTGTCTCGCCGAGCGCGCCAAGGACGATGATCGAGCATAAAATGGAAAGCGGAATGGAAGTCGCGACCACGAGTGTGCTGCGCCAGTTCCCCAAAAAAAGCAGGATCATCAGCGCAGTCAGGCATGCGGCGATCACGCCTTCGCGCAAAACGCCATTGATCGATGCGCGGACGAAAATCGATTGGTCGAACAGCTGGCTGATCTGCAGTTCCTTTGGCAGCGTAGCTTGAATGCGTGGCAGCGCGTCTTTGACGCGCTTGATGATGTCGAGCGTCGACGCGCTTGCGCTTTTCAGCACCGTCAGTAGCGCCGAGCGAATCCGATTTTGCGCGACGATATTGGTCTGTACCGCAAACCCGTCGCGCACATTAGCGACGTCGCGGATATAGACCGTCGCGCCATTTACTTGCTTGATAGGCAGGTCGTTCAACACCTGAAGCAGCTCCGGACTGCTGTTGAGGCGCACATTGTACTCGCGATCGCCAATTTTTTGCGTCCCCGCAGGCAGAATGACGTTCTGCGCAGTCACAGCGTTGCTCACATCCGCGGGCGAAAGTCCCTTCCCGTAGAGTTTTTGCGGATCGATGTCGACCATCACCTGGCGCGATTTCCCGCCGTACGGCAACGGCACTTGCGCGCCCTGAATGGTAGCTAGCTGGGTTCGGATGAAATTCAGACCAAGATCGTAAAGTTGCTGCTCGGAGAGTGTCTTGCCGCTGAGCCCGAGTTGCAGGATCGGCACGTTTGATGCGCTGTATTGAATGATGAGGGGCGGTGTCGTGCCGGGCGGCATGATGCGCAACAACGTCTGTGTGATGGACGTAATCTGCGCCACGCCCGCTTCAACTTTTGCACCTTCATGAAAGAAAACCTTAATGACGGCGACACCGTTGTAGCTCTGCGATTCGATGTGATCGATGTCGTTGACGGTCGTGGTCATGGCGCGCTCGCATACTGTCACAAAACGCTTCTCCATTTCCTCGGGCGCGACCCCTGCGTAACTCCAGATGACACTCACGACCGGAATATTGATGTTTGGGAAAATGTCCGTGGACATTCGCGTGATCGTGACCACGCCCACTAGCACGATCAGAATCGCCATGACCGTAAAGCTATACGGTCGCCTCAGAGCTAACCGGACAATCCACATACTATGGATTCGAATGGAATTGGGTGCGTGGCCTCAGTCGGTAGGGCCGGCGCGCCGCGCCGACCCCCGAAAACGTTCGGGGCAGCGTGGCGTCTCTAACCACGCGGATTCGACTCTTGTATTTCGCGCCGTTGGGACTCGCTAGTTTTCGCCAGTAGGCCGTTACGAGTGTTTTCTCACTGGGAAAACTCCTCATTGCACACCCGCCTCGCTCTCAACGAGCCGTTTGAAATTGCGCAGATACTCCTCCACTCTGTGCGATAGACTTGGCTCATCGAAAATCGAACGGATCTTCAGTGTTACTTCTGTTTCCTCTTGAGAATGCGGTTCGAAAGAGACCACTCCTGACATGAAACCGTTGGACATGGTGCGCCACGCGATTCGGCGGCCGGGAATTTGAAGGACGATATGGAAGATCCCCTTCTCTTCGCTGCCATTCGGAAGCCACGTGTAGGAAAAATGTGTCTCATCAATTCTGCAGACGTCCTGCAACGGTGCGGTTGGAGCGGGTTCCATCGCGTGAATGAAGTTGTTAGACGCTGAAGCGCGCGTACTGCTCCCTTGAAAACGCGCGGTCCCATCCGTCGGTGAAATTGAAAAGGGCCATGTTCAGAACGAGCATCGGATCATGACGTCGTCGGGAGTGCCGAGGAACCCTCGGCAATTTGGGTCTTGGACTGGTTTGTAGTTGTTTGAGTTTCATTTCTGATAAGTTTGTGTTCCAAAGCCTAGACAACCTCGCGTCGCGCTACCACGAGGCGGTCGGAGGATTTTTCAGTGCTTCACAGGGGAGATCGGGTAACACCTCTTTCGAGGGAGGAAACAACAGTGGCGTGACAGCGCAGGCTTGTTAGACTTGGTGCATGCCCAGACGCGGCCAACGTCTGCATGCGGAAATCGATCTGCACAAGCAGTTAACTAACTTGTTATGAAATCAGAAGTCACCGCTGCGGAGCAGGTCCAGTCTACCACCACGTTTTCGCCATCTGGCGGAGTCACTGCGCGGGCTGAACCTTGTCCGCGACCCAATGATGACGAAAGCGCAGCAAAATACCTGTTTAAACTCTCCCATGATGTGATCCTTTCGTTGGATCGCGTTGGGAACATCCTCTGCATCAATCAGCGGGGCGTACAGCTGAGCGGCTATTCAGAAACGGAATTGCGGGGAGCAAATGTTTTTGAACTCTTACTCTTTCCCGAAGACCGGCAGATTGCACGCGCAATGCTTGCGGACGTGCTGGCGGGCGAAGCGCGGGAGTACGAAGTCCGCTGGAAAACAAAAAATGGGAGAATAGTCCATTTTGATGGCGCCACCGTTCCACGTCTCTCAGACGCGGGAGAATTTTTGTCTACCCTGTGCACGCTGCGGGACGTGACTGAGCGCAAATGCGCAGAAGAAAGACTGCGCAAGAGCGAAGAGAAATATCGGGACCTGATCGAGATTTCGCCCGATGCAATCTATGTCGTTGACGCCGATGGCGTCTGCGTTTTGGGAAACCGCGCGGGCGCTGAGCTGGCCGGAATTCCGGAGAACGAGCTGGTTGGCACGCCCGTTACCGACACCTATTTGCCGGAAGAACGCAACGTGTTTCGAGAACGGCTCGAGCAACTGAAAACCGGAGGCACGCTGCGCTTTGAAAGGAACTTTGTCCGCAAGAACGGAGACATCGTTCCCGTGGAAGTTTCCGTGACCGCAATACGCGGCGGATATTTCCAAGCGATCCTGCGTGACATCAGTGAACGCAAAAGAAGCGAAGCTTTACTGGCTGGAGAGAAACGGCTTCTCGAGATGATCGCGACTGGTGTCGGGCTGAAGGAAATCCTAAACACGTTGTGTCTGATTATTGAGGAGCAACGGGACGGCACGCTCGCTTCCGTCTTGTTACTAAATGCCGACGGTGTCCATCTCGATTGCATTGCAGGGCCTAGTCTTCCCAAAGAATGGGCGCAGCAAATGGAGAATCTGCCGATCGGACCTTGTGCCGGCTCCTGCGGTACTGCGGCGTATCGGGGATCACCAGTCATCGTTTCGGACATCGCGACTGACCCGTTGTGGGATGTGCCGGAACATCGCAGTTCAGCGCTGAAGCACGGACTAAGAGCCTCATGGTCGAATCCCGTACTCTCTTCCGCCGGAAAAGTCTTTGGAACTTTCTGTATGTACTATCGCGAAACGCGGAGTCCGAACTCGCGGGATCTCGAACTGATCGACTTGGCGACGGACCTTGTGCGGATAGCGATTGAACGCGATCGCGCGGAAGGAGCGTTGCGCGCTTCCGAGCAAGTCGCCCGCGGCCAGGTAGAGGCGCTGACCTACAGCCTGGATGTTCTCGCGACTGCGCCGGCACCGGACAAGTTCCTTGGACAAATGTTGGGCACAATTGGGCGCCTTCTTGGCGCGCAAAGTGTGATCCTTTGGTTGTTGGATGAATCAAATGATGCGCTCGTTTTGCGTTCATGGGCCGAGGGAACAAATTTTGAAAAGGGGGATCCGGAGCATCCGTTCATCAAAAATCCTTTATCCTGGAAGGAAGACCCCGGACTTCGTGAGCTATTTTTTTCCGGAGCACCAGTTGCTTGCGAGGATGTGGAACATGATCCGTTTACTTCCAACGATCTTCGCGAGTATTTAAAAGCCGGAGGAACGAAGAAATTTCTGAGGATTCCAACCCTCGTCGGCGGACGCGTGAAAGGATTCATCGGTATTCGTCACGGCGACCGGCCGCCTTATCGACCAGAGGAGATCGAACTGGCGCAAGCACTCGCCCATCAGGCTATGCTGGCGATTCAACTCAATGAATCTGCCGAGCAAAGCCGGCAATCAGCTGTTCTCGAAGAACGCAACCGAATGGCGCGCGACATTCACGACACGCTGGCGCAAGGTTTCACAGGTGTAATCGTGCAATTGGAATCAGCCGAGGATGCAATGGCATGCTGCCGTCGCAAGGAAGCAAACGACCATTTGCGGCGGGCCGGCGAATTGGCGCGGCTCAGCTTGAATGAAGCACGCCGATCGGTCCACGCGCTGCGACCGGAGGCTTTGCAGCGAGACAATTTTTGGGAAGCCTTAAAAGGAATCGTCAAAAACACCACTGCGGGAACAAACCTTCACACCAGGTTCGAACTTCGGGGAAAGCTGCGTCGTCTCTCACCCATGTGGCAGGAGAATCTTCTACACATTGGCCAGGAAGCGTTAACTAACGCGCTCAAGCACGCGCGTCCGCGCAATTTTGAAACGCGATTGATCTTTAATTCAAAAGCATTTCGTCTGGAACTGCGTGACGATGGCAATGGATTCAGGACCAAAGATCAGCATGATGGTCTGGGCTTGGCGGGTATGCGCGAGCGCGCGGAACAAATGGGCGGCACGCTAAAGGTAGCCAGCGCACGCGGCAAAGGTACGACAATCGTCGTGACTGTGCCTTATCCGCCACCGGACGGATTCGCCGTGGCGAACAATCACGAGTCGAGGCCGAGAAGAAACGACGGCTTCCAAGCGGTCGGAACCGTTCCCGTGTGAGAACAAAAAAGAAACCTGTTCACAAAAGCGCTGGGGACGCTATGTCCCGAAAGCTTTCCGATGCCCGCAAAACGCGCCGATCCTACCAAACCGCGCCGAAAAAATCGCGCATCGGCGTTCTCATCGCCGACGACCACACTGTGGTGCGCGAAGGTTTGGTCTCACTGATTCGACGCAAGCCGGACATGACCGTGCTCGGCGAAGCCACCAATGGCCGCGAAGCGGTCGATTTATGGAAGCAACATCGCCCAGATGTGACGCTTCTCGATTTGCGGATGCCAGAGCTGGACGGCGTCAGCGCAATCAAAGAAATTCGGGAGCACGATGAAAATGCGCGCATCATCGTGCTTACAACTTTCGACGGTGACGAAGATATTTACCGCGCCATTCAAGCCGGCGCGAAGGGTTATCTCCTCAAGGATGTGCCGCGCGAAGCGCTGATGGACAGTATCCGCCGGGTGCACGCGGGTGAAACATGTGTTCCCGTTCATCTCGCCGCAAAGCTTGCGGAACGCGTTAGCGGTGAAACGTTGAGCTCGCGCGAAATCGACGTGCTCAAGCTAATGGCCCAGGGAAAAAGCAACAAAGAGATCGGCGCCGCGCTGTTCATCAGCGAAGGCACCGTGAAATCGCACGTGAAAGCCATCTTTGCCAAGATGAATGTCATCAGCCGCACCGAAGCCGTGGCAAACGCTAGCCGGCGCGGATTGATTCAGTTGTAGAAGCGGAGGCACCTTCGTCTTCCTCCTTCGCTGGCCTTTGTTTCGAGGACGAGGACGACGACGAGAACGACATCAACACACGTTCTATCCCGAATGAGGGAGTAAGGATTATCCCATTCTTCGCACCGGAAAATCTTGCGAACGGGTAATCGCCGAGGCCTTGATAGTCGAGGAGATATAGGCCTGCAAAAATAAACCAAATGAGATGCTTATGACCGATAATCAAATAGAATTGGAAGAACCCGCCGTAGGCCGGGCGCAGCAAAACAACCGTAGCAGAAAAAGCATATTTGATCGCGCCAATAAAACATTAACCGGTACAAACCAAACTATGAACAAACCTAATTCGAGAAAGACTTCCGAACTGCTTCGCAGACGCGACGCCCCCCTGGAGACGCGAACCGATCTCACAGCTTCGGCGACCAAAGATATCACCGCAACCATGAACGCCATTCTGGCTGATGTGTTCGCGCTTTATCTGAAAACGAAAAATTTCCACTGGCACATGAGTGGGCCGCATTTCCGGGATTACCACTTGCTACTCGACGAACATGCCGATCAGCTGTTCGCGATGACCGATCCTATCGCGGAACGAGTTCGAAAGATTGGTGGACTTACGTTGCATTCGATCGGCCAGATTTCCCGTACTCAGCGGGTAAGCGATAATGATGCAGAGTATGTCGAGCCATTGGACATGCTGGCTGAGTTAGCAGACGACAACCGGACAATGGCCGCACGACTTCGCGAGGCGCACAACGTGTGCGACGAGCATCGTGACGTTGCTACCGCGAGCCTGATCGAAGTCTGGATCGATGAAACCGAGCGACGCGCGTGGTTCCTGTTCGAAGCAACGCGCCGAGTGAATTGATATAAATAAACATCTCACAAATGTCATTCTGAGCCCTTCGACTTCGCTCAGGACAGGCTCTGGAAGAATCTCTGATCATTTCTGGATCAATCTCGCGCAGGGACAAACAGAGATGTTTCGCTGCGCTCAACATGACAGCGTCGTTTAGAGCTATGAACTATCGACTACTTGGAAAATCAGGATTGCGCGTTTCGGAATTCTGCCTGGGCACCATGACCTTTGGCGAAGACTGGGGCTGGGGCTCGTCCAAGGACGACGCGAAGAAAATCTATGACGCTTTTCGGGAAGCGGGCGGCAACTTCATTGATACCGCCAACATCTACACGAATGGCACCAGTGAGTCCTTTCTCGGCGAGTTTCTCAAAGGGCATCGCGAGGGCGTGGTTCTCGCAACGAAATATACAAACGCCGCTCCAGGCACGGACCCGAACGCAGCGGGCAATCACCGCAAGAGCATGGTCCAAGCAGTCGAGGCGAGTCTCAAGCGCCTTCAGACTGATTACATTGATCTATATTGGGTTCACGTCTGGGACCAGATCACTCCTGTTGAAGAAGTGATGCGGGCCTTGGACGATCTCGTTCGTCAGGGAAAGGTGCTTTATGTCGGAATTTCCGATGCCCCGGCCTGGTGGATTGCTCAGGCAAAGACGCTCGCCACGCTTCGTGGCTGGTCACCATTTGTTGGGCTGCAAATTGAGTACAGCCTGATCGAGCGAACAGTTGAACGGGAACTGATCCCGATGGCTAAAGCGCTGGATCTTGGAGTAACCGCATGGTCACCGCTTTCCAGTGGCGTGCTTACCGGAAAATATCACGGTCACGGTTCTTCTGAATCCGGTCGCATGAGTAGCGATATGATGAAGGAGTTCATGCCGGAGGAGCAAAGGGGCCAGGCGCATTGTTGCAGCTGTCAAAGCCGTGGCCGATGAGGTCGGTCGCAGCATGGCACAAGTGGCCCTGGCCTGGTTGCGTTATCGGCCGGTGCCAGTCATTCCAATTGTCGGGGCGCGGAAGCTATCGCAGCTTGAAGACAACCTCGCGAGTTACGATCTTTCGCTGTCTGACGACCAATTGAAAACGCTCGCCGCGGCGAGTCGTATTGAGCTTGGCTTCCCACACGAATTTTACACCAGAGATTTGGTTCGTGGCATGGTTTACGGTGGAATGCGCGACAGGATTGTAGCTTAACTCTGCTGACAACGAGTCCCCGTGACCATCAAAGCGCGACCGTAACACGCAAGAAGGTTGCAGGAATGGAGGTGGCATCCTTGCCCGGGCTTTTGTTTTGGCTGGCAAACAACTCTTCCAACTCTCTCTGCAGATCAGCCGCTCGGCCGTTCTTTTCTGCGGCTTCGAATGCATTCATGGTCGGCCCGTAGTATTTCCTGAATTCATCGACGAAGGCTGACGGTGCACCAGGG
>WNEO01000619.1_pt1 | contig 12333 bp, 13 predicted proteins | sample 5399941 | NCBI WGS metagenome assembly WNEO01 (sample SAMN13153328, study PRJNA577476) | soil metagenome | isolation source: 20 cm grassland meadow soil 2 days after 3rd rain plot 2 | place: USA:California | collected 2015-11-11
CAAGAAGAGCCGACCTCGGTCGGGGCGCGTCTGGCCCGGTGCATCGAGCATGGAGTCGCTTTCCATAATGCGGGACTGACGAACGCGCAGCGTGGGGTTGTCGAAAAGGAGTTCAAGAAAGGTCAGATCGCTTGCATCGTCGCCACGCCAACCCTATGCCTCCACCCCGATACGAGGATCACGACGACGCGAGGGCCTTTGCCAATCTCGGAGGTTCGCAAAGGCGACCTGGTCTTGACCCATAATGGGATTTTCAAGCGAGTCTTGGGAACCAGCAGGCGCCCTTTCTCGGGTAAACTGGTCGAAGTCAAAGCGGATGGAATGGTGCCGATTCGCATGACAGCCGGCCATCGAGTCTTGCGAAACACGCAGTACCGGTACGGGTACCATGCTCGGGGCACCTCTTGGCATGAAATCCGTCGAAGTGAGCCAGAATGGGTCGTCGCCAAGCAGCTGCGAGTGGGCGACCAAGTCCTCTCCCCCGTTGAGTGTCCATACACCTTGGCAGACGGGGGCCTGGCAACCCTGGAAATCCGTCGTGGCGAGTTCATCGGCAGAAATCAATTCGGATCCGTCTTCCCCCATCCCACCGCGGTCCCCGTCCCGGAGGAGATTCAACTCACCCCCGCGGTCGCTAGATTCCTCGGGCTGTACGCCGCAGAAGGATTCACGGGTCGGAACGGAGTCGTCGGATTTGCAATCGCAACGTACGAGGAGGACTTGACCGAGTTCATCACGTCAAGCATGAAGAACGTCTTCTACACGAATCCAAAAGTGACCGACACGACGCGACATCGCCGTCGCGTATGGTGCTGCTCCAAGGCGCTCGCAAAGTACTTCGATGAGAAATTCGGGCGCAAAGCTTGGAACAAACACTTTCCGGAGGAATTCGTCACCGGGCCCCTCGAAATCGTCGAGGGCCTGTTAAGGGGTCTCTGGGAAGGAGATGGAAGCGTCGAGCCCAGGGGGTTTCAAAGGGCCCGCCTCTGCACGGTATCTCCCCGGCTGGCCGAACAGGTCGTACGGATGCTGAAACGCGTCGGATACATGCCGTCCGTTTCCGTGAGGCGCCCTCGAGGGATGGGAAAACACCTCCAGTATCATGTGCAACTGAGTGGCGCCCACGGCCGTGACTTTCTCGTCTCTGTCATGGGATTCAATCCAAGTCGCCTCTCAAAGGGAAACCGGACCTACAACACGAAACAATTCGAAGCGAATTCCTTCAGGTCGACGATCCGCAGGATTCGAAAAGTTCCCTATTCTGGCTATGTCTACAACCTGCATGTCGAAGGCGACGAAAGCTATGCTTGTTCTTTCGGGTTTGTCGTTCACAATTCGGCGGGAATCAATCTCCCCGCGCGCCGGGTGATCATCCGCGACTTAAACCGATACGATGTCAACTTCGGCCTCGCGCCGATCCCCGTCCTCGAAATCAAACAGATGTGCGGCCGCGCGGGTCGGCCGAAGTATGACAAGTACGGCGAGGCCATCCTTTTCGCTAAGGACATTGACGAAATTGACGATCTGATGGATGAGTACTTCCGAAGTGAGCCGGAGGCCATCGAATCGAAACTTGGATCCGAACCGGCCCTCCGGATGCACGTCCTTGCGAGCGTGGCGACCGGTCATGTCGGCACAGAGGAGGACCTCCTTGCGTTCTTCAATCGGACCTTCTACGCCTACACGGGAGAGGTGTCCCAAATCCACGGCAAGATTCGAGAGGTGCTTGACTTTCTAGCGAAGGAGGAGTTCATCCATCGACAGGATGGCTTCCTCAAACCGACTTTCTTCGGAAAGCGGACAAGCGACCTCTACATCGATCCCTTGACCGCCGTCAAGATGCGCGATGCCCTCCGCGAGCCGAGGGACGATCCGATCTTCCACCTGTGGACGATCTGCACGACGCCGGACATGCCGAAGCTGTACCTGCGTCGCGGCGACTACGCCTGGGTCGAGCAAAAAATCGAAGAGGCCGATTTCACCTTCCCCGTCGAGGACTACGACTTCTTCCTCTCGGAGATGAAGACCGCGTCCCTCCTGGACGACTGGATCGCCGAGCGGACGGAGGAAGAGGTCACCAAGAAGTTCGGCATCGGACCGGGGGACATCCGTCGGATGACGGACCAGGGCGAATGGCTCCTCTACTCGATGGCGGAACTCGGGCGGATTTTCAACAAGAAGAAGGTCCGCGCCTTGACGCGGCTCACGACGCGAGTGCAGTACGGGATCAAGGAGGAGCTGCTGGAATTGATCTCCCTCAAAGGCGTCGGCCGCGTCCGCGGTCGGGCCCTGTTCCAGCGTGGATTCCGGACCCTGCGGGATCTCCAGAAGGCCAACCCGAACGATCTCTCGCGAATCCCCACGATCGGCCCGTCGCTCGCCGTGAAAATCAAGGAACAGGTGGGGGCCCCGGTGGACGTCCGTGAGGTCGAGGGCCAGGCCGCCTTGGGGGACTTTGGGTGAGCCATCAGATCCTAGGGGCCCGCGGCACAATCGAGGATGCTGAGCCGGTCGTTCGTGCCCTCCGGGATTGGGCCCAGGCCCGGAGTGCGGAAGTCCTCGCGGTCGACGCCCGAGTTGTTTTTGGGAGGGATCACCTGGAATCCGCAATCTTCCATGCGGAAAGGGCGAAGGCGACGAATGCGATGAGCGCCCACTCCCTGTCGTTGGAGACGCTCCTCTACCTCTCCGGCCGCCGCCAAGTCGTCGACGCGATCCGAGTCGCAGGTCTCCGAAAGGGGACCAGGACCATCGGCTTGGTCGTCTGGAACGCGGAACGTCCTGAGGATCTCCTGACGGCTCTCGGTTGGTCGCGCGACGACGGCGTCCTCGAACCCGCGGGGAAATCACTCGAGCTCCTGGGCATTACGAAACAGGAGGAGGGGACCGTCGTTGAGACCCGACGGGCCGACCTCGCGCTGGAAAAGGTCGCCCTTCTGGACATCGAGAAGTGAGGACGCGGGTCGTGCCGAATCCCTTCGCAGTTCGGCCAGCTGTCTCTCCAGGATCGCGATCAATCGTTCTCGCTCCGGCTCCTGGTCCGGATACTCGTCGCTCCACTTTCTCCAGTGCGGGCGCTTGTGGGCGATCTTGTACTTGACGCCGTCCATGAATGTCGTGTAGCTGTCCTTGTCGACTTTGCGGACCCGCTGATGGGCGAGGAGGTACCAATGGAATTGGGTCCCGTCGGGGACGCCGGAACCTTCCGGGGCGCTTCGCTCCCGCTCCTTCATCGAGGCGAACGTGAAGTCCCAGCGGTCCGGAGCGACCTTGCGTTCTTGCCACCGGCCGTTCGGATAGATCCACGTGTGCTGCCCGCCGACGGACATGCCCGTATACCGTTGTCCCGAGAACTCCTTGAGGTCGTCGTAGGCCATGTTGCCCCGCCGCCGAAGGCAGGCGGGGACATCAGGCTGCGTAGGGGAGGGGCGGGCGAAAGTACCGGGTCCCTCCTTGAAAATAGGGAGTTCGCGCCACTCCGAGGGATCAGGTCGCTTCGTACCTCTAAGTGGAGGTATGCGCGCCAACGAGGGCCTCGATCCGCGCCCGACGCCGGGCGAACTCCTGCTCCGCCCTCCGATGGTAGGCGGCCATTCGATGGAGGAGGTCCGACCGCGCCCTGTCGGAGTCCACCCGGCCGACGTAGTCCTCCCTCTTCTGCGACCGTCCGTTGTCCCGTTCGTAGTGCCAGAAGTAGAAGTACCGCCGTCCGTCGAAATTACGAACGCGGGCGCCGCATCCGATTTCCATTTTCATACCTCTAAGTAGAGGTATGCCGCCCGTGGGCTTCGTCGTTCCCGGGGGAGGTGTGCGAAAGTGTTTCCGAACCGGACCGACGATGCGGCGGCCAGGATTCGAACCTGGGAACCCCTGCGGGACGAGACCCTAAATCTCGCGCCGTTTCCGAGCTTGGCTACCGCCGCGCTGTACTCGAACCCGCGGGACGTAGAAAAGCGTTCCCGCGTGGGAAAGGTACATGGTCCGCTCGGTCATGCAGACGTCGATGGCCTTCGCTCGATTGCCCTTCGACGAAGAGACCTACCTCGCGGACGTCCGCATGTTCCAACAGGAGGGCTTCGGCGCCGTCTACCTGATCGACGACGAGCGGAAGGCGATCATCGAGACGGGGACCTCGTGGGACGCCGGGCAGATCCTCCAGGCGGTGAAAGGGTTCGGCTTGCGGCCGGGCGACATCGATGCCCTCGTCGTGTCGCACATCCATCTCGACCATGCGGGCGGGGCGGGCTTCCTGCTCGACGACATGCCGCGGGCGAAGGTGTACGTCCACGAACGGGGCTTCAAGCATCTCGTGGAGCCGACGAAGCTCGTCGCGAGCGCGCGCGAGGCCCTCGGTCCCCGCGAGGCGGAGGCGTTCGGCACGATGCGGCCGATCCCGCCGGACCGACTCGTGTCCGTCCAAGATCAGGACCGACTCGACCTCGGGACCCATGCGTTGCTGTTCCTCGACTCCCCCGGCCACGCCCCCCATGAGCTCACGATCCTCGACGAGCACAACCGATGCCTCTACACCGGGGATGCCGCCGGGCTCTATTTTCCCGGGGACGAGATCCTCATGCCGATCGCCCCTGCGCCTTCGTTCGATCTGGAGAAGAACCTCGAGACCTTCCGCCGGCTTCTGGCGCTCGAGCCCAAGGCCCTGCTGTTCAGCCACTACGGACCACACCGCGATCCGCCGAAGGCGATCGGAGCGATGATGTCGGCGTATCCGGCGTGGGCCCGCCTCGTGAAGGAGAAGCTCGCCGTCGCGGGAGAGGACGGCCTCCTCCGCGAACTGTACGACCTCACCTGTCGGTCGGCGAAACGATATCCGAGGGAATTCCTGGAGGATCGGATTCGGGTGAACATCACGGGCATGGCCGCGTACCATGCGAGGTTGGAGCGTGCCGGGACCGGTCGTTGACGAGGCGATCGAAGGGATCGCGGCGGACCACACGAGCAGCGCGTCGCGCCTCGCCCGGGTGGCCCTCGAGACGATGGCCCTGGCGACCCTGGAGGGGCCGGGCGGAAAGGACCCGACCGCGCTCGCCGAGGTCGCCCAGAGGATCTCGGAGGCGCAACCCGCGATGGCGATCGTCCACAACGTCGTCCACATGTACGTCCGACTGCTCGCGGACGGACACGAACCGATGGCCGTCCTGCGAGAGCTCCACTCGGAACTCGACTCGGCCCGCGTGCGGATCGGGAAGACCTTCCTCAAGGTGGCCCCCGAACGGGCGACCGTCGTGACCCTGAGCTACAGCGAGAGCGTCCGCGCTTGCCTCCTCGCGGCCCATGCGAGACGACGGATCGTCCAAGTCCTCGTCATGGAGGCGGGACCGGTCTTCGAGGGGCGCTCCATGGCGAAGGTCCTGGAGACCGACGGGGTGCCGGCGACCGTGATCCCGGATGAAGCGGGGGTCCTCCGCGTCGCCGACGCGACGTACGTCCTCACGGGGGCCGACTCGGTGCTGCGCGACGGGTCCGTGGTAAACAAGCGCGGCACGCGAGCCCTCGCAGAGGCCGCCGCGAAGCATGGCAAGCCGATGTACGTGGCGTGCGAGACCTTGAAGTTCGATGCCCGCTTCGATGCGGCCTCGTGGCCGGGGCCACGGGCAGGGAACCTGTTCGACGTGACGCCGAGCCCTCTCGTGACGACCGTCGTGACGGAACGGGGGACGTACGCACCGGAGATCATCCGGACGCTGCTCGCTCCCGCCCGGGTCGCGTCGGCCAAGGACCGGCCGCGGGAAAGTTGATTTCGACGGGCTCCGTACACGCGTCGGTGGCGTCCTCCGGCGAAGGCGGCCTGGATCCGATCCAGGAGGCGATCCGGCTCTTCAACGATCGCTTCTTCTTCGAGGCCCATGAAGTGCTCGAGGAGGTCTGGCGCCGGGAGCATGGGGAGTCGCGGGCCTTCCTCCAGGGGTTGATTCAGATTTGTGCGGCCTACCATCATACGCAGAATGGCAACCTCATCGGGGCGGTGACCCTCCTGGAGCGGGGAGCCGAGAAGATGCGCCGGTACCCCGCGGGTTACATGGGGATCGAGACGGCCCCGTTCCTCGCCCACGTCGATGCGGATCGACAACGGCTGAAACAATTTCAGTCCGACGAGAGTACGTCAGCATTCGAGTACCCACGCATCGAGCGTATGATTCAGACTTAGCCGCCGTCCAAGATTCCTTCGGGGAATTCGCATCGACGCGACGACCGTCACCGAACACCCGGTGTCCTTCAGAGGAACTCCGAGAGGAGCTCTTCCGGATCCTCGACCCCCAAAGGCTGTCGGACCGGAGGCCCTTTCCTCAGGCTGATCTCCAGGTCCTCGTAAGTCGGGACCTTCTCGTTCCGGTAGAACAAGCCGAGCGGGATCCGATCGCGCTGGACCATCGGCCATTCGGTCGCCTTCGCGAAGGCCGCCTTCATGTCGCTCGGATCGTGCCCTTCCTTCGCCAGATCGTAGACGCGCTCGCGGAAGAAGTCGTAGGTGTTCACCTTGTTGTACGTGACGCACGGCGAGAGGCAATCAATGAGGGCGAAGCCTTTGTGCTCGATCCCGCCCTTGACGAGTTCCGCCATCGTCTTCACGTCCCCGCTGAAGCCGCGGGCCACGTAGGTCGCGCCGGATGCGAGGGCCAAGGAGATCGGGTCGATCGGGTTCTCGATCACGCCCTCGATCGGCGTCGACTTCGTCTTCATCCCCTTCTCCGACGTCGGGCTCGCCTGTCCTGTCGTCAGGCCGTAGATCTGGTTGTTCATGACGACGTAGGTGATGTCGAAGTTCCGGCGCATCGCGTGGATGAAGTGGCCCAGGCCGATCCCGTATCCGTCCCCGTCGCCGCCCGTGACGATGACGTTCAGGTCCGGGTTCGCGAGCTTGGCTCCCTCCGCGACCGGGAGCGCGCGGCCGTGGATCGCATGGAACCCGTACGTCGACAGGAAATGCGGGAGGTTGCTCGAACAACCGATGCCCGAGACGACGAGGATGTTCCACGGCTCGAGCTGGAGCGCATGGACCGCGGTCTGGAGGGCGCGCAACACCGCAAAGTCGCCGCATCCGGGGCACCAGGTCGGCTTGATCTCCGACTTGTAGGTGTCCATCTCGAAGGCGGCCTTCATGCGACCACCTCGAGGATCTTGTCCGCGATGTCCCGCGACGCGAACGGCTCGCCGTCGTAGCGGCCGTAGAAGTGGTCCGGCTTGTAGCCGGTCTCCGCCCGCAAGAGCCGCGCGAACTGGCCGGTGTAGTTGCCCTCGACCGCGAGCGATTGCTTCACGCCGCGGAGCAATTTCTGCGCCTCGTCCACATGGAACGGGAAGATCGTCGGGAACTCCAAGCTATTCACCTTCATGCCTTCCTTCTCCTCGACCTGCAGGATCGCCTCGTGCGCGGGCCCCCATGTGGACCCCCAGTTGATCAGGGTGAGGTCTGCATTCCGCGACCCCCACAACTCGGGCGCGGGCGAATCTTTGCGGAGCCCGTCCAACTTGCGCATCCGCTTCTCGTGCATCTTGCGCCGCTCCTCGACGAACTCGGGGAGGCCCGCGAGGACGTCGGAGATGAGCTCGCCGTTCTCCATGTGCTCGTCCGTCGCGCCGATGAACTGGTAGCCCTTCGTCCCCGGGAGGGCCCGCGGGCTCACGCCGCTCTCCGTGATCTCGTAGCGTTTGAAGTCCTTCGCGGTGCCGCCGTCCGCCGCCATCATCCCGCGGACGATCGGGACATTGAAGTCGAGCTTGTCGACCGTCCGGTACCCCTCGCCCAGATACAGGTCCGAGATCACGATGATGGGCGTCTGGTAGATCTCCGCCATGTTGAACGCCTTCGCGGTGAGGGAGAAACATTCCTCCGGATGCCGCGGGGCCAGGATCGCGCGGGGCCAGTCTCCTTGGCCGGCGCCGAGGGCCAGGTTGAGGTCGCCCTGCTCCGTCTTCGTCGGCAATCCGGTCGAGGGACCGCTGCGTTGCACGAGGACGGCGACGAGCGGAGTCTCGGTCATCCCGGCCTGGCCGATCGCCTCGACCATGAGGCTGAATCCGCCGCCGGAGGTGGCGGTCATCGACCGCACGCCCGCGAAGCCCGCGCCCACCGCCATGTTCATCGCGGCGAGCTCGTCCTCCACCTGCTTCACGACGACCCCGTACTTGGGCCCGTGGGCCGCCATCCAGTGCAGGATCGACGAGGCCGGCGTCATGGGATATTGCGCGAGGAACTTGACGCCCGCGGCGAGCGCCCCGAGGCAGACCGCCTCGTTCCCGGTCATGAGGTACTTCGCTTGATTCGGATAGGCGAGTCCGAGCGGAAGGGGGCCGCCCATGTCCTTGACCGCGTCCCCGCCGAGTTTCGCGGCCGCGACGTTCTGTTGGACGATCTCCGGTTTCTTGTCGCCCCAGATGTCCTTGAAGGCGCTCTCCACATGGCGGAAGTCCATGGCGAAGAGCGCGACGGCCGCGCCGAGCGCGACCGTGTTGCGCATCAGGGCGTTCGGCGAGAGCGTCTGCGCTTTCTTGCGCAGCGGGATCCCGATCAGGCGGACGTTCTTGCGGATCTTCGTCGGGTCCGGCTTCACGGAATCGACGTCGTAGATGATCGCGCCGCCCTCGATCACGTCGGCCTGGTGGACGTCCATCGTTTGCTGATTCAAGCACAAGACGACGTCCGGATCATCGCCGTGCGACAGCAGCGGGTCCAGGCCGCCGCGGACCTGGGTCCACACGTGCCCGCCGCGGATCACGCTCTGATACGACGAATAGGTCCATGTGTGGAGGCCGCTCCGAGCGCTGATCTTGGCGAACGATTCGGCGGTCGAGGAGACCCCGTCGCCCGCGGCGCCTCCGACGCGCAAGGCTAGGTCGCGTTTCGACATCTCGACATTCCACCTCAGGGCGTCCCTGGCGGTCCGTCCGATTTCCTCCTTGCACTACGTCCCAATTTCTTATACTCTTGCATCGACAAGGCGGGAAGTCCCGGTGCGCCCCCGGAGAGCCGTCTTCGGAATCCGGCTCCCTTCCGAGGCCCGCCGGGGGTCACAACCCTTTTGGGCCCCGCGGCATTCCCGCGCCGACGGATCATGAAGGGAATCCCGGAATTGCCGAACCATCCGAAGCCCGTGGGGCCGTATTCCCATTGCGTCGTCGCCAACGGCCTCGTCTTCATCTCCGGACAGGCGCCGCTGCGGCCCGGGGCGAAGTCGGGCGAATGGGCTGCCGCGGACGTCGGAGGGCAAACGCGCCAATGCCTGCGGAACATCCAGTCGATCCTCGAGGAGCTGGACCTCGGCCTCCGTTCGGTCGTCCGGACGACGGTCCTCCTCTCGGATCCCGGAGACTTTGCGGCCATGAACGAGGCGTACCGGGAATTCTTCCCGGAGGAACCGCCGGCTCGATCAACCGTCCGGCTCGGCTTGGAACTTCCTGGATTGGGCGTCCGCGTGTTGACCGGCAAGTCGGTGGTGCTCCGGGCGTTCGAGCGGGACGACATGAAGCTGCTCCACGAATGGCAAAACGACGAGGAGCTGATGCGCCTCGCGCGATCGTTCCCCGACCACACGATCTCCCTGGAGGCCGTCATCGCGCGGTACGACAAGGCCGTCAAGGGAGAAAGTTTCGCGGACCGGGACTACATCATCCAGGAGAAGTCGAGCGGCAAGCCAATCGGCTGGGGCGGGATCAGCATCCAACAGTGGACGCGGCGGGCGACGGCGGGCGAGATCGGCTTGGCAATCGCGGAGAAAGCCTACCGGGCGAAGGGGCTCGGCACGGAGGTCGTCGGCCTCCTGTTGCGGGAGGCGTTCGAGCAGCTGAACCTCCACCGCGTCGGTTGGTGGACCTACGCGGAGAACGAGGGGAGCCTGGCCCTCGCTCGGAAGATGGGCTTCCGAGAGGAAGGCCGCGTCCGCGACTCCGTCTTCTTCGACAACCGGTACCACGACAGCATCGTACTCGGTTTGTTGAAGGACGATTACGAGCGGAGCAAGAAGCCCGAACGGTCTCGGTAGCCGAAGCCTGACCTGGCGAGGCGATGGGAAGAATCAGAATGCGACGCGAGCCAGGGTCTTCGTCGCCTTGACGCCGGCGATCGACCGGATCTTCGAGACGACGATCGCTCCGATCGTGTCGTACGAATCCGCTTCGACCTTCGCGATGAGATCGTAGTCGCCGAAAAGCGGGTACAACTCGACGATCTGTCCGATCTTCATCAGGGCCGCATAGATTTCCTTCTCGCGGGTTGGTTCGATGCCGATCAGGACGAATCCGATCTTCGTGGCGGCACCTGCGGCTCGCCACAAGTGCGCGGTAGATAAGGGTATTTCCGATCCGTGGGCAAATGTGCTCGCCTCGGTTGCAAGCGAGTCTCAAGGCGGATTTCCAGGACTGACATTTCTAATAGTCCGGACCTTGTAAATTCCTACGTGCGACGCAAACCCGGGGCGCCGGGTGAAATGGCACCGGCCTTCCCTGTCGAGACGTTGCGACATTGGTACGTCACGCCGTTCGGCGGCATGTCAACCGAACTCGGCCTCTTCCAGGTCGGCATTAATCGGGAAGCCATCGAGCGGAACACGTCCCTCGATCCTTCGAGCGACCGAGTCCGCGTGACGGTCCTCGGCCGGATGCGCCGGCCGATCCTGTTCGATCGGTTTTTCGAAGTCGTCCCCCTGGACGAACGCCACCCGGATGCCCTGCGCCAGTCGCCGATGGGCGAGGCCGTGTTCCCGGAAGGCGACCAGGTCCTGCGGCCGCGGGACTCGCCCCATCCGGGGGACGAGGTGATCCTGAGCAGCGCCGCGAGCCAGCGACTCGGACTCCTCGCGGACTCGGAGGCCTTCGCGGGCGTCGTGCAGGAATTGTTCCGGGCTCGCCGCGAGCTCGACCGCGAAAACAGCTGAGCCCGCAAATCGTTTTAATCGGGCGTCGCCCTCAGTCCTCCCGATGCGGATCGGGGTCATTGGGGTCCAAGGCGATGTGAGCGAGCATGTGGACGCCGTCGTCCGGGCCCTCAAGGAGACGGGCAAGGCCGGCGAGGCGATCGCCGTCCGCCGCCGGACGGATCTGGACCGCGTCGATGCGCTGACCATCCCGGGCGGGGAGAGCACGACGATCTCCAAACTCCTCGTCCAGCTCGACCTCTTCGACGAGATCGTCCGCCGTGCGACCGACGAGGCGATGCCGATCATGGGCACCTGCGCCGGTTGCATCCTCCTCGCAAAGGACGCGGGCCTCCAGGCGGACAAGACCCGGACGAAACTCCTCGGGTTGATGGACATGGCCGTCGACCGGAATGCCTTCGGCCGCCAGCGGGAATCGTTCGAGGCCGACCTCCAGGTCGAGGGCCTCGAGACGCCATTCCATTGCGTCTTCATCCGAGCGCCCGCGATCCTGCGGACGTGGGGCGACTGCACGCCGAAGTCCCGCTACCAGGACCGAATCGTCCTCGCGCGCCAGAAGAACCTGATCGGGTCCGCGTTCCATCCGGAGCTCGGAGGCGATCTGCGGATCCACCGGTGGTTCCTCGATCTGGTCTAGAAGAGGACCATCACGAGCGCGCCGAGGGCGACCGCGCCGCTCAGGGTGATGTACAGCGCCGGCCGAAGGACCGCCAAGGTCGAGTTGATCGTCGTCGTCAGGCGCGACGCGGACTGCGGTCCGAAGATGCGGAAGTCGGGGATGTCGGCCGCGAAGGCCCCGGCCTCGGCCGGTTCCAAGCTCTCGATCGCCTCGCGGACGGCGGCCTCGGCTTGGGCGAGGATCGTCCCCGTGTCGAGGACGGCCCCGACCGCGTTGAAGCCGTCCATCGTCAGGTTGACGGAATGGTTGTCCGTCGTCATCGCCTCGGACTCCTGCACGAGGCTCGCGATCCGCGCGCGGACCGCATCACGGACCCCGGGCACCATGTTGTTCCCGTCGAAGAGGACGTAGGCCGTCCGCTGGCCTCCGGCCTCGATGACGAGCGCCTCGATCCCGCGTGCGCCAATCCCCTGGTCGGGGTTGCAGAACCCGCGGCGGGTGCCGTAGCCGACGCGGACCGGATCTTTCGGGGCCTGGAGGGCTTCCTTGGTCGCGGCCTTGGACGCCTCGATGATCTCGTGGCTCCGCTGCGTGCCGAACAACGTCAGGCCGACCCCCGGCTCGAGGCAATTGTGCGCGTCGACGAAGATCGCCTCGCGGGCCCCGAGGAGCCGCGCCTCCTGGACCGCGGCATGCCCGGTCGCGCTGTCGATGTCGTCCGTCGGCTGCGGCGCGAAGGACGCCACGATCAGGACGACGTCGCCGAAGGCCTGCGCGAGGGCCGTCGCCCTCTTGAACATCGCCCGGCAGGCCCGTCCAACCGGT
>WNEO01000302.1_pt1 | contig 12313 bp, 8 predicted proteins | sample 5399941 | NCBI WGS metagenome assembly WNEO01 (sample SAMN13153328, study PRJNA577476) | soil metagenome | isolation source: 20 cm grassland meadow soil 2 days after 3rd rain plot 2 | place: USA:California | collected 2015-11-11
CTTCTGCTTCTGCAGCACCTGGGCCAGTCCCTGGTACACGATGCCGTAGGTCGCGAGGATCCCCTCGGATGGCCGGTCGACCCAACCGCGCGGCCGCGGGCGCCCCGCGGTGTCGCCGTGGTACACCTGGAACGCGAGCGCCTCGGTGCGCGGGATGTTCACGTAGCCGAGTCCGGAGATCGCCTTGATGCTGTCCGACTCCGTGATCGGGTCCTGGTGCAGCTTGCGCACGAACCCCTGGCCCTCGAGGTACGACGTGAGGCCGAACTGGTCGGCGTAGGGCCCGACGGTGCGCGAAAAGTATATGGGCCGCTTTCCCAGCTGGTCTCGGATCGCCTGCAGCGTGATCACGTCCGCCTTCTCGAGATACTGGCGACCGAGCTGCGCCGGATCGAGCGTGACGCCGATGCCGCCCAGGCTGACGGTGGTCTTCTTCTCCAAGAAGTACACGGGCTGCAGCCCGTCGAGCTGCGTGTCGCTGAAGCTGAGCAGCTTCCCGGTCGGCTTGGGCCAGGTCCGCCCGCGGTAGATCGCGGGCGCCTTGTCGGCGTCGAACTCGTAGATCGGCCGGCGCTGCAGCTGGCGCAGGTACCAGTCGGTGTTGGCGAGCGACAGGTTCACCACGGTGACGTCTTTACGGATGCCTTCGACCTCCTGCGCGTACCACAGGGGGAAGGTGTCGTTGTCGCCCGCAGTGACGAGGATGCCGTACGGCTCTGCCGACTGGAGGATATCGGACGCGAAGTCCCGCGCCAGCGTCTCGCCCGCGCGCGATGCGGTGAGCCGGTTGCCGGCGAGCGGGATCAGCGCGAGCAACAGCAGGGGGGTGGCGAAGCGCCAGCGGCGCTCGGGGTCTGGCTCGCGGTCTTCGAGCCACTCCGCCGCCCACTCCATCAGCGTCGCGAGCCCCAAGCCCACCCAGACGCCCCACAGCGCGAACGACGTGATGAAGAAGTAATCGCGCTCGCGGACCTCGCGTGCCAGCTGCGACCGGTCGAGCAGCTGCGAGTAACCGTACTTGAAGTTGAGGTAAAAGATGAGCAGCAGCGTGAACGTGACCATGAGTGCAGTCATCGCGAGCGCGGCGCGACGGTCCGCGCGCCAGTGCCGCCAGGCGCCGAGCAGGCCGAGCGAGAGGAACACGACGGCGAGCCCGCGCTGCAAGCCGCCTACCCAGTCGTGGGCCCATTGCCAGCCGAAGTATTGGACCCACATCCCGATCTGCGCCGTGATCGTCGCCTGCCGCTGGCTCACGGGCGGCTTGCCGTACTGCTGGCGCGTGAGCACGTCCCAGAAGGCCTGCCAGTTGGTCGGCTCCCCTTCGTTGATCGGCGGGAAGTGCCCGGCGCGGATTGGCAGGAACAGGTAGACCGAGATGCCTGCGACCGCGACGACGAGCACTGCGAGCGCGAAATCCCAGTTCCGGGCGCGGAACAGGGCATTGCCGAGCGCGGCGAGGAACAGCACGACGGCGGCCTTCAGGGGTGCCGCGTTCTCGAGGCCCGTGGCCACGATCATGGCGTACACGCTGCAGAACAGGAACCACTGGGACCACTCCACCCGGCGCGACTCGTCGTCCGGCGGGCGCTGCGCCTTGAGCGACGGCAGCAGCAGGACCACCACGACCGGCCCGACCAACACGCCCATCATGTGGTTGGTCGCGGTGAGGGCCAGCAGGTACACGATCAACAGCAGGTGATGGTCGTGTGCTTCGCCGGGGGGCTGGTCGTCCCAGCGCAGGATCAGCCACAGCACCAGGGCAACCGAGAGCAGCGACAGGGTGTACACCTTCTCGTTCACGACCGACTGGTTCCACACGGTGAACGCGGTCGCCGAGCAGATCGCGCCCGCCAGCGCGGCGAGCCGCCGCGGCCACGTCGCCGGGACCCACGCCCGCATCAAGCGCTCGCCCACCAGGAACCAGCACCCCGCGGCGACCGCGCTCGTGACTGCCGCGAGGAGGTTGATCCGCATCGCGTACCCCGCCGCCAGCGGCAGCAGGCCCCAGACGTGTGCCAGGATCGTGAACAGCGGGTTGCCGGGTGGATGCGGGATGCCCAGCACGTACGCCGCGGCGATGTACTCGGAGGTGTCCCAGAACTGCGTCGTCGGCGCCAGCGTCATGACGTAGAGAACCAAGGCGCCGAGCGACACTAGCCCGGCCATGAGGTACGGCGGGGCTTCGGGCGCCCGCCCCTCTCCGACGACGGCCGACGCAGCGACCACCCGCTCGGTCACCGGGATCTTCACCGCTTGCTGTGCTTGGCTCACGCGCGTCCTCTAGTTAATTGCCGGCGGCGCGCCGCTCGGCGGGCAGCGTGTATGTCGTGTTGGCGAGGATCGCGTCGCGCAGCTCACCCGCCCGGAGCGCCAGCGCCGGCTCTCGCTCCCGCAGCACCGCCGCGATCGTATCGTACACGAAGGCGTAGCCGAACAGGTTGCTCTGCGACGGGACGTCCACCCAGCCGCGCGGCCGGGGGCGAGCCGCGGTCTCACCCCCCGAGTACACATCGAACGCCAACGCGCGCGTCCGCGGTATGTTCACGAACCCTCGGCCCGGCACGAGCCGCACGGTGTCGCTCGGCGTGACCGTCCGGGGCACCACGCGACGCACCAACCCTTCGCCCAGCAGATAGGGGGAAAGCCCCAACTGGTCCGCGTAGTTCCCCGTGGAGGTGGAGAAGTAAATGGGGCGCTTGCCCAGCTGATCCTTAATGATCTGTAGCACCGCCAGGTCGGAGCGCTCCAGGTAGGGACGCCCCAAAGCGCGGGGGTCGACCGTGACCTCAATCGGCCCGAGGTAGCCCGTGATCGGCTGCGCGAGGGGGGCGTACGGCGGGAGGGTGTCCGCGGGCTCACGCAAATAGTATCGGCTCATCCACGGCGTCGTCGGCCGCGGCCAGTTCCGGTTGCCGTACAGGGCGGGGGCAGACCGGGGGTCGAAGATCGGGGGAGGCCGGCGCTGCAACTGGCGCAGATACCAGTCGGTGTTGGCGAGCGACAACACGAGCACGTTCACGTCCCGGCGTACACCCTCCACTTCCTGCGCATACCACAATGGGAACGTATCGTTGTCGCCGGCCGTAACCACGAGCGCGTAGGGGTCGAGCGACTGCAGCACATCGCGGGCATAGTCACGGGCCATCGTCTCGCCCGCGCGCGAGGCGGTGAGGCGATTGCCGAGCAGCGGCACGAGCGCGACGAGCAGGACGGGCGTGCACACCGCCCAGCGCCGCGCGGCGTTCGGCTCGCGGGCGCTCAGGCCGCTCTGGAGCCACTCCATCAGCGCTGCGAGGCCCATTCCCACCCAGATCCCCCACAGCGCAAACGACGCGATGAAGAAATAGTCGCGCTCCCGCACCTCGTGCTCGAGGCCCGGGGCGTTGTAGGGCTGCGAGAACCCCCACCTGAAGTTCAGGTAGAAGACGAGCGCCACCGTAAGCGTGATGACGAGCGTGGTCATCGCGAGCGCGGCACGACGCTCGGCGCGCCACTGCCGCCGGGCGCCCGCCAGGCCGAGCGCCGCGAAGGCCAGCGCCAGGAAGCGCTGCACCGCCGCGTCCCAGTCGTGGCCGAACTGCCATGTGAAGTACTGCAGGTAGTTCAGGAGCTGCTGTCCGTAGAGGACGAGCGTGTGGCCGGGGTTGTCCGGGCCGGGCGGATACATGGGATTAGCGAACACCGATGGCTTTCCGAACTGCGCGCGTGCAAGGACGGCCTGGAGGGCCTGCCACGTGGTCGGCTCGCCCTCGTTCAGGTAGGGATCGAAGTGCGCGCGGATCGGCATGAAGAGGTCGACGCTGGTCCCCACCGCCGCGACGAGGGCCGCCGCGATGAGGAAGCGGGGCCGCACCAGGGCGCGCGGATCGGTCACCAGGACGTAGACCAGCAGGGCGGGCGCGGCGAGCACTCCCATGAGGTGGTTCGTTGCCGTGAGCGCGAGCAGGTACACGATCAGCACGAGCTGGTGGTCGCGCCGGGCCGCGGCGGGTTGATCGGCCCAGCGCACCGCGAGCCACAGCACGAGCGCGATCGAGAGGACGCTCACCGTATACACCTTTTCGTTCACCACCGACTGGTTCCACACCGTGAACGTCGTCGCGCTGACCATCACCCCCGCAGCCGCGCTGAGGCGCCGCGGCCACGTGGGTGACACGATCGGGCGCAACCAGCGCTCCGCGATCAGGAACCAGAACCCTGCGGCCGCCGCGCTCGTCGCTGCGGCGAGCAGGTTGATGCGCCGCGCGTAGTCGGCGCCGAGTGGGAGCAGTCCCCACGCGTGCGCCAGTAGGATGAAAAGCGGGTTCCCGGGAGGATGGGGAATGCCGAATGCGTGCACGGCGGTGATGTACTCCGACGCGTCCCAGAACTGCGTCGTCGGCGCGAGCGTCACGATGTAAAGGATCAGCGCGCCCAGAGCGACGACCAGTGCGGCGACATAGGGAGGGCGCCCGGCGTCGGTGTACGGCGTGAGTTGGTCGCGCATGCTCGTCATGTGGTTAGTGCCGGAACTGCCGGACGCCCGTGACCACCATCGCTAGCCCGTGCCGATCGGCGGCCGCGATCACCTCGGCGTCGTTGACCGAGCCGCCGGGCTGGATAATCGCGCGCACCCCGGCGCGGGCTGCCTCTTCTACCCCGTCTGCGAACGGAAAGAACGCGTCGGAAGCTAACACTGCACCAGCCGGATCGTGGCCTTGCTGGCGCGCCTTGTGGACCGCGAGAAACGAGGCATCCACCCGCGACATCTGCCCGGCGCCGATGCCGATCGCGGCCTCGCGCTGGGCGAGCAGGATCGCGTTCGACTTGACTGTCCCGACGGCCGCCCAGGCGAACCGCAGGTCGGTCCATTCCGCCTCGGTGGGAGAGCGCCGCGTGACGACTTTCCATTCCACCTCGGCCGCCGCCCGGGCCGGTCGGGAACGCTCCTGGACGAGGAAGCCGCCGCGGATCCGCTTGAAGTCCCAGCCCGGCGGGTCCGGATCGGCGGCGAGCCGGAGGACACGCAGGTTCTTCTTCTCTCGCAATACGCCCAACGCGTCATCCCGGAAGGCGGGCGCGACCACCACCTCGACGAACAGCTCACGCATCGCCTCGGCGGCGGCGCGGTCCACCCCCGCATTGAACGCGATCACCGACCCGAAGGCCGACGTGCGGTCCGTCGCGAGTGCGCGCTCGTATGCTGCGGCAGGGACCGGGCCCAGGGCGATGCCGCACGGGGTGGTGTGTTTGATGATGGCGCACGCCGCGCGGTCGGAGCCGCTCCACGGCGCCACCGCCGCGAGCGCGGCGTCCACGTCGAGCAGGTTGTTGAACGAGAGCTCCTTGCCGTGCAGCTGCTCCACGTCGCGGATGCCGGGCTCGTCGACGGCGTACAGCGCCGCCGCCTGGTGGGGATTCTCTCCGTAGCGTAGCTCCTGGCGGCGCTCCAGCGCCAGCGTGATCCGCTCGGGCCAGCCGGGGCGGTCCCGGACCAGATAGCCGTGAATGGCCGCGTCGTATGCGGCGGTGTGGGCGAAGACCTTGGCGGCGAGCTCCCGCCTCAGCCCGGGGCTGACGCCGGCTATCCCCGGGCTGACGCCGGCTATCCCCGGGCTGACGCCGGCTGTCCCCGGGCTGACGCCCGGGGCTACGGCGCCCGACTTGAGCGCGGAGAGCACGACCGGATAATCATCCGGGTCGACGACGACGATGACATCCTGGTGATTCTTCGCGGCCGAGCGCAGCATCGACGGGCCGCCGATGTCGATCTGCTCGATCGCCTGCTCGAACGTCACGCCCGGCCGCGCGATCGTTTCGCGAAACGGGTAGAGATTGACCGCCACGAGATCGATCGGCGTGATGCCGTGCTGCTGGAGTGCCGCCCGGTCGCCGGCATGACCGCGCCGCGCCAGCAGGCCGCCGTGCACCTTGGGGTGCAGCGTCTTCACCCGCCCGTCCATCATCTCGGGGAACCCGGTGACCTGTTCGATGGGGGTCACCGGTACCCCAGCCTTGCGCAGCGTGTCCGCCGTGCCGCCGGTGGACACGATCTCGCACCCGAGGGCCGCGAGCTCGCGAGCAAACTCAACGACGCCCCGCTTGTCCGAGACCGACAGCAGTGCTCTCACCAGGTCTCGGCCACCGCCTGGATCATGTCGGCGAGGCTCACGACATCGCGCAAGTCCACGACCTCGGCGGGAGAGCGGGAGTAGCGGAGCGGCCAGCCCATGGCGACGTCGACGACGCCGTACGGCGTGAACACGGAGCCATCGTTGCCCCCGTTGGTGGTGCCGACCTGAAGCTTCCGCGCACGGGCGACTTGGACGAGCGAATCGACGTAGGCGGGAGGGGTGATGGACGAGTTGTCGAGCGCCCGTGCGACCGCGCCCTGGCCGATCGGTGCCACCGCGAAGTTCGGCAGCTCCAGTGGCGAATCGGCGGAAACGAAGGTGTCGATGACATGCACGCGCCGCGGCGTGGTGCCAAGCACATACGGTGCACGCTGCAGCGTCGTGCTTGGCCGAGCCCATCCTTTAGGATGGGGATCCATCGCGCCGTCGACTCTCATCGACAAACCTCACCGCAAGTGTGTTCTGCGCCGCGAACGCGGACGCATCGGGAAACAGTCGCACGGGAACGCTCGGCATGCCTCTCCGAGCCAACTCCAGGACTACCAGCGGCAGCAAGCGATGCTCCACCTCGAGCACGCGTGCCGCGAGCGTGTCCGGCGTGTCCCCGGGACGCACCGGCACGGGCCACTGGGCGATGATCGGCCCGTGGTCGTATTCCTCATCCACGTAGTGAACCGTCGCCCCCGAGATCGCGGCGCCGCTCGCGAGCACCCGCTCGTGCACGCGGCGCCCGTACATGCCGGGGCCGCCGAAGGCGGGGAGCAGCGCCGGATGGATATTAATCATCCGCAGCGCAAAGCGGGCGACCGCGGCGGACGGCACCCGCTTCAAGTAGCCGGCCAGGACGACGAGGTTGGCGTCGCCCAGGCTAGTGATGACCTCGGCGGCGTCGGCGGGGTCGGAGAGCACGGTGGCGGGCACGCCCCGCTGGCGGGCTCGCTCCAGCGCGCCGGCGTCAGCGCGGCTCGAGATTACGCCGGCGACCCGCGCGACTCCCGATTCCGCGAGCGCGTCGAGCAGGGCGAGCAGGTTCGTGCCGCCGCCCGAGACGAGCACGGCGAGGCGAACCGGGGGGGGCGTCACCGCGGGCAGGGGCTGAGCGACTTGGGCTTCGTCCCGACGCTCACGCTCAGCGAGAACGGGCCCGTCGCGAACTTGTCGGTGCTGGTGACGACGATCGTATAGTCCCCGGTCCGCGGCAGTCGCACCGTCAGCCGCGCGTTACACCGGCCGCCCGAGTCGTCATCCTGCGGCGGGCGGTCGAGGCCGGGGCCGAGCAGGAACTCGTACGCGTCGAACGCGTCGGAGGTGAGGTCGATCGTGACGATCTCGCCGGCGGCGCCGGCGAGCCTCCACGGCTGGGCGTAGGTGCTCTCGGCCGCGAGCACGAGGTCGCGGGCTCCGAGCGAGTCCCGGATCGTGGCCCCGGGCGCGATCGCCCCCTTCGGCGTCGGCGGCGCGGCGGGAGGAGGCGGGGACGGCTTGTGCTGTGCTGCAACGGAGCGGAGGACGGGCAGCATCAGGAGCCACAGCGCCGCGAGGACGCGGACCTTGAATCCCGTGCGGGTGCGCTCCATGTCGTTCCGCAATCTGCCGTTGCTATTCCCCCTGCACAATCCGGTCGACCGCGGCGCTCAAGTCCGGCACGACTGTCGTCCCACGCGCCTCGGCCTCGACCCGGTCGGTCGCGCCGCTCCCGGTTTGCACGAGGATCGCCTGCGAGGCGGCTGCGCCGAGGGTGCGCGCCGGCGCGACGTCGCGCCACCGGTCGCCCACCCAGTACGAGCGCCGGAGGTCGATCCCCAACGCCGCCTGGGCGTCGCGGAACAGCTTCACCCCCGGCTTGCGACAGTCGCACGGCCCGTCCGCGTCCGGATGGTGCGGGCAGAAGTAAGCGGCGTCGATGTGCGCGCTGTGCGCGGCGAGCAGCTCCGCCAGCCGGCGCTGCACTGCGGCGTACGCGGCCTCGTCGTACAGCCCGCGCCCGATCCCCGACTGGTTCGTCACGATCACCACCAACCAGCCCGTCTGGTTCAGCCGGCGGATCGCGGCGGCAGCGCCGGGAAGCAGGCGCACCTTCCCCGGCTCGTGCAGGAAGCCGGGGGGCGGGTCGTCCACGATCGTGCCGTCGCGGTCCAGGAACACCGCGCGGTGCTTGCCCTCAGGCATCCAAGGCGGCGCGGACCGCGCGGGCGACCTGCTCGATCTGGTCGGGGAAGATGGTCCGCGGGTCGAGGACGACGTGGTCGTCGGCGATGCGAACAATGACGGGCGGGTCCGTCGCTCGGAGCCGCGCGGCCAAGACCTCAGACGTCAGGTGGTCAGACGTCAGCTGAACCAACCACGTCTTGAGGGTCTTGCCTGGGAACGAACCGCCGCCGACTTCCGATTCTCCCTCGATTACGTCCGAACCTTTGCCCACGCCTTTGTGCAACGCTTCTGCGCGTCGACGTATCTGCGTGACGTCTTCGGTCAGCATCCGGAGTACCGGTATTTCACGCCGGGCGATCTCCGGATCGCGATAGAGCGCCAGCGTCGCTTCGAGCGCGGCCAGGGTGAACTTATCGGACCGGACTGCCCGGGCGAGCGGATCGGTGCGGCAAGCGTCGATCGCCGGCTTCGTGCCGAGCAGGATCCCGGCCTGCGGGCCACCGAGCAGCTTGTCGCCGGAGAAGACGACCGCGTCGACGCCGCTCGCCAGCGCCTCGCCGACGCTTGGCTCTCCCGCAAGCCCCCAAGCGGAGAGGTCGAGCAGCAGGCCGCTGCCCAGATCGAACAGGCTCGCGATCCCGGCGCCGCGCGCCATGGCGGCGATGTCGCGCGCGGGCACTTCGCTCGTGAAGCCCGTCACCCGGAAGTTGGAGCGGTGCACCTTGAGGAGCAGGCGCGTCGCGGGGCCGATGGCGCCCTCATAGTCCTTGGGGTGCGTGCGGTTCGTGGTTCCCACCTCGACGAGCTTCGCGCCAGAGCGGGCCATGATGTCGGGGATGCGGAACGCCCCGCCGATCTCCACCAGCTCGCCGCGTGACACGACCGCGTCGCCGTCGCGGGCCAGGCCCGAGAGCGCGAGCAGCAGCGCGCTGGCCGCGTTGTTCACGACGAGCGCGTCTTCCGCGCCCGTGAGCTCGGTGAGGAGCCCGCGGCAGAGGCCGTGGCGTGAGCCGCGCGCGCCCCGTGCGAGGTCGTATTCGAGGTTCGAGTACGCGCCCGCGATGCGCGCCATCGCCTCGATCGCCGGACGTGCGAGCGGCGCTCGGCCGAGGTTCGTGTGCAGCACTACGCCGGCCGCGTTGATCACCGGGCCGAACGACGGCGCGGCGAGGCGCCGTACCTTCGCGAGCACCGCCCGGCCCCACCCCTCAGGCGGCGCCGTCCCGCCGTTGGCGCGCGCGACGTCGATCGTCTCCCGCACGGCGCGCAACACGAGACTGCGGGGGTGAGCCGCGAGCAGCGCCGCCACGTCGGGCTCGGCGAGCAACGCCTCTACGGCGGGCAACCGGCGGCGCGGGTCGGTCATGGCGACTTCGAGGTGTCGCGCGGCGCCCGGGTGGTGTCCCGGGCGGCCGGCTTCGGCACCGGAACGGTCAGCACTCCCTGCGCGTCCGCGGCGGCACCGTTCAGATTGGTCGCGCCGTGGAAGCGGATCAGGTACTTCGAGCCTGGCGTGAGCGGCCGCGCGGCCTGCAGGACCACGCGGTCGAAGGGCACGGGGCGCTGCTTGAGCAGCTGGCGGACCTTCGTCGTGTCGGCTGCCGCTGCGCGCGGAGCTGCCTCCCCGGGAAGCGCGGGTGCCCGCCGGGCTGCCGCGGGCGGACGTGCCGCTCCCGCGCGCACCGTGTCGCGGCGAGCGGTCGTGTCTTTCGCACGGCGCACGGAATCCGCGCTGGCTCGGGCCTTCGCCTGCAGCGAGTCGTACTGTGCGGTGGTGAACAGCGCCCGCACTGCCACCGGGGTCGTGTCGGGCAGCGCGTACAGCCGCACCTGCGCCGCGTCCAGCGGCCGGCGCGGATCGAGCGGCGCCGTGAACTGGATGCGACAGGCGAGCGAGTCCACCGCATCGACGCCGCGGATGCGCGGCCCCACGGTGTCGTGGGCGAACACCCACAGCACTGCGCTCCCGGACGAATCGATCGCGACCGTGGTCGAGTCGAACGGCTCACGCCGGTCGAGCTGGCGGTTGCTGTTTTGGTCTTGGATTGCCCAGACGCGGTAGCGCGCCCGCGGGATGTCGCTCAAGTGGAAGTCGCCCGCCGAGTCGGCGACGGTGACGTATGCGACGGTGTCGGGCAGCGGCGCCGCGCGGATCACCGCCCCCGCCAGCGCCCGTTGCTCGACCCATTGCAGCACGGTTCCCGCCAGAGCGGCGTGGGGGAGGGGAGCACCGGTCGAGAAGATCGCGGTCTTCCCCTGCTTCAGGATGTTGCGCCGCAGGTCGACGATGCCGGGGAGCAGCTCGAGGTGATACACACGGTTCGGCTTCCACCCTTCGGCTGGCTTCACATGGATCGCGCTGCGGTGCCACGACACGTGCACGTCGCCCGCGACCGGCGAGAGCACGATCTGGCCTGCGAGCCCGTTCACCGGGGCCGCTCCCCCTCCGCCGCCGCCCCCTCCACCACGCGCTCCACCGCCTGGCATCTCGTCGATCACTTCGTCGAACTGGATGACAGCGTCGCCCTTGAAGCCGGGGAGCACTGCCCCGGACTCGGGAACGAACCGCACCACCTGGGGCGGCGCCTTGTCGGGCGGCCCGCCCGGCGGTGGGCCCTGGTTGGCGCACGCGCCCAGCCCGGCGACTACGAGCAGCCGAGCGACTTGAGCTTGTCGGCCAGCGCCTGCCGCTGGTCGCGCCACGCCCGCTCCTTCTCGCGCTCCTTGGCGACCACCTCGGCGGGCGCCCGCGCGACGAAATTCTGGTTGGTGAGCTTCGCCGCGAGCCCGGTAAGCTGCTGGTCGAGCCGGCTCAGGTCGCTCGAGAGGCGGCGGCACTCCTGCTGCACGTCGATCTCGCCCTCCAGCGCCACGAACACGTCGCTGCCGTCGGCTAGCACCGCGTGCGCGCCCACGCTGCTGTGCGTGCCGTCGAAGGTGAGCTCGGACAGCTGAGCGAGCCGCAAGATCGTCTCCCGCTCTCCTGCCAGCGCGCGACGCACCCGCTCGCTCTTCGGCTGCACCGACGCCGCGAGGCGTGCCTTCGGGGGCACCCGGTACTCGGCACGCAGCATCCGGATCGACGAGATCGTTTCCTGCACCAGCGGGAACTGCTGATCCGCCGCGGCGTCCGCGAGGGCGGCGCGCGGCGCCGGCCACGCCGCCACCACCAGCAGCTCGTCCGCGGTCCGGCCGGGCAGCTTTTGCCACAGCTCTTCGGTGATGAACGGCACGACGGGATGCAGCAGCCGCAACACCGTGTCGAAGCAGTAGGCGAGCACGGCCGCGGACACCGGAGCGGAGGCCTCCCGTAGCGACTGCGTATTTTTGTCGCGCAGGGAGGCCTCCGCTCCGGTGACCGCAGCCAGTCGCGGCTTGACGGCCTCCACGTACCAGTCCGCCAGCTCCTTCCAGGCGAACTCGAAGCACCGCTTCGCTCCCTCGTCCAGCCGGAACTGCTCGAACGACGCGGTGGTCTCGCGGATCGTCGCCTGCAGCCGCGACAGGATCCAGCGGTCCGCGAGCGGCAAGCGCGGCACATCGAGCGCATCGATCGACTGGACCCGCTCTGGCAGCTGCGCCAGGATGAAGCGGCCGATGTTCCAGACCTTGTTCGCAAAGTTGCGGCCCGGGGCGAACGTCGTCTCCAGATCGTTCGGGTCGAGGATCACGTCCGCGCCGAGCGAGCTGCCGGCGATCAGCGTCCAGCGCAACGCGTCGGCGCCGTACAGGCGCACTACGTCGAGCGGGTCGATCCCATTGCCCAGCGACTTGGACATCTTGCGGTGCTGGGTGTCCCGCACGGTCCCGTGCAAATACACGGTCGTGAACGGCAGCTGGCGCCCCATGAAGTGGTAGCCGGACATCAGCATCCGAGCCACCCAGAAAAACAGGATCTCCGGCGCCGTGACCAGCGTGTGGCCGGGGTAGAAGCGCGCGAGGTCCTGGGTCTCCTCCGGCCAGCCGAGCGTCGCGAACGGCCAGAGCCACGACGAGAACCAGGTGTCGAGCACGTCCGGATCCTGCTGCACCGGCCCGCCGCACTTGGG
>WNEO01001564.1_pt1 | contig 12286 bp, 10 predicted proteins | sample 5399941 | NCBI WGS metagenome assembly WNEO01 (sample SAMN13153328, study PRJNA577476) | soil metagenome | isolation source: 20 cm grassland meadow soil 2 days after 3rd rain plot 2 | place: USA:California | collected 2015-11-11
CGAGCAATCTGCTGGTGACAATCCAGTTCGTACGTGTGGTGCGGACCCTTCCTGTCCGCGAGATTCCGTTCCCGACAATGTTAGGCGCGAGCGTCCCCGCTCATGCTGGCACAGACTACGCGAGGACAGCTTGGTGCGCCATCCTTTCGCGTTTTGTGCGAAAGGGGGAAGCCATCCCATGTGGCGCGGACACTCCTGTCCGCGAGATCCCATTCCCGACGATGTAGGCGCGAGCGTCCTCGCTCGTGCTCCCCTTACCATTGTCATCCTGGAAAAGCGGAGTCCTGCGCTCGCGCAGGACTCCCGACGAAGGACCTACGCATTTCCGGGCTACCCCGCATGCTCCGGCGAAATTTGGTGCAGAGCAAGCCGGGAACGGCACGACTTCTAGTCCTTGAGCCTGCCCTGAGCGAAGCCGAAGGGTGCCGAACAGCTTCCCTTTCTCATCGTCATTCCGAATGGCTTCAGCCGCGAGGAATTTGCTGCTGACGATCTTGCTGGTACCAAGGTGCCCCAGGTTCGCACCCCGCTTTTGGGCGCTAACCTGGGGCGATACTTTACGAGCCAATCGATCTCAGCTTCCGCGACATAGACGCCTAAAGGAATCCGTACATGTGCTTTCGTAATCTGCTTGCGTGGTGAACGCGTGTGTCATAGTCAGTTTGGCTATGACACACTTCCCCCAACCGAATCCGCAGCGGCGTGCTCCCAGAATTCATCTCGGCGGTTCGGTCCTGGCACTGGTGATGCTCGATGATGGCCAGCGCGCTAAAGGCAAGCTCCAGACTATTTCCATAACCGGTGGACTTCTTCGGCTGGGCAAGTCTTTAGGGCAAGGTGATTTTGTCGAAATCGCTTTTCAAACTCAATCCGGCCCGGTACATGGCATGGCGGAAATGCTTTCGCCTATGCCCGCCACTCGTGACGGTTACCTGCAGCCGTTCCGTTTCGTCGCGCTGGAAGACGAGCACCATCGCGCGCTCAGCATGACTGTGGAAGCAGTGAGCGACAAGAGCTTTCAGGGAATCCGCTCCAGCCAGTGGTCTTTACCGAAATCGATTTGATGCAGCTCTGAGGTAGAGTTTCAACGCGCTGAAAGGCGGCCGCAGGGAATTAGTTTGTAATCGCTCGCGGGCTATCGATTATTGGATCTCCACGGAGATCACATTGCCCTCGCCATCGCCCACTTCCCGGTAATTAAGGGCAACCTTCTGATTCCTCCACTCACAAGAAAAATTGTCGCTACCTATGACGATGACGTTCTGGCTATTGGCCACTTTCATCTTCCAGGTCTTGCTATTTGCGATCACAGTCAGTAGCGCCGTGGGAGCAGCAGAACAGTCAACGCTCACCAGTTTCCCCTTTAGGAACTTCGTTGGGTGAGGGTCCGGTGGAAGTGGCGTGTAGTCGTCATTCGAGCTGTTGTCCGGCGGCGCCGGCGCCGTCGCGTGATCTGTGGATGCCACTTCCGTTAGTCCGGCTTCTGATGGCTTGGACATAGCAGCCAGCACACTATTCATCTTCGTTATCTGCACCATCGACGCTCGCGCTCTGGAAGCTACTTCTGGGTCTGTGCTGTTTTCCAGGCCATGCAGGATGCCAACTGCCTCGTTCACCTTTTTAACTGCTACATACATCTGCGACAAGTTAAAGAGATATTGTTCATTACGAGGGCTAAGCTGCGACGCCTTCTTCATGGATTCCAACGCCTCGTTGTACTCACCCGAGGACATTTGTGCGAATGCGAGGAGAGCGTAAGCATCAGCGAAGTCTGGATCCAAAGTAATTGAGGTCTGCAGTTGCTTCTTCATGGCAGCAAGCTTTTCTGGATCGCGCGCGAACGAGCCCTCTTGGTTTGCCAGCAGCGCCGAATAATAGTACACACGCGGATCTTTCGAGTCAGCCTTCACCGCCTTCTGAAAGTAATCGCCGGCACGCTGAAAATCCTGCTTCCGCAAGGATGCGTATCCCAGACCGCGCAGGGCGGCGCCGTTGATGGGTTCCATCGCAAGCACCTGCTCAAATTCCTGTATCGCCTTGTCCTGATAATCCATTGAGTGCAGGTGGACATCGGCCATAACCGCCTTGGCGGTCGCCAGGTTAATCGGGCTAACGGTGTATCCGGTGGTTTCGATGCCCGGCGGCGTCGCAATAGTAAAATATCTCCACTGTCCGCGTGCTACGTAGTCGCGCAACGCTTTATCCAATTGCGCTGCACTTATTCCGAACGCCTTCTGAATGCCGTCCTCAACGCTGACCTTCCGATCTATCACTGCGTCAAAGAATGGAGCGACCTTCGGAACCTGGTTTGTGTCATACAGGTAATGAACGAGCAGCCACGATTCAGCATAGAACAACGAGCGCCGGTCGCCTTCGTTGTACGCCTGCGAATTATGCTGCACCCGAAACAAATCCGAAACTTTCATCAAGCTATATTGGTGGAGAATCTCCCAGTCTCCGGGGGGCGGTTTCAATCCCAGTTTTGCATGCTTTTCATCCACTTCGATGGTTGAGAAATACTCGGCAAAACCCTCGTCGAACCAGGGTTGGGTTTCGCCGGTTATGTTGCCATTCATCAATTGATGCGCGTATTCATGAAAGACAACTGTCCACGGATCTTCTGCGGACATGTCCAGCAGGATGAATTCGCGATCCGGTCCGGGCTGGAAAAGCCCCGCAACCTCGGTAGGCTTGCCGTGCCACAGCGGGGCGAACTGGCGGAGTTCTTTTGTGTTGCGGAAGGCGACGATTTGAAGCGGTATAGGAAGATTAACCTTGGCTTTTACCAGGATCGCTCCAAAAACCGCTCGCAATTGCTCGAACTTAACGGCAGCTTCACGGCCGCGTTTTTCGCCGGCATCAGTCACAACGGAGAAATGCGGAGACCGAATCTCCACCCATTGCGGATCACCCGCAAGCGCAAGCGGAACAGTGTGGGGAATAAGAAGCGAAGAAACTACGGTCAAGACGAGGGGCGCGAAGGGAATACGCATGGCCAGAACCCCTTTTGGACCGACATATCCTATACCAGTTCTGGTCAAAATAACCTGCGGACGCTGGTTTGTCCCGAAAAATGAAGGCGATGCACGAAGTCTCTGATAACTTTCACTATTTATACTGATCGATCCGCATGAGTACCCAGGAATTCATCACCCACTCCGCAGAGGAAACAATCGCCCTCGGCCGCAAGCTGGCCGCCATGCTTGCTCCGCCTAAGTTGATCCTTTTGCGCGGTGAACTGGGCGCAGGCAAGACCACCCTAGTCAAAGGCATTGCCGAGGGATTCCATGCTGCTACCGCCGACGACGTCACCAGCCCAACCTTCACTCTGGTGCATGAGTATCGCGGCTCGGAAGTCAACGTCTATCACATTGATCTCTATCGGGTAGACACGCCGCGCCAACTTGAGACCCTCGGCCTCGATGACCTGATCGCCGAAAACAGCGTTCTCCTGGTCGAGTGGGGAGAGAAGTTCCCGCGCCTGCAACGCGATCAGAACGCAGAAATCACTCTGGAGCGGGTAGGGAATGAGCGAACGGGGGACGAGCGCAGGATCCAATTGCGTATCCAGTGAATACTGCGGACTGTCGGCTGTACAACCGGCCCAGGGTGCCTCTCAGAGTGATCCAGGGGACAACTCCTAAGGGTTACGTTCGGAACTGGCGAGGATTATGTCTGCTGTTTACAATCGACTAAATTTGGAGCCGGGATCAGCTTTAACGAACCCAATTCCTAACTGGTTACGGCTCATGCGAAAGGACTGCGGAGGATCGGAAGTGGCACTATGGAATAAGGTTAGACCCCACAATGGTCCACTGGGAGCTTTTGTTGTGAGAACCCTACAAATTTGCGTGTTGATCTTGGCCGCGATTGCGATGGCCGCACCTTTGGCGGCAGAGGACGTCAATGCACCCAATCCGGGGGCAGGACGTATTACCGGCACTGTAACGGACGTGGACAACGACACCGTTGCTGGCGCCACCGTCGTTCTTAAGGGTCCCGTCCCCGGAGATCCACGCACGGTGGTGTCGGACGACGACGGATTCTTTGAACTCAAAGGTCTCGAACCAGGAACTTATAGCGTCGGCATCACCGCGAACGGATTTGCAGCCTGGACCTCGCCCCCCATCATCGTTAATCCAGGCCAGTACGTAATCCTGACGGGCAGCAAACTCAACATCGCAGAGGTGATGACCACGGTATCTGTGGATTATTCCCCCGAAGAGGTCGCCATCGAGCAGGTCAGGATCGAGGAGGAGCAGCGGGTTCTTGGCATCTTCCCCAATTTCTACGTCGTCTATGATCACGACGCTGCGCCGCTGACAACGAAGCTGAAGTTCCAACTCGCATTTAAGACCAGCACCGATCCTGTTACCGTCATCGGGGTAGGTGTTCTTGCCGGCATCAACCAGGCCGGGGACACTCCCAACTACCCTCAGGGTCTGAAGGGTTACGGCGAGCGCTATGGCGCTGTCGCTACCGACGGCCTTTCCGACATCATGATCGGCGGCGCCATCCTGCCATCGCTTCTGCACCAGGACCCGCGTTACTTCTTCCAGGGCACGGGCACAAACAAGTCTCGCGCTTTCCACGCGATCTTCCACCCGTTCATCTGCAGGGGAGACAATGGACATATGCAGCCGAACTACTCAAGCATCGGCGGCGACCTGGCCTCGGCCGCTCTCTCAAACCCTTACTATCCGCCATCCAATCGCGGTGCGGGACTGGTCTTCCAGAATTTCCTTATCAGCACCGGCGAGCGCATGTTCAGCAGCCTGGCACAGGAATTCATCTTGCACAGGTTGTCGAAAACCAAAACCGGAGAATAAAAGCGAGTTGCGAAAGATGAGGGGAAGCATCGCAAGATGCAGCCCTGGCTGCAAACCCAGTTGGCAGCGGTTTCTATCCGGCCCCCGCGCTCCGGATTGAATCTTTACGTGATACGAGCAGCGCTTTTGCCGACGCCTCGGTTTCAAAATCCCATGATGTTGTACCCGCAATCTACGTAGATCACTTCGCCGGTGATCCCGGAACTGGCATCGGAAGCCAGGAATACGCCAGTGGCACCGACTTCGTTTACATCCACATTCCGTTGCAGAGGCGCGCGCTCGGCGTGAGATTTCTGCATATCGCCGAATCCTGCAATGCCGCGTGCAGCCAGCGTTTTGATCGGTCCGGCGGAAATCGCGTTCACGCGAATCTTGCGCTTCCCAAGATCGTAAGCCAGATACCGCACCGTGCACTCGAGCGATGCTTTTGCCACCCCCATCACGTTGTAGTGAGGCACAACTTTCTCGGCGCCATAGTAGGTCATGGTAACAATGCTGCCGCCATCTTCCATTAGCGGAGCAGCCGCCCGGGAAACCGCAATCAGCGAATATACGCTGACGTCGTGAGCGACGCGAAAACCTTCCCGTGTGGTATCGAGGAACGCGCCTTTTAATTCGTCCGCCGGCGCGAACGCCACACTATGCACCAGAACATGCAGCTTGTCATATCGTTCCTTAAGCTTGCCAAACAGAGCCTCGATTTCATTGTCGTTGGAAACATCGCACATAAAGGCTTCCGCGCCGGGCAGCGACAGAATCAGGTCTCTCGCTTCCTCCTCCAGTCGCTCATTCTGATAAGTCACTGCCAGCTTTGCGCCGGCATTGTGCAGCCCCTGCGCGATCGACCACGCAATCGAGCGCTTATTGGCGACTCCGAACACGACTGCAACGCGCCCCTCCAGAGTGGATGACATGCCTATCTCCTGGAAATTTGAAACGAACAAGGATAACAGGGAGAAGGCAGAAGTAAGAAGTCAGAATGCAGAAGTCAGAAGACCTGCTTTTTGAATCTTCCTTCGTGTACCTTTAGTGTCCTTCGTGGTTAATTATTGATCATTCGACCGGACTGGCTTCCCGTGCTTCGATCGGAGTCGCAACCGGCCAACTCGCCGCAACAAACGCTACGGCATATACCAGGCCAATGATGCAAAATCCAGCAACCAGATTTAATTGCGCAACTGCTCCCACCAGAAATCCCAGAACAATCTGTAGCCCAGTGCCAGCGAAATAGAAGGTGTTCTGCACGCGGCCCATGAAATGCCGCGGCACCAGTTCCATAAGGCTGGTATTGATCGCGATCCCGCTCACGCCGCGCGCCGATCCCATGATTCCGTAAACCGCCACAGCGATGGCCAGCACAGGAGACAGCGGCGCCAAGCTCATGCAAATGGCGAGTGCGCCCATGGAGATCGCAATCGAACGCCGGGCGCTCACCTGGGCGATCATCTGCGGCGCATATAGCGCACTCAGAAATGCGCCAACGCCCCAACCCGCATTCAGCCAGCCGTATCCAACAGCCCCACGATGAAACACCTGATCGCTCAACGGCGCAGTGACGACAACGGCAGTCAGCATCGCACCCAGGAATAGTGCCCAACTAATTCCCAGCAGGATCAATGGGCGATTGCCGCGCACAAACTGAATGCCTTCGTGCATCTCGCGGAGAAATCGCCCAAAAGCTGTTTCTGCGGCCACAATGTCTGCCCGCAGCTCTGACGGTCGTGGCACCACGTGCCGTCCCTTGCGCACTGCGAAGTAGCAGCGATCAGCCATCCGCCCTGGATCCCCGCCAGCAGAAACGTATTCGCGTGTACGAACTCTTCATCCGGGGTCAGCTCTTGAATAAGTGCCGTGATCGTCGGCCAGAACATCCAGAAACCGGCCGCCACCAGCGTGTTCATTAAATAGACTTCCCAGAGCTTCACTCTGTTGGTTAAAGCGAGCACGGCAACGGTGAGGATGACGATGGCCCGCACCGCATCGAGCCACATCACCAGCCGGCGGCGATCCTCGCGATCAATCAGGACTCCGGTAAAAGGCAGCATCAACATCGCGGGAAGGGTCTGCAACACCGCGAACAGTCCCAACGCCATTTTCGAGTGAGTGGCCTGCAGGATATACCAGGCCACGGCAGCCGCATTCATGCCGCTGCCCAGCATCGAGATCATATTGGCGGCGAAGATGTAGCGGAGCCCACGCTTCTGCAGAATGGCGCGCATACCTCAATTTAAATGATCGAGAGAAGAGCGCCAACCGGGAGATTACGCGTGCTTGTGAAAAACCGGCCAGCTTAGCTGCACCCGGCGAGCCTCCCAAAAAACATAGACGGCGAGCAAAATCATCTCCGGCTCAATTGGGTGCTTATAACGAGGGAATGGCTGCACCATGTAATACGGAATCGGATATATCAGCAGAAAGCAGGCAAAAAGAAACGCACCCGTCTTACGGTTGCGAATCGTCAGCCACAGCCCAACAAAACCGAATGCTGCGGGAATGAGAAATGCGATGTGGCGAGCAATCCTCAGATCGTATCCGCCGATGATGTTGAGTTGTGGCGGCCCGACCCAAAAATATCCCGCGCGTTCGAGACTATAAAGCAAAAATGTTCCAGGATGTTCACGGATAAACTGCCGCACTTCCTGCTGCTTCTCCTCCATGAAACGGATCTCGCCCAGCTCCTGAAATGTGCGCATTGATTCGGGATCGTTGCCCGGATGCTCGGCGCGCGTCCATAGGCCGGCAGAACGCTCGTTATTGGCCATATGCATTTCGAGCGGAAGATTGTCGCGAATGAAGATGAACTTGCCGAAGACCGAGTAGTTGCGGATCAGCCAGGGGCTCATCACCAAAAATGCAGCTAGCACACACATCGCAGCACCTGTGAGCTGCACACGCCAGGAAGATCGATACAGCAGCCAAAGCAAGCAGAATGGCATCATGGAGATGACTGCCGTATTCGTCACCGCGATCAGACCCCAAAGAAAGCCGAAGAGAATCCATGCACGATGTGGGTGCGTGTCTGCTCCTCCGTCCTGCAGATCCTCCGCCATGCGTAAGGTGAACAGGAGCGCCAGACTCAGCAAAAATGCGGTAAGGCTCGTTTCCCAAACGACGCGTGTGGGCCAATAAATTGCGTAAGGAAATAATGCCCAAGTCCATGCGGCGGCGCGACCCACCGCGGCGCCGTAGACTCTTTCGCCAATCCGGTACAGCGTTAGACATGTAAGCACCGAAAAGACGCTGTTGAAAGTAAGGATCACCCATGCAGAAAGGGCGCTATAAACCCCGAACAGTTTGAAGACTTCGGCCAGCAGATACGGATATAGCGGTGGCGCCCAGGCGCTTGGTCCGCTAGGCACATCGGTGGGAGAACTGAAGCCCTGCCCAATTGCAATCGAGCGCGCGAGCCGGCCCATCTCCCAGCCGTACTGAAAGTGATCCCGGCGCGGGGTGATTTGGTAAGTATGCCCTATCGTGATGACCGCCAGGCGCAACAGAAACGCAATCAGGACAATGAACCAGATGGAATGCCGCCACGAGCTGCGAGTCTGTGTTGGCCGCGGCCGAGGGGAACGCTCTGCCACCGCCGCGAGCGAAGCCCTCTCGTTGCCTTCCTGCATTGGCCCAGACTATAGGAGAAGGCACTTTTCTGCCACGCGCGCGGAACGTGCTCAACGTGGCCAGCGCACTTGCATGCCCTCGCAAACGGAGATACGATTCGCCCACAAAGCGTCGGAGGTGCCCCATGAACCGAAATTACTTTCCACGTTCGCTAATTATCTTTGCTTGTCTGGTGCTTTCTGCGTTCGCCCAACTGGAAAAAATCGTGATCCCGGCGGGCACGCCCGAAGACCAGGGATTACAGGCCATCTCAAAAGAAGAGGATGCCCAGAAGAAAGCGACCATGTATGAAGAGTTCGTGCAGAAGTTTTCGTCGAATCCGGCTGCGGTTGCATATGGAAATTGGCAGCTCTCGCAGTACTACCAGGGCGCAGGCGATTTGCAAAAGTCGCTCGATTACGGCGACAAGGCGCTCGTCAGCGCTCCGCATAACCTCGACATCCTCGTGTCGCAGGTAGGCGTTGCGCAGCAGATGAAGAACAACGCTAAGACAATGGATTATTCGGTACGTGGCGGGGAAGCTTACAACTCGATCGGCAAACAAACCAAACCGGCAGAATTGAGCGATCAGGATTTTGCCAGCCGTATTGAAGAAGAAAAGAATGCCAGCAAGAATTCGTACGAGTTTTTGGAAGCCGCCGCATACAACGTGATCGCCGGCGAAAATGACGCTAAGAGCCGCATGTCGTATATCGAGCGCTTCACTCCGGCTTTTCCCAATTCTCGTTTCGAAGAGCAGGTGACCTCATACGCGATGGTCTCGCTCTCTGAACTGAAGGACACGTCCCGACTGATTTCTTTTGGAGAGAAAACTTTGGCCGCCAATCCCAACAGCTTGCCGGCACTGCTGCTTTTGGCTAATACGTATGTGGATGACCCCAAGCCGGGGAGTGTGGGTAAGTCGGTTACGTATTCGCAAAAGGCAATCCTAGTCGCGAAGGCTGATGCCCCCGACGCGGACCGCTCCCGCAAACTTTCAGCAGGCATGGCACACGCGACGCTTGGATACGCTTACATGAAGCAGGACAAGACCACAGGTGCAATTCCCGAATTGAAGACCGCATCCACGCTGCTCAAGGGACAAGACGATCAGCAGTATGCGATTGCAATGTACCGCCTGGGATTCGCGTATGCAAAACTAAATCGTATTAACGAAGCTCGCGATGTGCTCTCAGAAGCGGCGAGAATTTCCGGACCAGTCCAGCAACCATCGCAAGATCTGTTGGCGAAAGTGAACGCAGCAAGAGCAAAGGGGAAGTAGAATCATCACACGTAAAGGCCTGTGTTTGCCAGCCGCTGGGCGGACACCCTCCCTGCCCCTATTTCTGCAGAAGCTCATCAGAAAGCTGCCGTGCCTTGAAAGCAAGGTTGTGCGCGCGTTGCAAGTCGCCAGATGCATCGGCTGTCTTCGCTTGTTCCATATATCTGCGAATCTGATTCAGTGCGTCCTGCTGTGCGGGAGTTAGCTGCCGATTGGAAATCTTCCTCAGGTTCGCATCGGTGCTGGCTAGAAGTTGGCTAGTATTCTGCCGCTGCGCAGAGGCCTGTTGCTGCGTGAGGCCGGGAGAAAACTGGATGGTTGGATCAGTTGTACTGCCACGGCGGACAATTCTTTTTCTGGGCCCAGAACTTGGTGACTTGCATTTTCCTCCAGACGGAGTGCTTTTCGTCGCACCTGAAGATTGTTTCTCCCCCGGCGTGGTAGCTGCGGTAGATTTCTTTTCCGTCGATCCGGCAGCAGGTTCAGCTGGAGGAGGCTGTGGCGGCTCTGACGCTGCGGGCGGACTCTGCGTCTGCTGATCCGGGGCTGGCGGCGTTGACTGCTCGGGTTTGCTTGGTTCCGTTTGTGCCGCCTTTGGAGCTTCCTGCGCCTGGTCCGGCTTAGGACTTGCTTCCTGCGGCTGACTCTCTTGAAAAAACACACGAATAGACTGCATACCCGAGAAAGCCAGCGCACATAGCAGGAAAATATTGGCCAGAGGCATGACAGTTCTTTGATGCCCGGATCACTCTGGGCGGTTTACGCAAATCTCTTTCTCGGCTAAAGCTGATTCTAGTCTAGGTGCGAATCGCCGCTTCCTTTAGAGACTCGGCACGTGTCTCCGCCACTGGGAGTCGTAAGCGGAAAATGGCCCCCTGCCCATCCAGCGATTCAAAATCCACCGATCCGTAATGCCATTGCAGAATCTGATACGTCTGTGCCAGCCCTATTCCGCTCCCTCCCTTTTTAGTCGTGAAATAGAGCTCGAAAATCTTGTCCTGAATCTCGTGAGGGATGCCCCCGCCTTGATCACGAATTTCCGTTATGACGACTTCGTCCTCTCGCCGCGCTGAAATTGCCAGTGTTCCGCCCTGCGGCATCGCTTGCACGCCATTGAGTACCACGTTGAGGATTGCCTGCTTCATGAAATCCGTATCGACCTTGACAGATAATGGATCTGGAGGCAACTCACGCGTTAGTGCGACACTATGCTGTGCCGCGTCCGGAGCGGCCAGTGTCGCTACATCTTCAAGCAACTCCCGCAAGTCGGCTTCTTCCAAGTGCAGATCGCGCGGGCGCGTGAAGTCCACCAGAATCTGCACCACGCGATCCAGACGGTGAATCTCGTTGCCAATAATATCCATGTGCCGAAGCGTATCGGGGTCAGTCTGCTGAAGCTTGTTCTGCAGCAGTTGCAAATGCAGCACGATGGCATTAATCGGATTCTTCACTTCGTGTGCGACTCCGCGGGTCAGCCGCCCGCTGGCGGAGAGCCGCCGTGACATTTCGATTTCATCTTCAATCTTGCGCACCGACTCGGCATCGCGCATGGTTAGCAGCGCCCCAATTTGCTCTCCTCCTTCTTGCTGAATAAAGTCGAGCGAAACCTGCACACGTTTCCCGTTGGGCGATTCAAACTCGCGTTGCATTACCGCCGTCCGCTGCCGGAAACCTTCGAGTACAGCCAGTCCAAACACCGAGTCTGGAGAAAATATCTCTTTCACGGTGCGGCCCAGCAAATCCCCCCGAGGACGTCCAAGGAAGCGCTCGACTGAAGCGCTCACCAGCACCACGCGCGCGTCGCCGGTGAACAGCATCAAGCCATCCTGAAGATTGGCCATGATTTGATCGACGTTATCCTTAAGGGCAGAGAAGATCTCTTTGGCATCGCGCATTTGGCGTCCCAAATGGGCGATCTTCAACGTCACCAGGCCATACTCGTCACTGCTCTTTTCCGGTTCAGCCACAGGTTCGGCATCGCCCGCGGTGACGCTGTCGAGACTCCGGCTGATACGCTCCAGCGGCCCGAGAGCGATGTGGGAGAGCCCCGCTGCTAGGACCAGCGAAAAAAGAATGGCGGCTGCGAAGAAAATGACCGCGTGCTGCAAGCGCGGCGTGAGTTCATTTTTCAGGAATACCGTCGAGACTCCCACACGAATGCTGCCGAAAGGCTCGCCGTTCAGTTGCAGTGGCACGCGGACGTCGTAGACTGTGGGGGAGTTATAAAGCAGCTTGAGCTGCTGACGGAAATTCGCGTCTACCACTTGCTGAAAGTCTGGGCGGTTAGGAACCGGCTTCCCATTCAGGTCAGGATTGGTGTGCAGAATCGCGTTGCCATCAGCGTCGACGATCGCCGCGTCGTAAATAATGGGGACGCTGCCCACGATCGAATCCATCATCGTGTTCAGATCGCGGTCGGTCCCCAGATAATAAATAACACCTCGGCGCACTGCTTCTGGGTCATTGGTGTCGACGCGTGTGCTGGTCAGGTCCGGAGCTGCGTTCGAGGCCAGATAGGCGAGTTGCGTATCCAGGTAAGCGGCGGTCTCATGTGCGGTCACGACCCTTTGCCGCA
>WNEO01000309.1_pt1 | contig 12278 bp, 12 predicted proteins | sample 5399941 | NCBI WGS metagenome assembly WNEO01 (sample SAMN13153328, study PRJNA577476) | soil metagenome | isolation source: 20 cm grassland meadow soil 2 days after 3rd rain plot 2 | place: USA:California | collected 2015-11-11
GGAGGGTGGAGAGCGAGATCGCGGTGATTGGTCGCGTGGTGAGGACACGACGACTAAGCATGTTTAACAGTTCCCCAGCCTATAAGTCCCGCGACGATTATTGCTTGTCGTAAACAGCGACATTCTTGAACTTTTTACCTTTCGGAGTGGTTCCATTCAAGGTGAGGGTGCGGCTTTTGCCATCGGCTGAAACAACAATCTGGCCTGTGACTGTGACCTTGCCATTTTTCTTATTGGCTGTCGTGAGTGTCCGCTCATTCACCTTTGTGTAAGAGCGGGCGTCTGAGTTTGGGTCGCCGCTGACAGGGTAGTCTTTCCCATCGAACTTGCCCGACCACTCGACGTGTATGGGTTTACCATTCGCGTCGATTCCATCCGACTTTATTTTCACCTGGCCGAGCATGCTCGAGTAAACAACTTGAGTATTTTTTAAAGTGCCGGGTGTGATCTTTGATTTAGCTTCGTTCAGTTTCCAAGTGCCCATCTGCGGATCAGCGGCCAAGCATGCTGATCCTGCCAAAAAGCAAAACGCCAGAGCTAATCCAATTGTCTTTATCTTCATGCACGCCATCGAGACAGGATTTCGATGGACGGTCAATATCTTTCCAAGCTACCGCAACTGCTGAAATCCGAAAGTCAGCGGCAGGTGGTCAGTGCCTCTAGCGATTGTACTTTGGCAGCAGGTAGTGAGTAACAGTCCATTCGCCGATGCTGATACCAGCCCGCAAGCCATCTTCGTTTGACGATCGAAAGTGGATACCTCCGTACAGTCGGCTCACTGCTGCTTCCTCCGCTGCATCGAGGCAAGTGGAGAAACTGTGGTACACACCGGGCAGAAAATCTGAGCCGGTTGTGAAGGGCAGATCTTCAGTGCCGTAGAACAGTGGGAGAACGGTTGCCGCTGCGCCGCTGAACGTGCTATGGCCGGAAACGGCGCGGATAGCGTCCAGCGCAGCATTGTTCCAGTCGGTCACGACATCTGCATTCGCCGGAATACAGATGCTAGAAGCAAGACTTATTGTGCCGATATAAGCGATGAACAGTCTGCCCTTAAAAAACGTATTCATTGGTGCGCTCTTTTGAGAATGAGCGCCCCGGTTCTACGTTTTAGGAGGATTTCGTGTCAAGACTTATTCCCGAGCCAGTATTTCCAGGCAAGAAGACGCCAGTCACAGCATCGGCAATGATTTCCTGAATTTGGGCGATGGAAATTCCTGATCGAGATCGGCGAGATCCTCTCCGGTTAGTTTGATCTCGATTGATCGGGCATTGTCACCGACGTGCTTTTCCTTGCTTGCTTTGGGAATAGCAATGACTCGCGGTTGGCGCAGCACCCACGCGAGCGCGATTTGGGAAGGGGTCGCGTCATGGCGCTTCGCGATCTTTTTGAGCGTCGCGTTTTCGAGCAATCCGCGCCCGTGACCAACCGGAGAGTAGGCCATTATTGGAATCTCATGCTTCTGGCTCCATTGCAGGAGACCGGATTCAATCTCCCGGTTTTCCAGATTGTAGAGAACCTGATTGGCGGCGCATGCGAAACCGCTCTCGATGTCGCGCAGCTCCTTCATATCATCGACATCAAAATTCGAGACACCCCAGCGTTTGATCTTTCCAGCAGCCCGGAGTTTCTCGAATGCCTCGACTGTCTCCGCGAGCCGCGTGCTTCTTTCTCGCCAATGCAAAAGGTAAAGGTCGATCGCGTCTGTTCGAAGACGTTTGAGACTGCGCTCGCACGCTTTTGGCAATTCGGTGCGTGACGCGTTATGCGGATACACCTTGGAGACAACGAACACGCGATCGCGCTGATCCTCGATTGCATCGGCCACGACTTCTTCCGCGCCGCCTTCGCCATACATCTCTGCGGTATCGATCAATGTCATGCCCAACTCGATTCCGAGCCTCAATGCGGCGATCTCATCCTTGTGGGCTCGTGTATTCTCGCCCATGCGCCAAGTACCCTGACCGAGTACTGGAACGCGCTCGCCATCCGGAAGCGTGACGGTTTTCATTTTCATGTCCATGCTCGCGTCCGTAATTATAATCGATTTGGTTGACGAATTCGGCGGTCACACGGTCGCTACAGATCTTGCGTTTTCGAGAGAGGAGAACGATTGGAGAACTCATGGCCAAGAAAATGCGGGCAGTGCAGATTCCAAAGGCAAAGGGACCGTTGGAAGTGGTGGAGCGGGAGATTCCGGAACCCAAATCAGGTTGGGTCCGGGTGAAAGTTGAAGCATGTGGCGTTTGTCACAGTGACTCGTTAGTCAAAGATGGACTCTGGCCCGGGATCCAATATCCGAGAATTCCCGGCCATGAGGTGATCGGCGTGATTGATGCCGTCGGGCCCGACGTTCCGGATTGGAAATCGGGGCAGCGGGTGGGCGTTGGATGGCACGCTTCGCATTGCGGACATTGCGATCCGTGTCGGCGCGGTGATTTCTTTGCCTGCGAGGTGGAATTGCTCACGACTGGAATCTCGTTCGATGGCGGTTATGCCGAATACATGGTCGCACCGGCGAAAGCGCTCGCGTCTGTGCCGGACGATTTAAACTCAGTTGAGGGCGCGCCATTGATGTGCGCGGGAATCACAACGTTCAACGCATTGCGTAACAGCGGCGCGCGAGCCGGTGATCTTGTCGGCGTACTTGGGATCGGCGGACTTGGTCATCTCGGTGTTCAATTCGCGGTGAAGATGGGGTTTAACACGGTGGCGATCGCGCGCGGAAAGGACAAGGAGCCGTTGGCGAAAAAGCTCGGTGCGCGGCATTACATCGACAGTCAATCGTCGGATCCGGCGGCGGAACTGAGCAAGTTAGGTGGCGCCAAAGTTGTCATCGCGACGGTGACCAACGGCGACGCAATGGCGTCGGTGCTGGGCGGACTTGGACCTAACGGAACGCTCATCGTGATCGGCGCGGCCGGCCCGCTCCCGGTCGATCCGATTCTACTGATCACGGGACAGCGTTCCGTCAAAGGCTGGTACTCGGGGACCTCAATCGATTCACAGGATACGCTCAAATTCAGCGCGTTAAATGGGGTGCACTCGATGAACGAAGTTTTTCCGCTCGATCGAGCAGCGGACGCCTACGACCGAATGATGAGCGGCAAAGCGCGGTTTCGTGTGGTTCTTGATATTGGAAAAAAAGCTGAGCTCTGAAACTTGCGAACGCGAAGTCTCCTGGCGCGAGTTGCAAGAAAATTTCGAAACACTTTATTCGCTGCGTTTTCCGTCTGGGGCTTCACTTTGCTTGAGAATAATGGTCACTGGTGTTCCCTTGCGGATGAGCAGGGCGATGTCCGCAATATCCTCTTTCATCATGGCAATTCCCTGACCCGGACGATTTGCATCGCGGGAGTCCATTGTTTGCTCGTTGTCATCGGTCGTGACAGCAATTTCGGAAGTGCTCGCCTGTCGCTCTTCCCCGACCCCATAAAGCACATAGCCAGCATGCTCGAGATCGATTCGCGGCGTGGCTTCTTTCTGCATTCCATGATCTGCCTGCAGCGCTTTGCCGTTTTGCCAAAAGGATTTCGTCGCTACTTTCGTCTCAATCTCTGACCTTCGCGTCGGCGGCAGCTGCGCAGAGACAATCGGATATTGAGTAAAAAAACCACGGTTATCGTGCACAACCAAGCGGTTGTTTGGAAGATCAATCGTAATGGCGAAATCGAGCCGCGGCACCAGCAGTTTTTCTCCCGGCCGGATCAATGTGGAATCGAGATTGTTTACACGCATGATCGCCTCAGCGCTCGAGTCGAGTTTTCGCGCGATCGACGAAAGCGCGTCGCCCTGGTTCACGATGTATTCCGTTTTGCGCGGCGAAGGTTCTTTCGAGAAAAAGATTTGCGTATCGACGTTGCCGAGAAGGTCGCGCAATTCACGGGTCACCGGCGATTTGGGCTCGAGAACGAGCGCCTTTACCAGAATTTCGCGGGCTTCGTTCAATTTTCCTTCACGTACCGAGTCCTGCGCCTGTTTCAGTCTTTTTACGTTAGGGTGAACGTACTTTACCCACGGAATCGACTGCAACCTCGCCAGTTCCACTGGGCGAAAAGCGACATGCGCGAAATAGCCAGCGCCGCCGAAGATCGCAATGGCCAACAGGACAACCACACATTTTTGCCAGAATGACATTCCCGTTCACCTCCCCCGGGTGCCCTATTATTAATATCGTATCGCATGCGCGGTTTATCCGTGTTCGCTACCGCTTAGTTTTGCGAAGATGTGCTCGGATTAAGGCTGTCAGCGCTCGGCCTTGGATCCCGCAGTTGAGCCTGAAGAACCTCGACCATCTCAGCCACCTCGATTCAAACCAGTGTCTGAAAAATGAATAAGCTGATGATGATAGTTTGGAGGAGAAAGAAGATCGCGTAGAACTCGTGATAGCGTTGGTTCCGCGTGATTGCAGCAGTCATCAGACCGGCGAAATAGAGCAGGCCACTAACGAAGTATACTGGTCCTAGTGCAAGAAAGTGAGGGACGCCTTTCAGCAGCGAATCAACAATATCGACCGGCGTAAACAGCCCGAAAAGGACAAAAAACGCGCGGTGATTCGCATAGTAGTGCGTCTTGTAATCGATGGCACGATCGACGTCGCTTTCCCGCGGAAACAATAAGAGTGACGCCAAATACAAGACGGTTGGCGAGATAAGGACAAAAACGAACAGAAAAAACGTCCATGGCTGCTGATTGCGCCATCGGTAGAAAATCCACCAGGCGATCACCAGGTAGAGGAAGAGATTAACGATCCAGATGGCATGTACCCAGTAAATCCGGCGATGGGAGCGAGCCTGCAGCATTTCGCCCACGCCGCCCAGCACTCGCGTCATACCCAGGGCGAGAATGATTGAGATAAGAACGGAGAGATACTCAAATGCGGCCATCAGCTAGAACCTTTGCCTTGCGAGTGTCAGTGCAAGCATGAATTCGCGAGTGCAAGGTCTAGTGACATCAAGCATGTTGACCTCGTCAATAACATAAACAAGGGCGCTCACTTTATGACCCTCCTGCGAGGCATCGTTCGATCAGGCAAAGGCAATTTTTCGTTCTGGGTTGCTAAACTGGAGTCTTACTACACGCAAAAGACAGGGATGAAGCTCTATCCAGGAACACTTACCTCACCGACGCAATCTTTCCAACGCCAAACGATAGCATTCGGCTTGAAAAGGAAGAATATGGTGGACGAGTCTCGGTCAGCATGGCCCCGTGCAGGATATTTGGCAGGAAGGCTTTTATCCTCCGGCCGGACACAGACCACGGAAAGTTCGGTGACTCGCCAGAGAGAATTCTTGAAGTCGCAACGGATGTCGGGATCAGAGAGACGTATGGCGTCAAAGATCGAGATATTGTCGAAGTGGAAGTCTTCTGATGCAGACGTTGATGTGACACACACCCGGATACTTCCTATCGCTTGGTCTTGAATCAACGTTTCACGTGGCGGAAGTGGTCAGGCGCGCCAAATGCAGCGCTTTACTGACTAAGCAAAGCTGGAAGGTAGGACAGATAAGCGAATTTATTTTGGAGCCAAAGCATTCACAATTTTCTCAAATCGCGGGTCACCGCGGAGCGGGCTCCACAGTGGGTGTAACTTCAGCCGTCCGTAGTTGATGTAGCCCGGTATCGTCAGAAGTTTCTGGACTAACTCAATCGCGCGATCGCGGTCGCCGCTCCAAACGTAAACCTGGGCGAGACCTTCCAAGACCAACGCGCCATCGTAAATATCTTTCGAAATCGGCATGAGATCGATCGCGTGTTGCGCTTCGCGAATGGCCAAATCCTTTTGACCCAGTCCTGCATCGACTTGAGCGAGGACAGCAATCGTTCGCGCGTGTTCGGGTTTCACGACCAATCGCTGCGCGAGAATTTCTCGACATTCGCGAAATGCAGCTGTCGCACGCGCTGAATCGCCTTTCGCGCGCGCGACCATCGCTTGATACCAACTCTTCGGGAAATAAAAGCTGAAGTCGATGTCTTGAAAATCCTGCCGAGCCGAAGCAGTCAGGACGCGTTCCGCTTCGGCATAATTGCCGTCGAGTATGGCCATCCAGGAGCGAGCCGGCGTTTGGCCACCGGCAAACTCCATGTCTGGATATTTCGTCAGAATCTCGCGGAACGGTCCAGTGTCGCCGGTTCTCCACAAGATGCATGAGGCGCGCCGGAACCGGACGATTGGCGTCTGTTCACCGGCGGCAAGGACGTTGTCATAAACGTGGACCGCTTCAGGAAACCTGCGTTGCAGGACGTAGGTGTCGGCCAGAAGATTGTAAGCATTTGGATTTCGCGGATCGAGCGCGAAGGCGGTGGAGAAGTCACGTTCGGCTTCGTGAAAATGGTTGCGGCGGCGAGTGATGTAGCCGGAGAGAATAAAAAACGGGGTGCTGTTCGGCAGACCCAGCCGCGCGATCGCGAGTTCTTCCAGTGCGCGATCATAATCGCGCAAACACCGGAAGAGATAATCGGCCCGGGCGAAATGCGCCTCAGCTGAATCGGTGCGCAGACGGAGCGCTGCCTTGACCGCGGCGTCGGCGCGGGAAATGCGGTCCGGTGTTGGATCGAGATCGAAAAAGAACAGCAGATCGTTCGCGCGCGCTGCGTAACAGTATGCAGAGACGAAGTTCGGGTCGCGCTGGATCGATTCATCGAGTGATTTTAGCGCCTGAAGCAATGCTGCCCGCACGTCGGTCGCGTTAACATAACTGTCGATGATTGCCTTTGCCTGGAGGTAGAGCTCGAACGCATCCAGGTCTTGAGTTGGGCGCTCTTCAATTTCCGCCTTCTGCTGCGGCGAAAGTTTGGCCTTGAGCTGAGTGACAATCGATTGGGCCAGCTCACTCTGGATTGCGAACAAATCGGCCGCGGTTCGATCGTAAGTTTCGGCCCAGATGTGAGTGTCGGTGCGTGCATCGATCAGTTGCGCGTTGATGCGAAGGCGATCACGAGCGCGCTGGACCGAGCCTTCCATGATATAAGCGACGCCGAGCTGTCGGCCGATTTCGCGCATGTTGCGTTCGGCACCCGTCTTGTATTGGCGCACGCTGGTGTGGCTGATCACTTTCAAATCGGAGACCTTAGCCAGGTTGTTCAGGATCTGGTCCTGAACGCCATCGGCGAAGTAAGCGTCATTTTTGTCGTCGCTCAAACTCGCAAACGGCAGGACGGCGATCGATTTCTTTTCGTCCGAGGACGTGATTCTGTTTCCGGCCGTGTAGCGACCGAGGAAGAACAACCCGACTGAGATCATTGCCCCGGCAACGACGATGTAAATCCAAGCACGATTCATCGGCCGCGCCGATCGCGGCATTGCGTCGGCTTCTGCCGTGCGTTTGACTCCTTCGGGCGTGATCTCAAATGCCCAAGCGAAAATCAGCGCGAAGGGAAAGCCGACGACAATTAAAACAACAATCAGTCGGACGATCCAATCCGGAACGTCGAAGACCGGGAAGACCTGTGCGATTCCCTGGGCGAGCGCCCAGCCAGCCACGATGTAAGCGACGGCGACCTTGTAAACGTTGCGCCGTTTTAACTCGGCGAAAATGTTGCCGCGATTCATTCGTCGTCTGCAATTTACGTCTCGATTCGAGACACTGAAAAGTGGAAAGCGGAAAAGGAACACACCGAGAACAATCGCTGCGCTTAGCCATCCCTTACAAAAACTAGATAGGATTGCCGGATTTTGGCAGACCTAGTGCCAATCAGGTGCCGAAGAAATTGCGTTAAACCTTTCGTCAACTTTTGATCTTTGCTTTCGGTTGACGTTTCACGTGGCGGAAATGACGGCGGTACTGCCCCGGAGCAATCTTTAGCGCTCGTTGAAAAACGTTGCGCATTGAATTCACGTTTCCGAAGCCGCACTCGCTTGCGATCGACTCCATGCTGTTTTGACTTTCTTCCAGTCGGCGACGCGCACTCTCGACGCGAAGACGCTCGACGAACTTCGCAGGCGTGGTTTTCAATTCTTTGGTGAAGACGCGCGCGAAATTTCTCGGACTCATCGCCACGCGTTGCGCCAGCACCGGCACAGTCAGCGGTTTGTTTAAGTTATCGAGCACCCATGACTCGAGTTCGCGTAATGGTTTTCGGTCGGTCAGTTGCAGTGATAACGCGGCGCTGAATTGCGATTGTCCGCCCGGTCGGCGCAAATAGAGCACCAGATTGCGCGCGACCTGCAATGCAAGTCGTGAGCCATGGTCTTCTTCCACCAACGCCAGGGCCAGGTCCATCCCGGCTGTGACGCCCGCTGACGTATAGATATTTTTGTCACGAACAAATATTGGATCAGGATCGACCTGTGCGCGCGGCGCACGCCTGATCAAAACCTCGCACCAACTCCAATGCGTTGTGGCCCGGCGGCCGTCAAGCAAACCGGCTCGCGCCAGCAACATCGCGCCGGTACACACCGATCCGATTCGCCGAATCCGTCCGGCGACGGTCTTCAACCAGCGGATTACCTGAGCGTTTACTTCATCATTCTCAATCGCGCTGCCGCCGGCTACGAGCAAAGTGTCGATGTTTCCGCGCAGCTGGCGAAACGTCTTGTGGGCCACGATCCGCAAACCGCAATTCGCGACAACTGAGCGGTGAGGGGAAGTAGTCACGACTTCAACGGAATAGATTGGTGATGCGCCCGGATTTTGCCTGACGAAGATGTCCGACGCCCGCGCAAAGACTTGCAGCGGTCCGACCAAGTCGAGGATCTCGGTGCCGGGCGCAGCCACGAAAACGATTCGGCGTGTCGCGCGAGGCGGACTTTGATTCATCGATTCCTCACTTGTCTCAAGAAGCGTCACAAGCTTTTCCTGTCGGTGTTCACAAATTTATCCGGCGCGGCATCGAATGTTTTCTTGTCGTTATCGGAACAAAAATAGTAGGTCGCGCCTTTAAACACTGATTTTGGCGCTTTGGCGGGATCGACATCCATTCCACAGACTGGGCAGAGCGGGTGTTCAGCCGTGGAAACCGGCATCGCGGAGTAAGCCTGATTTGAATCGGGATTCATCCAGCCGAGTCCCTGATATTCCATGTTATAAGCGGTCTTCTGCGCGATCTCGTGGCCGAAGTAGCGCTCGACCACTCGGAGGGCCAGATCGATGCCGGAGGAAAGTCCGCCCGCGGTGGCAAGGTTTCCATCTTCGACGAACCTCGCTCCGCGCTTAAGGTCAATATCCGGAAACTCATTGGCGAAGGGAACAAACGCGCCGTGAAATGTGGTCGCGGCTTTGCCCGACAAAAGACCGGTCTTCGCCAGCACAAATGCGCCAGTGCAAACCGACATGGTCACGTCGGAGGTCTTTGTCGATTTACGAATCCATTCCAGTGTCGCCTCGCTCGGTTCACTCTGTGCGGGGATAACGATTACTTTCGGAGCCGGAGCATTTTCAAAGGTGTAATCGGGGACAATTTTCATCCCGCCGCTCGCATTGATGGGCGAAGTCGATTCCGATACGGTATAAAGGTGGAAAGGATGATCCGTTCTTCCGGGAACCATCACATCTTGAAAAACCTCCCAAGGCCCGGTGAAATCGATTACTTGTGCGCCGTTCGAGATCACAAAAGCAACAGGTATGCTGCCCTGTGCGGGCGGCTTGAGCGGGTTTATTTTGACCGCAGCATGATTGCCTTCCGACGCGCTCGGGGCTTTAGCTAGATTTGAACCCGAAAGTTGACCCAGAACCACCAGCGTAATTGCAGCCAGCAAGCCGAGTTCCGCTGTTGGATTTAGTAATCTTCGATTCGTGATGTTTGTTCGTGCATTCATGACACTCAAATTCTTCGCGCAAAGAGGTGGCAGCAATGACATTTATCATCATATTTCTGACAACGATACTTAAATACAATCTTTTGCGCGATGGCGCTCGCGTGCCATAGACACAAAGTCTTCTGCCAGGAAATGTTTGATGTTTGCTTTGCGATGTTTGATGTAAGCATGCGGCCATGAAATCGCAGTACGATGTGGTAATTCTCGGCGCAGGCCACAACGGGCTTGTAGCAGCGAGCTACCTTGGGCGCGCGGGTCTCAGTGTTCTACTTCTGGAAAAGAACAATTACATCGGTGGCGCGGCCACTTCGCAGAAAGTGTTTCCAGATTACGACGCGCAACTGTCGCGATATTCATATCTCGTCAGTTTGTTGCCGGAGAAAATCATTCGTGACCTCGGATTGAAACTTGAATTGCGCCGGCGCGCGACGGCGTCGTTTACGCCTTATCTCAACCACGGGCAACACGATGGTTTGCTCCTAAGCAACGTGGACGAGGAAGTCGGCCGCCAGTCGATGTTCGACCTAACCGGTAGCAACACGGAATTCACGCAGATGAAAGAGTTTTACAATCTGTCGCGCGTTTTTGCGGAGCACGTTTGGGACACAATGTTGGAACCGCTGAGTGCAAAGGCAGATCTCCGGCGTCGTTTTGATATCGATGATGCTTCCCGGGAAGCCTGGCGTAGTCTGGTGGAGGAACCGCTCGGAACCGCAATCGAACGGTATTTTCAGAACGATCTCGTGCGCGGCCTTGTTTTCACCGATGCAAAGATCGGTGTCCTGACGCATCCACACGATTCGTCACTCCTGCAGAACCGTTGTTTCATTTATCATCTTATCGGTAACAAGACAGGTGAATGGAAGGTGCCCGTCGGCGGCATGGGTGCGGTAGTACGCGAACTGGAGCAAGCGGCGCGTAATGCCGGCGCGGAAATATTGACAAATGTCGATCTTCGCGCGCTCGGCCTGGCCGGGGCGCAGCGAACAGTTGAATTTTATAAAGATGGAGAACGACAAACCGTCGAAGCGCGATATCTCCTGGTAAATTTTGGTCGCAACGTATTGGCAAAGTATATCGGCCAGTTGTACCAGCCGGATGCCACGGACGAAGGTTCTGTGTTCAAGATCAACATGCTCCTGCAACGGTTGCCGAAGTTGAAGGCGACGAGATATGCACCGGACCAGGCTTGGTGCGGGACCTTTCACAGCGACGAAGGCTACGAGCAAATGAATGCCAGCTACGATCAGGCATGTAGCGGGCGGCTGCCCAACAAAACACCATGCGAAGTTTATTGCCACACATTGACCGACGACAGCATTCTTGCGCCAGAGCTGCGAGAGAAAGGTTTCCATACGATGACGTTGTTCGGGCTGGATGCGCCATGGAACTTGTTTGTGCGCGATAACAGGACCATGCGAAGGCATGCCGAGAAAAGATTCATCGAGAGCGTCAATCAGTGGTTGGACGAGCCGCTGGAGGATTGCCTGGCCGTGGCGCGTGATGGCAGCCTCTGTATCGAAAGCAAAAGTCCGGTCGATATCGAGGACGCGCTGGGGATGTTTCAGGGTAACATTTTTCAAAGCGCGCCGACGTTTCCTTTTGCTGAGCGCAAAGAGCATGTCGGAACTTGGGGTGTCGAAACTGATTACGAAAACGTGTTTCTCTGCGGATCAAGCGCCCATCGCGGCGGCGCGGTCAGCGGGATCCCAGGACATAACGCAGCAATGAAAGTGCTGGAAACTTGCGGTCGCAAGCCAGTAACAAGTAACAAGTAGGGATGGAATCTTCGATGGCCAACACCGCCGATGTCGCCTCGATCGATGCGATTATTGGGGCTGCTTATGATTCGATTTCGGGACCGGCTGGCCAGAAACGCGATTGGGATCGGGAACGGACATTGTATTATCCAGGTGCGCGTTTAATCCCCACCGCAAAGCCGGGGACGAATAGTGGTCTCGCACCGCAAATCCTAGACGTGGATGGTTTCATCGCCCGCGTGGAACCGTATTTTGCCGAACATGGATTTTACGAAAAGGAGATTGCCCGGCACACCGAACAATTTGGACACATTGCTCAGGTATGGAGCACGTATGAATCACGTCAGAATGTAGACGATCCCGAACCATTCATACGCGGAATCAACAGCATACAGCTGTTTTACGATGGCAATCGTTGGTGGATCGTAAACATCTTTTGGCAGCAGGAAAGTGCAGAAGATCCGATTCCGGGAAAATATTTGTAGCGAGATCAAACGCGCATCAACCCAGCTATCAACCCCGAAGGTTTCGAATATGTTTAGCGCCAAAGGCGCAGGATTCATTTCGCAGCCTGGGGCAGCGTCCCAGGAAAATAGTGCGTCGAGAAAAAGTAGCGCGGAAAGCGCGATTCATTCCACGGGCTTCAATCCATCAAGGGTCAGCCAGCCGCACTGAGTCGCGCGTTCAGCGCTCCTTACGAATATGACTGGGTCCCTGGGACGATGCCCCAGGCTGGGATCGAGAAGCGCCTTTGGCGCTAAAC
>WNEO01000568.1_pt1 | contig 12177 bp, 11 predicted proteins | sample 5399941 | NCBI WGS metagenome assembly WNEO01 (sample SAMN13153328, study PRJNA577476) | soil metagenome | isolation source: 20 cm grassland meadow soil 2 days after 3rd rain plot 2 | place: USA:California | collected 2015-11-11
ACTCCGCGAGAACCGCATTCCGGCCCGCCAGGACCGCCGCCGCTGGTAACGGCGCCTCAATGCTGTAACGCGCCAAGATCCCGCGCCTTTCGTTGTAGAACTCCATGAGCCACCTCATCCCACATCTCCTCGTGCCGTCCAGCCGCGGCACCCAGCCTCCACCCGCCTCCTGAGCGAATCTCTCCCGACCCCGATGCGCCCCTGCACGCGCTGGTGAAACGCATTTGGTGTTCACCGAGCTTCAGCCCCGGAAACACGCGAGCCCGCCCGAGGGCGTCCTCGCGGAAAGTGAGGAGAACCCTGGTCTTATTCGCGAACATTGCCACCACCGCCTCTCTTGCTGACACCGTTCCTACGCGTACGCGACCTGCGCGGGCCAGATCTTGCGCTGGAGCGTGATCATGAGGACCGCCCCGACGAACGCGGCAATACCTGTCCCGCCCCAACCTGCCTCCGGCGCCCCCAGGGTTTGGAAGATCCAGCTCCCCACGAAGCTCCCGCTGAGACCGAAGATGATGTCCCAGAGCAGCCCGTAGCCTCCGCCCTTCATGGCGATCCCGGCCAGCCAGCCGGTCATCAGTCCGACGAGAACCGACGCCCCGAACATTTCGAGATGCATGACTCGTTCTCCTTGACCGGGTGCTCCGGCCTCGCTCCCCGCGATCTCGCTTGACTTACTGCTTATATCATTATATAAATTATATATCAAGTAATAATTATATAACTCTAGACGGTAGGGGCTGGGTGTCCGGTCAGGAGTCCGCTGGGCCGGCAGGGGGTGGTGATGCTCACGAACAAGACGAAAGTCCTCCTCGTTCTCACGCAGGACGTCCTGGACCGGGCTCGGGTCTTCGCGGGGAAGGCGACGACCGCGCTCAAGCTCCCGGTGAGCCTCCAGATCGTCCTCCGGGCCCTCATCGAAGTGGGGCTGAAGCGGGATAACCACCCGGCCCTCCGCGCCAACGTTGAGGGTCAGGCCAAGGCGGTTCGCCACCTGCGGAGCGTGGCGGGTCGAGCAGGACTGAGGGGGAACTGACCGCAGAGGCGCAGGACCTGAGGATCAGTGTCGTAGCAAGGAGACGACGATGTCGAAATGGATGAGGCCGACAATCTTGGCCGCTGGGGTGGCGGTGATCCTCGGCTGCCCCCAGCAGCCGTCAGGGACGGCAGCGATGGTTGAGGACAAGACCTACGGCGACCCAGCGGTCGAGCGCGATCCGTATACGGAGGAGGGGGGAGAGGGCTGACGTTTCCGGATCGGCCCGAACCGAGGGGATAATCTTAGTGGTAAACACAAAGACATTGAAAAGGAGAACACCATGAACACCATGCTTCGCTGGTCCCCGACCCGGCAGTTCCACTACGACGTCGACGACCTATCCGAGAGATTCTTCGGCGGCGCCACGGATGGGGCCGCTCAGCGTCCGTGGCTTCCCGCCGCGGAGGGGCGGACGGAGGACGGCACCTACGTCATCCAGCTCGCCCTGCCGGGCGTGGATTCGAAGGACGTGCAGGTGTCCTTGATGGACAACGTCCTCACCGTCAAGGGCGAGCGCAAGGCCGATCACGACACCGCGGGCAAGGCCTATTTCGTCCGCGAGGTCGCATACGGCGCGTTCGAGCGAAAGTTCACCCTTCCTGAGGGCGTCGACGCCGCCCAAGTGGAGGCGAAGTACGCGAGGGGCATGCTCGAGGTGAGGGTCCCCGCGCCGCAAGCCGCGACGCCGAGGACGATCGAAGTCAAGGCCGCCTGATCAGGCCGGCCGGGGCCGAGGCCGTGCCGGTGTCGACCGGCACGTGCCCCGGCCTTCGCCCACAACGATGCACAGCGGCCGCCCATCCCGTTCAGCTACAAGTCAATGGCCCTTGCGCTCATCCGAGCGTTCCGCGAGCACGCCACCCAGCCTCCACCCGCCTCCTGAGCAGATCTCTCCTGCCCCGATGCGCTCCTGCACACGCTGGCGAAACGCATTTGGTGTTCAGCGAGCTTCGTAAACTGTACGGCTCACGTGGTCCTTCGATTCCTGTCTCTCGAGTGATCCTCATGCCTCACGCCCGATCTGGAGTACGCTGGTCATCCCGTCGTTCCCTCGGATCGAGCTTCGGCTGCCCACGGCCACCCTTCGAGCCTTTAGCTCGCTTTGCCGTGCCACACAGCGGCCTCGTCCTCGGTCAGCCACTCCCCTTGCGCACCGGAGCACGCCAAACAGCAGTTCGAGAGGGGGGAAAGGGCTGACGTTTCCGGATCGGCCCTAACGTCTGGCCGCCAGCAACCCTCGTGCTCAGATTCGGTCCTCGGAGTTCACTGAAGGACAGGGAGTTACCCATGTCAGAATCGGACACGCCGTCACGGTTAGCACTCATTCTCGCCGGCGGAGGACGGCAACGCGGCTTCGCCGACTGACTCGATAGATCGCGGGGGATTCACGGCCCAAGCAGTCCTGCCCGGTGCTGAGCAAAGAGACGCTGTTGGAACAGACCCTGCGGCGCACTGCGCTGCTGGTGTCGCCTGACCGCACCCCCTCGTTGTTCGCGCTCACGAGCGCTTCTGCTCCGCCTCACCACGATCGTAGCGACCGCACGGACGCTTTTACTGGAAGGCGAGGTTTATCGCCGGCGATTCGTGCACAAGGGCCGGATCAGGCGATGATACTGTGCGTCAGGGTACGCGTCTCAACTCTACAGGAGGAGGCCGTCTTTATGGGCTCACACTCGAAAACCAATCGCGCGGTTCAACGACTCCGACGTCTCGCGCGCCGCCGCCGCGAAGCTGATCTGAAAAAGGAACGGCGCAGTGGGAGCGATCGTCGCTCGTCTCGATGATGGCAAAGCTCAAGCGCACGTACCAATCTCATTTCTTCATAAGAAGTTCAAGCCCATCGGCGCATGCTCGGGCGACAGCATAGCCAGCCTTTTCGTGCCCGGGCATCTCAGTATCGTCCACCAAGGAAATCGTAGGGGCCCTCGGACAGTTCTCCGACAGTAGTGTGGAGATCACGCGCGCCAATCACCGTACCGGTCGCGTTGACCGTCTACCCGCTTGGCGCTACTGTTCTCCGCAAGGTCCGGACCGGCGGGGCTTGCGGGAGGCCCAACGTGAAGTGTTCCCGGTGCCAGGAGGAGGATCCGCCTGAGTCGAACTTCTGTATCGGCTGTAGAACCCATCTCGGCCCGACCCGCGCTTCGTGCGGCGCTGATCTTCCAGCCTGGTCACATCAAGCACGACAATGATCTACACCCACGTCCTGAAAACCAGGGTCCTGTCGGCGTCCGGAGCCCGGCCGACCGGATGTTCCGGGGACGGGAGGGCCGGGGACGCCAGGCTGGCCGCGAGCACGGCCCGCAGCACGAGGGAGGGTTTCCTCATGTCGAGTTGCGTGCTGCATTCTCAATGTTGTGTTGTCGATCATTCACGGACAGCCCCGAAGCCGGGAAGGCTGACCCATCCATGACGCACGGTGGGAGTTCTCGCGTTGTCGAGGTGACCAGGTACCAGCGGGCCGGCCGCTCCGAAGGACGCCTCGCGCACGCGCTGAATCCGGGCGCCCGCGGGCCTAGCCAGTGAAGCAACGGGGGGCGGCCGCGCCGTACGCGAAGGCGCTCTTCGCGCTCGCGAAGGAGCGCAACCAGGCCGAGCCCATCGACCGCGAGCTCGGCGATGCCGCGACGACATTCGCGGGCGTTGCGGAACTGCGCCACTTCTTCGCCCGGCCGTGGATTCAGGCGACGGCAAGGCGGACGGTGGCGGCGGAGATTGCTCAGCGATCGGGCTTCTCAAAACTCACCAGCGACTTCCTGGCCCTCGTGGCTGCGCGCGGCCGTGCGGACCATCTCCAGGCGATCGCCCAGAAGTACCGGGAGCTGGTGGACAAGGACCTTGGGCGGGTGCGCGCGCGCGTGCGCACTGCCGTCCCGCTCACCGACGACGGGCGACGGACGCTGTCCGTGAAGCTCGCGCAGGCCCTGGGGGACCGCCAGGTAGTGCTAGAAGAGGTCGTCGACCGCGCGATGCTGGGCGGCTTCATCGTCGAAAGCGGCAGCGTAGTGCTGGACGGAAGCCTCGAGGGGCAGCTCGACCGGATGCGCCATCGCCTCGCGAGTGGTTAGGAGGCGGCGCAGCGGCGCGTCACCGCCTGTGACATGCGGCGTGATGGTGCGCACCAGCGGCGAGGGGTCGCCGCACTGTGGGCGGATCTGAGGCGACGAATCGACAAGGCGGCTTATGCTCGACAAAACGCGGAGGGCGAGTTCGAGGGGCGGCCAAGCTGGGGGAGGCCGCGGAGGTCCTGGCCCGCTACCCTATCGCCGTGCACCTCCGGTATCTCCAGACCATGCGAGAGGTCGCCTCGGAGCGCAACATCACCACCACCTTCTTGTCTGAGGCGATCGAGAAGAACAATCCAGCTATCGGAGCGGCCCACGCCGCGCGGGAGACATAGCGAGACAAGGGAGCACAAGCCCATCGGGAGCCTGGAGGGGGCGAAGCGGGGAAGGTCGGCGTCTTTCTCCCGATCTCGGGCTGAGCGGACCAGTGAAGACGATGGTCTAGCCACGAGGACCAGGAGTTAAGGAGAAGGCCATGGACCACCACCTCCGCGAGATTGCTGACTGTCTCGACGAGGTCCTCCGGCTTCAGTCTCGGGTAATGGACCTCAGCGAACAGGTCTCCGAGGCAGCTGGGATGAATCCTGGCGACCGTACCCTTCGAGGGAAAGTGACCGGGCTCTTTTTCGGCGTCCAAGCGTATCTGGAGGAGCTCAATCGCCTAGCCAAAGACACGGCCTGACTGGGTCGCAGGTCTAGTCCGCTCGGTTCAGGCATGTAGCGCTCCTGGCCGAGGCGATGGTCCACGAAGCAACCATGGAAAGAGCGGCCAACCGGAGGGCATCGATGGTGATCGTGGGTGTGGGAAGGCCACCTCATCGGCATCGTGACCGAGTGCGGCGGCGACGCGGTGAAGCATCCGAAGCTACTGCGGGAGCACGCGAGAGTCATCGGCAGGCGGCCATCGTGGCGACCGTGATTTACGATTCGGTCCTGCCCCGTCGGGCAGCATCCACAGCGTGCCAGTGAACCCCTGGGGGGCGGGCCGTCCCGTGCGGGTCTCTGGTCTCACGTGGCTGATCCTCGCCCTGGCCACCCTGGCCCTTCTGAGTACGGCCGGCCAGATCGTGGGGGTCTACACGGACTGGCTCTGGTTCCGCGAGGTGCAGTTCGCGTCGGTCTTCGTCACCGTGCTCCAAACGCAGGTCCTCCTCGGGGTAGTCACCGGCGCCGCGTTCTTCCTGATCCTTTACGGCAACGTCACTCTTGCCCGGCGGCTCGCTACGCGCGAGGCCCTCGTGGTCGCGGACGACCTCCCCGGGCTGCCAAGTCCAGAGATCCTGAAACCGTACCTCGGCCGTCTGACTTTACCAGTGAGCGTGACGCTGGCCCTCTTTGCCGGCTGGCTGGGGACGAACCGATGGGAGCTGATCCTGAAGGCTCTGAATCCCACGCCGTTCGGCATCCGGGACCCGCTCTTCGACCAGGATGTGGCCTTCTACGTGTTCCGGCTCCCGCTCTGGAGCTCGCTCTATGGCTGGCTGATGGGGGTCCTGGTTGTCTCAGGTCTCGCCGTCATCGCCGTGTACTTCTGCACCCGGGGCATTCAGGTCTCCCCGGGGGCCGTCTCGATCTCCCGACGCGCCCGCGGTCACCTATTGGGCCTGGCCGCCCTCCTGCTCCTCCTGAAGGCCGCCGGGTACCGGTTGGCCATGTTCGACCTCCTCTTCTCCGAGCGGGGTGTGGCCTTCGGCGCCGGGTATTCCGACGTCCACGCCCAGTTCCCCGTCCTGAAGGCCCAGCTGGTCCTGGCCGGTCTGGTCGCTGTCCTGTGCCTGGTCACGATCCGCCTCCGGAGCTGGCGCCCCCTCCTGTGGAGCGTCGCCGTCCTGGTAGGCGTGGCGATCCTCGGCGGGGTCGTCTACCCTGGCGGGATTCAGCGGTACCAGGTGTCCCCGAACGAGATCGTCAAGGAGAAGCCGTACATCGACTTCAACATTCGCTACACTCGCCTGGCCTATGGTCTCGAGAACATCGAGGAGCGGGAGTTCCCGGCGGAGCAGACGCTGACGCTTCAGGATCTGCGCAGAAACGAGGCGACCCTCAAAAATATCCGCTTGTGGGACACCCGGCCCCTGCTCGCCACCTACAGCCAGCTCCAGGAGATCCGGACGTATTACAAGTTCACGGATATCGATATCGATCGGTACCGCATCAACGGGGAGTACCGCCAGGTGACCCTGTCGGCGCGGGAGCTCTCCGCGAAGGATCTGCCGAGCCGGATCTGGATCAACGAGCGGTTGACATATACGCACGGCTACGGCGCCGTCGTGAGTCCAGTGAACCGGGTAACACGCGAGGGGCTCCCCGAGTTCTGGATCAAGGACATCCCCCCCGTGGCTTCCAGCGATCTCCGGATCTCCCGCCCGGAGCTCTACTTCAGCGAGCTCGCCACTGACTATGTCTTCGTGAAGACCCAAGCCAAGGAATTCGACTACCCTTCGGGGGACCAGAACGTCTACACCACCTACGCGGGGCAGGGGGGCATCCCGCTGGGGTCCTTCTGGCGCAAGACGCTGTTCGCGGCGCGGCTGGGGGACCTCAAGCTCCTCCTCTCCAACGACCTGACCCTCGGAAGCCGGGTGCTGCTCTATCGGAACATCCGGGAGCGGGTTCAGCGGATCGCCCCGTTTTTCCGGTACGACGACGATCCCTACATGGTGATCTCGGCGGCGGGGCGCATCGTCTGGCTCCTGGATGGCTACACGGTCACCGACCGGTTCCCGTACTCGGCGCCGACGCGGGGGCTGGGCAACTACGTGCGCAACGCCGTCAAAGTGACCGTGGACGCCTACGACGGCGCGGTGCGCTTCTATGTCGCAGATCCGACTGATCCCCTGATCCGCACGATCGCGCGGATCTTCCCCGGGCTGCTCCAGCCGCTTGACGCCATGCCGGCCGACCTCCGCGCCCATATCCGCTACCCCGAGGGGCTGTTTCGGGTCCAGGCGGGGATGTATGCCGTCTACCACATGCGCGACACCCAGGTGTTCTACAACAAGGAGGACCTCTGGAGCGTGCCGGTCCGCTCCGTGGATGGGCGGGAGCGGGCCATGGAACCCTACTACCTCATCTTGCGCCTGCCCGGCGAACCGAAGGAGGAGTTCGTTCTCCTAATCCCCTTCAATCCCAGTAAGAAGGACAACCTGTCCGCGTGGCTGGCGGCCCGAAGCGATCCGCCCCACTATGGGAAGCTCGTCGTCTACAACTTCCCGAAGCAGAAACTGATCTACGGACCGCGGCAGATCGAGGCCCGCATCGACCAGGACTCGTTCATCTCCCAGCAGCTCTCCCTCTGGAACCAGCGGGGCTCCCAGGTGATCCGTGGGAATCTCCTGGTCATCCCCATCGAGCGCTCCCTCGTGTATGTCGAGCCGCTGTACATCGCCGCCGAGAAGGGGCAACTCCCGGAGCTCAAGCGCGTGATCGTCGGCTTCGGGGACCGGATCGCGATGGAGGAGACACTGGACGGCGCGATCGCTCGGGTATTTGGGGGACCGTTGCCGCAGGCGGGGGCGGAGGTAGCGCCGAGTGCGCCGGTGGGAGCCGCGGGCTCGGTGAAAGCGCTGCTGGATGACGCGGCCTCCGCGCTCACGCGCGCCAACGAAGAGCTGCGCCGCTTGGACGAGTTGTTGCGGCGACTGCGGGAAGCGGGCGGGCGCTAGGGTCCAGGGTGGGATTCGAACCGGTGTTGACAGTGGTGCCGTGCCCCAAAAGAGCCTCGTAATCGCCACTATCGCCGCCGACCTCGCAGTGACCGACCTGACGATGCCCCGCGAGGATGGCTTCTAGCTGTTCAGCGAAGTCCGTCGCGCATCGCCGGACGTGCGGCGGCTAGTCATCGCGGTGACCAGCGCAACGACACCCTCAACGCCCGCGAGGTCGAAGCAGAAAACTTCGACCCTTGCCCGTCACGCCCATTCGCCCCCGTTCGACTTGGGTGCGCATCGCGCTCCTCCGCGCATTTTATCCGGATTCTCGTTCTTGACGGACTTGACCCGCGATCCCACGCGCGAGGGCGCCGGCCTTGTCGATTTCCGCTTGGGTCCTGACGAACCCGCTCAAACGGAACCAAGCCGGCGACGTGATCGACCGCGTGCCCGGTCTTGGCGTGTGGATGGCGTACGTCACGCAGATGCTCCTCGACGCGCTCATCAAGCACAAGGAGTAACATCGCCAGACACCGCTACGACATGTGGAGGTGCGCGACTGGACATTGGAGTGATGACAGTGCAGGAGCGCCGTTCGCCGTGACGGCGCCACACGCCATCGACGCGCTCCTCGCGGAGCTCCACGCATCACGCGGAGGCTTGACTACCGACGACGCGCGCCGGAGGTTCGGCGAGGTCGGCCCGAACGAGCCCGCGCGGGCGCCGCGCACGGCCGGTCTCGTTCAGATCCTCCTGCTCCTGGCGAATCCGCTGGTCATCATTCTGCTGATCGCGAGCGCCGCCTCCGCGATCCTCGGCGAGCGGGTCAACGCCTCCATCATTGTTCTCATGGTGGCACTGAGTGTGGTGCTCAACTTCGTGCAGACCTATCGCTCCCATCGCGTCGCCGAGCGACTGCGCGACGCCGTGGCGCCGACGGCGACCGCCCTGCGCGATGGCACCTGGACCGAGATTCGACGGCGCGACCTGGTCCCCGGTGACATCGTCCGACTCGCGGCCGGCGATCGCGTTCCTGCCGACGCGCGCCTCTTCGAGGCGCGAGACCTCCACGTCCAGCAGGCAGCACTCACGGGCGAGTCGATGCCGGCCGAGAAGGACGCGGGCGACAGCGAGGCCGCGCCGCGTCAGCCGGCGGATGCACGCAACGTCGTTTTCCTCGGCACGTCGGTCGTGAGCGGTACGGCGACGGCGCTGGTCGTCGCGACGGGGCCGGCGACTGCGTTCGGCGACATCGCCGCGCGCCTGTCGACGCGCCCGCCCGAGACGGAGTTCGAGCGCGGCACCCGGCAGTTCGCGCTCCTCATCATGCGCACGGTGTTCTTCCTCGTTCTCTTCGTGCTCCTAGCCGGCGCGCTCCTGCACCACGCGTTTCTCGAGTCCTTGCTCTTCGCGGTGGCCCTCGCGGTGGGCCTGACGCCTGAATTCCTGCCCATGATCAGCGCCGTCACCCTCTCTCGCGGGGCCGCGCACATGGCGCGCCAGAAGGTGATCGTCAAGCATCTCGAGGCCATCGAGAACTTCGGCAGCATGGACGTCCTCTGCAGCGACAAGACCGGCACGCTCACGAGCGGAGACATGGTGCTTGACCGGCACCTCGACCCGTTCGGGCAGGTATCGGAGCGACCGCTCACCCTCGCCTACATCAACAGCGCGCACCAGACTGGCATCAAGAGTCCGCTGGACGAGGCGATTCTCAAGCGCGGCGGGGTCGCTAGCAACGGTTACCGCAAGATCGACGAGATCCCGTTCGACTTCGAGCGCCGACGCCTCTCCGTCGTCGTCGAAAACAGCGGCGGCCGCCTGCTGATCACGAAGGGGGCTCCGGAGGGCGTCATCGCCTGCTGCACGGAATACGAGATCGACGACCGCCGGACCCCGCTCGATGAGGCGATGCGGGGGCGCTGCGAAACAACGTACCGCGAGCTGAGCGCTCAAGGATCACACGCGGTGGTGCCGCTCCAGGCCGCGTATTCTGCCCGCGACGAGCGGGAGCTCGTGCTCGCCGGTTTCGTGACCTTCTTCGATCCGCCGATGAAAGGCGTCGCCGAGACGCTCCGCGCGCTCCGCCGCGACGGTGTCGTGGTGAAGATCCTCACCGGCGACAACGAGCTCGTCGCCCAGCACGTCTGCGGTCAGGTCGGCCTCGACAGTACCCGTATCGTCGCTGGCGACGAGATTGAGCGCATGACCGACAGCGCTCTCGCCGCGGTCGCTGAGCAAACGACCGTCTTCGCCCGCGTCTCACCCGCGCAGAAAAACCGCATCATCCTCGCGCTCAAGAGTCGCAATCACGTCGTCGGCTTCCTGGGCGACGGCATCAACGACGCGCCTTCCATCCACACGGCGGACGTCGGCGTGTCCGTCGCGACCGCCGTCGACGTCGCCAAGGACGCTGCCGACATCATCCTGCTTGAACGCGACCTGGACGTCCTCCACGCCGGAATTCTCGAGGGCCGCCGGGCCTTCGGCAACGTGATGAAGTACCTGCTGATGGGGACCAGCTCGAACTTCGGCAACATGTTCAGCATGGCGGGTGCGTTCCTCTTCCTGCCCTTCCTGCCGATGCTGCCGACCCAGATCCTGCTCAACAACTTCCTCTACGATCTCGCCCAGGTCACGATCCCCACCGACAATGTCGACGAAGAATTCATCCGGACCCCGCAGCGGTGGGACATCGGGATCATCCAGAGGTTCATGGTGGTGATCGGGCCCATCAGCTCGATCTACGACTTCCTCACGTTTGGGGTGCTGCTGTGGGTCTTTCGCGCCTCCGAAGCTTTGTTCCAGACGGGTTGGTTCGTCGAGTCGCTCGCGACCCAGACGCTCGTCCTCTTCATCATCCGGACCGCTGGCAATCCCTTGCGCAGCCGGCCGAGCCTCCCGCTGGCGGTGACCACGGTGCTCGTGGTGCTGATCGGCGTGATCTTGCCCTTCACCCCGCTGGCCGCTACGCTCGGCTTCGTGCCACTCCCGGGCGCGTACTTCGTGTTCCTCGGCGGAGTCACCATGACCTATCTCGTCCTCGTGGAGCTGGTCAAACGCCGACTGATGCGCAAACTGCTCGGCATCGGCCCCGCAACACCTGCGGCGAAATCAGTCACGCCAGCATCATAGGTCCTCTCAGGCAGGAAGGTACGATCGTGGAGGGCATGAAATGGCCACGGACGCCGAGATTCAGAAGTTCGTGCAGCATCACCACGGCTTCATCCCGAAAACGGGGTGGATCATCCCGAAAACGGGGTGGATCGCTCATGTCAAGGAGATTCACGGCATACCGACGCTGCGTGGGGCGAACCGAGCCCGTCGGAATCGTGACATCGAGCCATGCCCGCCCGAAAAGCGTGAGGCGATCGAGGAGGCGCTTCGGCATTTCGGCATGATTTGAAGGCGAGCGCCCAGCGGAGACCGGCGACCCATCCGACCAGCGACGTCTCAAGCGCCCAGAAGAGCGGGAACGCGACGATGCTTGTGAGGACGGCGCTCCCACGCTCCCACTCGCCAAGCTAGAGGCCAACGAGAGCCATGTCGAAGACCTCAACGCTCTCGCCCATTTGACTCGGCTGCAGGTCTTCTTCTTTCTCGCCCGAGCCAAACGTGAAGTCTCAGTGAGCGAGATCCAGGAAGCGGTGGAAGTGCCAGGCCCGACGCTCTCGCACCATCTTGACGTGCTGCGACGCGCGGGTCTCGTCGAGAGCCGCAGGCACGAGCGGTACATCTACTATTCGGTGCAGCGCGAAACGGTGACCGCGTTGGTGCGCCTGCTCACCGCGTGCTGCTGAGGAGGAGTCTATGGGCTCGAAGGTCCATGTCCACATGCAGGTCTCGGATCTGACCAAGAGTCGTGCGTTTTACGAGCGGTTCTTCGGCGGCGCCCCGGTGAAGATGAAACCCGGCTACGTCAAGTTCCTGCCGGACTGGGCGCCCGTGAATCTCGCGCTGTCTCAAGGCCGCGCCGGTGGAGAGGGGACGATTGATCACATGGGCATCCAGGTGGACGCGCCGGAGACTGTGATGGTTCAGCTTCGGCGCGTGAAAGCGGCAGGCGTACCCGTGCGTGAAGAGATGGGCGTCAACTGCTGCCACGCGAACCAAGACAAGTTCTGGGTTCAAGACCCCGACGGCGTCGAGTGGGAGGTGTACCACCTGAACTACGACCTGGAGGGCGAGGCCAACGTGCCGTCGTCCCAGCCGAACCGTTTGCCGGTGGTCGAGGAGAGCGGGTGTTGCGCTCCACGCTCGATCGGCACGTAGCGTCGCACGTCACGTGAGCGAGGCGGCGGTCGCTGCCCGATGCTCCATCAGTCGGACTAGTGCGCTCAGCTTCAGAGGTTCGCCGAATGCCGGAGGGAAGGCCGTAAAAGACAGCGGACCTGTCCTCCGGCTCCGGAGCGGCGCTCAGACC
>WNEO01000337.1_pt1 | contig 12154 bp, 13 predicted proteins | sample 5399941 | NCBI WGS metagenome assembly WNEO01 (sample SAMN13153328, study PRJNA577476) | soil metagenome | isolation source: 20 cm grassland meadow soil 2 days after 3rd rain plot 2 | place: USA:California | collected 2015-11-11
AGACCCGAAAACCGCGCGATATCACAAAAGGTCGAATCGACGGCCGCAGCATGGAGATTCAGCGTTTAATTGGACGGTCGCTGCGAACAGCTGTCGATCTTGAAAAACTTGGGCCACACACGATTTGGGTTGATTGCGATGTTTTGCAAGCTGACGGCGGTACGCGCACAGCAGCAATCACCGGAGCGAGTTTGGCCGTCGCGATTGCCTGCCGGAAACTTGCGAAGGAAAAAAAACTCGATGTACCTCCGGTGCGAAAATTAGTCGCGGCAGTAAGTGCTGGCGTTCTCGATGGAAATGCGATTGTCGATCTTAACTACGAAGAAGACAAACTCGTCACCGTCGATTTCAATCTAGTAGCGACCGAAGACAGCGAATTCGTAGAGGTACAAGGTTCCGGTGAAGAAGCAACGTTTGCGCAGGCGCAGCTGGACGAAATGCTCATGCTCGCCCGGAAAGGCATCGCTGAATTGATCGCGGCGCAGCGTGCAGTCCTCGCGCGGTTGATGGTGACGCCGCCGGGCTAATTCGTTTGCTGGCGAGACAACGATAAGTTAAAGCGCAAGATCGACATGAAGAAGGCGCTCATTACCGGCATCACCGGGCAGGATGGCAGTTATCTGGCCGACCTGCTGCTGGAGAAAGGCTACGAAGTGCACGGGATCATTCGACGTGCGAGCACATTCAACACCTCGCGTATCGACCACCTTTATGCCGATCCGCACATCAATGACGTTCGAATGTTCCTACATTATGGTGATCTGAGCGACTCGGTGAATTTGGTAAAGTTACTTTACGAGCTGAAGCCGGACGAAATTTATCATCTTGCCGCGCAAAGCCATGTCCGCGTGAGCTTCGATATTCCGGAATATACGTCCGATATCACCGGCGTCGGCGCGATTCGCATTTTAGAAGCAATCCGCGAAGCCGGACTGCGGTCGCGTTTTTATCAGGCATCTAGCAGCGAAATGTTTGGCAAGGCGCAACAAGTGCCGCAAACCGAAACGACCCCGTTCTGGCCGCGCAGCCCGTATGGTGTGGCAAAGGTTTTTTCGTTTTGGGCGACGGTAAACTATCGCGAAAGTTACGGTCTTTGCGCGAGCAACGGCATTTTGTTCAACCATGAAAGCCCCCGGCGCGGCGAAACGTTTGTCACGCGCAAGATCTCGCGCGCCGTCGCCGCGGTTAAGCACGGTCTGCAGAAAGAATTGTTCCTCGGCAATCTAGACGCGAAGCGAGATTGGGGATACGCGCCCGAGTACGTGGAAGGAATGTGGCGAATTCTTCAGCTTGGAGAAGGGGACGATTTTGTCCTGGCCACCGGCGAGACACATAGTGTGCGCGAGTTTGTCGAAGCGGCCTTCTCGCATGTTGATCTTGATTGGAAGGAATTTGTCAAACACGACTCGCGTTATGAGCGTCCGGCCGAAGTAGACCTCTTGGTCGGTGACGCCTCCAAAGCGAAGAAAATTCTTGATTGGGAGCCAAAAGTGCGGTTTCACGAACTCGTTCAAGTCATGGTTGACGCCGACATGGAATTGCTTTCACGCAAGACTCCTCGGGAGCACCTCGGCAAACTGCCGTGAAATGAAGGACGGCCTCTGTTCTGCTCAATTTGATCTTGGCGATCCAAAGGTCGCCGTCTCACCTGACGAACTGCTATTTGGCCTGTTTATCTCCGCCAATCGCCTCCCCGAGGTCAGTCCTGGAACGACGGCCGCAAGCGGCGCATCGACAATGGTTACTTCCGCACCGCGGCCGACGATTTCATATAAATTAATGATATCGCTCGAACGCATCCGGATACATCCGTAACTGGCGGGCAGGCCAATGTTCCGCTCCTCCGGCGTACCGTGAATGTAAATCATACGCGCATATGCATTGGTGTTTTGGGGCTCACGTCCACGCAACCAAAGAATGCGCGTTACGATTGGATCGCGCCCTGGCGAATCTGGCTGGACGATTTCGCCGGTGCGGCGTCGATCTTTGAAGACAGTACCGGGCGGTGCATGATCGCCAATTTTTTCTTCGATCTCCAGTTCGCCCAGTGGAGTAAAAGAGCTGCCGGGCCAATCCCCCAAACCAAACTTCGACGTGGACACCGGGTAGATGGCCATCAAGCTACCGTGATCGAGAAGCGCTAATTTTTGTTCACGCGCGCTGATAACAATGTGATGCCGTGTATCGGGCGCGGCGCAGGACGCGATCACAATCGCAACAGCGCCGAGAAAGATTACGCGAATGAAGATGTCGATCTTGCGATTGTCGATCTTCATCGGTTGAAGCGGAAAAATTCTTCTGCGGTTTGGGTTGTCATTTCGGCCACGTCTTCCAGCAAAATGCCGCGTGCAGTTGCGATCGATTCGGCGACCAGTCGTGTGTGCGCCGGTTCGCAGCGTTTCCCGCGGAACGGAACGGGGGCGAGGTAGGGACAATCGGTTTCCACCATAAATTTGTGAAGCGGTATTTGCGCCGCTACGTCGCGGACGCTCGTGCCGTTTTTGAAAGTCACAATGCCGGTGAAAGAAACAAGATGGCCACGATCGAGAACCTCATTTGCTTGTTCGAGCGTGCCGCCGAAGCAATGGAATACGCCGTGTAGTCTGCCTGAATACGGTGCCATGATTTCGAGTGTGTCGTCCCACGCATCGCGCTGATGAATGACGACGTTAAGCCCCAGTTCAGTTGCGAGATCGAGTTGCTGCTGAAAGAGACTAGCCTGTCTCGACTTGTAGGCACCATCTTGGATATTCGCTTCGATTTCCTCCTCTGTCTCACCTTGCAAAGCGCGAGCGAAGACTTGCACGTTCTTTTCTTTCGCAGCCTCGACGCTGGGTAGGTGGTGATAATCTAAACCAGTCTCACCAATGGCGACTACGCGCCGACTTTGGGCCAAGTCGCGCAATGGTGTGATTATGTCTTCCACGGTTTTTTCGGCAGAGGTCGGGTGCACTCCGATTACCGCGTAGATATTCGAATGCTTCTCGGCAAGATCAACCGCGCGCCGGCTGCTCTCCACTGAAGTGCCGATCGTGACGATGCGCGTGACGGCGGCTTCGTTCGCCCGGCGAAGCACATCCTCAAAATCGCCTGTAAAATCAGGATAATCGAGGTGGGCGTGGGTTTCGATCAGCATTTCACTTCGTCGGGAAATCGCTGGTTCGCTCATTAAGTAGCGTGAGGAGCTGCCCGTAGCGTGGATGATTTCGTACGCCGTCCAAGTCGGAATCGTTTTCGATCCAATCTCTCCAAAATTGCCGTCCGTTCTGAGTGACTCGCTCCAGTAAGTCAAAAGCCGCGTCAGAATCACCCAGGTGACTGTAAACGCACGCGATATTGTACAGGGAGATCGGGTCTTCAGATTCGATGGCCTGAGCTCGCGTGGTCCAATCTCTCGCCCTGTCTTTTTCTCCTAATTCCAGCAGCGCAAGAGCGCCAGCCACCGCGGGTCGAGGATCTTCTGGATGCAACACAAGCTCCCGTTCGCCAAGCTCGACGGTTGTGCGTGCGGCTGCCTTGGCATCGGAGTCGCGTCCGAGTGAGCGATACATTTGAATGAGCAAAGCCGGAGGCTTGTAATCGGCCGAATTGATTTCCGATGCGCGCTCCAAAAGCTCAGCCGCCCGCGCGATTTTTCCCTGCTGGAAAGCGGGACGCGCATAAAGGAAATGCGCTTCGAACGAATTCGGGTCGAGCGTCAATGCTGTCTCGAATTCGGTGTTGGCTTCATCGAAGTCACGGGCAGCGGAAAGTGCTACTCCGCGAGCGGTGTGCGCTTCGGCAAGCTTGTTGTCCAGGGCCAGCGCCTTCGCCGATATGTCGAGAATCCCTTCGAGTGGAACGTCCACCTGATAGACCATGTAGAGAAACGCATCGCAGTCAGCAATCCCGGCGTAAGCGCGCGCGTAATTCGGGTCGAGCTCGATCGCTTTTGTAAACATCCGCCGCGCGAGCTCGAAATAACGTTTGGAATACCGGTAAAGAAAATCGCGACCGCGCAGGTAGTAAGTGTAGGCCTCCACGTTCAAAGTCGGCGATTCACCGATCAATTTCTTTTCCTGCGGCAGCAGCTTCACTTTCAACTGTTCGACGATAGCGTGCGTGATTTCGTCCTGGATGGCGAAGATGTCGGTCAGATCCCGATCGAAACGTTCCGCCCAAACGTGCCCGCCCGTTGTCGCGCCTGTCAACTGCGCCGTGACGCGTACGCGCGCTCCAGCTTTTCGGACGCTTCCTTCTAGAACAAACGCGACGCCGAGTTCTCGCCCAACCTGTTCGACCTTCACCAGTTTGCTTTTGTAGGTGAACGCGGTGTGGCGAGCGACGACGAAAAGACCGGAAATCTTTGAGAGGTCCGTAATGATGTCCTCGGTGATACCATCGCTGAAATATTCCTGCTCCGGATCACCGCTCATATTGCTGAACGGCAGCACCACGATAGATGGTCGACTATTCTTCATTGAAGCCGTGTCGGCGAAGTCCAAATCCTCCAGTCGGACACTGTAAACGCGAATAGGCTTTTCGATGTTCTTCAAGTTCTGCTCGCCTCCGTCCTCGAAGGTGACATCGAGCCGGTTGCCAACCTGATCACGAACCGATTGCGATACAACAATACCACCTGGAGCAGCAATACTTCCCAGCCGGACTGCGACGTTCACTCCATCGCCGTAAATGTCGTCCTGTTCAACGATAACATCGCCGAGATTGACGCCGATCCGAAATTCGATACGTCGGTCGGCTGGTGTCTCTGCAGCTCGTTCGCGCAGACCTCGCTGCATCTCTGCCGCGCAGGCCACGGCGCTGACTACGCTCGGGAATTCTGCGAGAATCCCATCGCCAGTAAGTTTGACAATGCGGCCCTGATGTTCAGTGATCTTGAAGTCGATGAATTCGCCACGTAGCGACTTGAGTCGCGCAAGCGTGCCAGCTTCATCGGTTCCCATCAGCCGACTGTATCCGACCACGTCGGCGGCAAGGATAGCAGTTAGACGGCGTTCCATCTCGGTTTGAGAAAGTTCACCATTCGATAACTGTGCTCGCCCAGGTTAGACCTCCGCCGAACACGACCATGAGAACGTAGTCGCCCGGTTTGATTCGCCCGCTGCGGTTGGCTTCATCGAGCGCGATCGCTACTGCCGCGGCGGAAGTGTTTCCATAACGATCGAGATTTACAAACATCTTCTCCCGCGAAATGCCGAGCCGATCCGCGATGGCTTCGATGATGCGCAAATTAGCCTGATGCGGAATGATACAGGCAATGTCCTCGATGGCCAATCCAGCCTGGTCGAGGGCTTTCTTGGCCGCCTTTAGCATCGCGGTCACCGCCTGCTTGTAAACCTCTTTGCCGGTCATGTGGATCGTTTGCAAATGGAGATCGACATTTTCGCGCGTGATTGGACAGCGCGAGCCGCCGCCGGGCATGAACAAAATATCGGTATACTGGGCGTCACTGCCAATATGCGTGCTAATCACCCCGTGAGCGCTGCCGCGATGGCGTAAAATAGCGGCGCCAGCACCGTCTCCAAAGAGCACACATGTATTACGATCGGTCCAATTAGTAATCGATGTTAGCTTCTCAGCTCCGATGACAAGAACCGTATCGTGCGCGTGCGAGGTAATGAATTGTTGCGCGATCTCGAGGCCGAAAAGAAAACCGGCGCAGGCGGCGGAAATATCGAGACATGCGGCCTTGGTCGCCCCGATCTTTTTCTGAACGAAACAGGCTGTCGCGGGAAAGAGCATGTCGGGGGTAGCCGTGGCGACGAGAATAAGATCGATTTCGCTGGCCGAGATTTTCGCCTGTTCGATCGCCTTCAGCGCCGCTTTCGTGGCCATGTCGCTTGTCTGTTCATCTTTCGCGGCGATGCGACGTTCCTTGATGCCCGTGCGAGTGGTGATCCATTCGTCGCTCGTATCGACCATGCGCGACAGGTCTTTATTGGTCAGAATTTTCTTTGGCACGTAACTTCCAGTGCCGATGATCGAGACGGTGCGCCGCGGGTTAGCGGAGCGCGGGCTCGAGCGAGGCTGTCGTTTCATTGTAACGGCGAATCTCCTCGACGATATGCGGGTTTACCTGCTGTTCAATCGACTCGGCCGCAACCCGGAGTGCGCTCTTGATGGCGGGCGGCGTGCTGGCGCCGTGCGCGATGATACAGATGCCGTTGACGCCAAGAAGCGGGCTGCCGCCGTACTCCTCGTAATTCGTTTTGGCCTTGATAGTGAGAAACGCGTCTTTTGCAAGAAACGCACCGGCCTTCCGTATTGGTGTGCGGTTGAGTTCGTGTTTAAGCCACTGGAAAATCGCCACCGCGATTGATTCGCACGTCTTCAAAATCACGTTCCCGACAAAACCGTCGCACACCACGACCTCGACAGGATCCTCGAACAGATGCCGACCCTCGATATTGCCGACAAAGTTGAGCGAACTCTTCTTCAGCATTTTGAAGACTTCCTTGGTCTTCTCAGTGCCTTTCACGTCTTCTTCCCCGAGCGATACCAGACCGACCGTCGGATTCTTGTAACCGAGCACGTGGCGCGAATAAACAGAACCCATGAACGCGTATTGAAGAAGATGTTCGGGCCGTGCGTCGATGTTTGCGCCTGCGTCGACCAAAACAAAAACATTCGTTTCTGTTGGAAGCACCGCCGCGATTCCGGGACGGTCGATGCCGGGTAAAGTCCGAAGTTTGATCATGCTCGCGGTGACAGCTGCACCGGTGTGACCCGCGCTCACGATCGCATCCGCCTGGCCGCGTTTCACAAGATCGACGGCACGACTCACGGATGAATCTTTTTTCCGGCGCACGGCTGACCAGGCGCGATCGCTCATCTCCACCACCTGGCTAGAGTGCACGATTTCGATCCGTGAATCGTTGCAGCGATGTTTCCTCAACTCGCTTTCGATTTTGGAAGAGTCGCCGACGAGATAAAGCTTGTTGATCTGATGATAGTCCCGTAGCGCCATCACGGCGCCAGCTACGAGGTTAGGCGGGCCGAAATCGCCGCCCATCGCATCCAGGGCGATCTTCATTGGTGGGAAACTTTGCGAACTAAAGCCTCTGATTGCAAAGCGAAAATGGGGACCCTTGTGCCAAGCGCCTATTGCTTTACGGCCGCAGCTCACATAGCCGCCGCTTAAAGCTATTTCCCTTCGAGTGTCAACACTTGTCGCCCACGGTAATAACCGCATGACGGACAGACGGTATGCCCTACGACTGCGCTGCCGCATTGCGGGCATTTATTTAGCAGCCGAGCATGCCAGCGGTTCGCCGCTTTGCGCGTGCGGGATCGCATTTTCGACGTTTTGCGTTTTGGGACTCCCATATTTGACGAGCCGAGAACGAAGCAGGAAACAGAAAGAAGACAACTCTAAACCTATTTTCGTTTCAGCTTTAGCTTGTCCAGCTCGCTCCAGTTTGATTTGCCTTTCGTATCTTGCTCCGCCATCTCGATGTGTTTCGCTTTACAGATGCGACCGCCGTCGCGATCGCAATGCGGGTGCGCGGGCAGATTCAGCAAAAGATCTTCTCGTATGAATGGCGTAAGATCGACAGCCTCGGGCCCTCGCAGCTCCGTATGCACTGCAAATGCCGGGACTTCAATCTGGTGAACAAATTTTTCCAGACAAGACACACAACGTAGTTCCACTGGCTGCGAAAGCGATCCGTTCGCCCAGAGCGCTCCGGACGAGACGCCGATGTCGATGTTGTAGTGAAGCAGGCCAGCGCATCGAATTCCTTCTGCTTCCAGCTGCGGAATCGAGCATGCTTCTTCGCCTTCAAGATGCAGCCCCTCGGCCGGGATTTGTTTAAGATGTGCTTTCATCGAGTAAATTTCCTGTTCAGCGCCTTGGCGACGCAAGCAGGGACAAAGCTGGAAACATCGCCCCCGAGACTCGCGATTTCTTTCACGATTCGGGAGCTGAGGTAAGTGTACTCCTCCTTCGGCATGAGGAAAATCGTTTCCACAGCGGCATCGAGTTTTCGGTTCATCAGCGCCATTTGAAATTCGAATTCAAAATCGGACACGGCTCGCAAACCGCGAATGACCGCGCCCGCTTTCTCCGCCCTGGCAAAGTCGACCAGCAATCCCTTGAACTGGGCGATTCGCACACTGTCGATCTTTCCGGCGGTTTCTCGGAGCAAATCGAGACGTTCCTCTAGTGAGAAAAACGGCTGTTTCTCGTCATTGTGGGCTACGGCGACAATGACTTCGTCGAACAGTTTTCGGGCCCGCTCAATCACATCGAGGTGACCGTCGGTTACCGGATCGAAACTGCCCGGATAAATAGCTCTGCGCATGTGCGGAAATTCGCAGAGGAAATGGAAATTGGAAAGAAGCAAGCATCGCGCCACAAAATGGTAGAGAGGCGCTCGCCGAGGAGACGGCTGTTAATCTCTACCGACAGTTGCTGAAATCTCTGTGCAGCCGAAGATTGATCTCCGCCCGATGATCGATTCCGCACCATACAAAGCGATCGCCGTAGCCAGCACGTTCTCTCCGCGGTTTAAACAAGTGCTCTCGGAAGCGAAGCGAATCCGAGACAGATTTTCATCCGATCTTCGTGTGATTTATGTAGGCGAACGCAACGAGGAAACTACGAAGAAATTCAGTGACGTGCTCGCGCAATTACACCTTCCGAGCGATTCAATCATTCACTACGAGCAGGGCGACCCAGCCGAAGCGATTCTGCGCGTAATTGCCGACAACAACATCGACATGATAGTTGCCGGCGCGCTCGAAAAAGAGGTCGTGCTGCACCCGTTTCTTGGCAATATCGCGCGTCGTCTTGTCCGAGAGGCCGCGTGTTCGGTCATGCTCTTCACCAGACCCGAAATAAAACCGAAATCATTGCGCCGAATCGTTTTTGTTGCCGACTACTCCGAGCACGGATTGCAGGCTTTGAAAACAACTCTGGCGCTCGCGTTGGCCGAAGCGTGCGAGCGGCTTTATGTCATTCGCATTATCACGACGTTTGATCAGGCGCGCGCCTCGCGTCTGGCGGATGCCGGCAATCGCGGAAAAGAAAAAGCGAATGAATACGAAGAAGACGCGTTGGAAATATTCGTCTTATCCGCGGGAGCGACCGAGGTCCCGATCGAAGCGCGTTGCATCCGTGGCAACACCGGGTTGGCTGCCTCGGATTTCGTTCAATCAGTCGAGGCGGATTTGCTTGTCGTGCCCGTGCGGACAAATGAGGGAGCCAGCGGCCAATTGCCTAATAACATCGCGTGGATCATCGATGTGATTCCTTGCAATCTTTGGGTGATTCGCTAATCCCAGTTGCCGATCTTTTCGGTTATTCATGTGCTGGCACAAATGATTCCCGAGCGAGTCTTCCAGCCGTACGGCTGGCCACATCTCACGGTTATTGTTCTTACTATTACGTTGCCGTTCGCGCTTGCCGCAGTCGTGCACCGCACAAAATCGACACGCGTCGAACGCACAATCGTCGCTCTGCTTTCGGCAGTCCTCGTTGTGAACTACATCGCCTATTTAGTTTTTGTGCGCAGTCATGGCAATTTGACGTGGCAGCAAATGTTGCCGTTGCAGCTCTGTGACTGGGGAATCGTTGTCGTCATTGTGGCGATGTGGACCGGAAATCAGCGCTGGTTTGAGGTGGCGTATTTCTGGGGAATCGGTGGCACGCTCCAAGCAGTGCTCACTCCCAACTTGCGTTTTGGGTTTCCAGATTGGCGATTCATCAGCTTTTTTACTTCTCACAGTGGCATCATCATCGGCGTGGTTTTCTTAATGTTGACGCGCAAATACCGGCCGTATCCAATGTCCATCGTGCGCACATTTATCTGGTCGGAGATTTATTTTATCATCACCCTAGTCGCGGATGAGCTGACCGGTTTTAATTACGGATTCCTTCTACACAAGCCAGAAGCGTTTTCTATTTTGAGTTTTCTCTCCGATTTGCGCCCGCTTTATCTGCTGGAGATGCACGGGGTCGCATTGCTCTTTTTTCTCGGCCTGTATGCTCCTTTTGCCGTTGTCGATTTTATTCGGCGCGGGCGGTTCAGTGAACCGCCCCTGCCTGACGCCCAACTAGGGAGAGGCGATTGACCTCAATCGCCCGAATCGACAGAATGCAATTTCGTTGATGAAAGCGAAGCCTTTGCGTCTCGGAAAAGTCACCATTGGTGGAAAACGTCCGGCGTTTATTCTCGGGCCGTGCGTCATTGAATCAGAGAAGTTCGTTTGGCGGATGGCAAAAAAAATCGCAGAAATTTGCGTGGCGGAAGATGTCGATCTTGTTTTCAAATCGTCGTATGACAAAGCGAATCGAACTTCGGTACGCTCGTTTCGTGGAATTGGGGCGCACGAAGGTTGTGAGATTCTTTCGGCGATTGGCCACGAGTTAGAAGTTCCGGTCACAACGGATGTTCACTCGCCAGGGGAAGCCGAGATTGCTGGGGAAAAGATCGACATGTTACAAATCCCGGCGTTTCTCTGTCGCCAAACCGATTTACTGCGCGCGGCCGCGGAAACGGGTCGCGCCATGAATGTTAAAAAGGGTCAATTCCTCGCGCCATTGGATGTGCGAAACATTGCCGAAAAACTCGTGACGTTCGGTAATGAAAAATTCTGTTTTACTGAGCGTGGCACGACGTTCGGTTACAACAATCTCGTTGCCGATATGCGTTCACTTTATTGGATTCGCGAGGCCGGATATCGCGTGATCTTCGATGCGACGCATTCCGTGCAGCGGCCGGGTGGAGGAGGGGACGCGACTTCAGGTGATGGTGTTCTCGCGCCGGTACTAGCGCGGGCCGCTATGGCCGCGGGGTGCGACGGAATGTTTATGGAGGTGCACGAAGATCCGGGGCGTGCTTTGTCGGATGGGCCGAGTCAGATTCCGCTAAAGGATTTGCCGAAGCACTTGCGCATGTTAAAGGCTATTCATGCTGCTGTTTCGTAGCGGCCACTTCGCACATTGGAGCCGGTTCGGTTGGCTGTTGTCGATTTTGTTGTCGATTTTGATATCGGCGTCTCAGGCCTTTGCCCAATCAAAAGGCCATAAGAAGAAACAAAGCCCCGTTACGGCGAGATCGACCACTTCGCCGAGCGAGCAAAGCCTGACAAATATTCCGCTGCCCATCGGCCATGAAGCCAAAGGCCTTGTCTTACCGGATTTCGATGGTGAAGGTCATCTCCGCGGAAGATTTGAAGCAGGGACGGCACACCGAATTGACGAAGAGCACGTCGGTTTTCAGCAGCTTAAAATCACGACTTATACTCCAGAGAATCGCACCGATCTGAAGATTGACATGCAGACCTCAGTCCTCGATTTGAAGACACGCATTTTAACTTCGCAAGAACGCACAACGATCCAACGCGCAGATTTCAACATCGCTGGCGATTCGGTCGAGTTCGATACGAACACAAAGACGGGACGATTAATCGGCAATGTGAAAATGGTGATCACTGGCCAATCGCAACTCGCGGGAAAAACGAGCCAATGAAAAGACCGGCGACGTTGATTCTGCTAATGGCCAGCGTGGCGGCAGCGCAACTGTTTGGGCAGATTGCGGCTGTGCCGGCGGGATCCGCCTCTGCGCCACCAAAGAAACAGGAGAAACCAGCGACGAAAAAGGAAGAGAAATCGTCGACGAATAAGTTATTTGGCGGGGGCAACGCGCTCCAGTCCAATGAACCGACGACGACGGAAATTTATGCCGATGAAGCATATTTTGATTCGAACAAAAGTATGGGCATCTTTAGCGGCCGTGTGAAAGTGACCGATCCGCGATTTAATCTTCAATCCGACAAATTGACGGTGTTCATTTCGTTGGCTTAGTCCGCGACCGGCCGGACCCCAACGGCGGGCCCCCGACTCGGGCGATTGGTCGAGCCGATAAAGCGATCTACACGGCTAGCACGGGGGATGTTGAATTGATGGGAACACCGCGTGTGCAGGAAGGACCGAACATGCACGTGGCGACCAATCCTGATACGGTCATGATTATTAACCAGAACAGCCAGCTGACCACTCATGGCCAAAGTCGCACTGAAATTCGGCAGCAGCCGAAGGATGAAACAAAAAACGAAACGAAACCATCTCCGACCTCTCCGCCTTCGTCGAAGCCATGATCAGCCAAACTGCGCCTGTCTCGAGTCTGAAAGTCACTTCTCCGGTTTCGGC
>WNEO01000320.1_pt1 | contig 12073 bp, 12 predicted proteins | sample 5399941 | NCBI WGS metagenome assembly WNEO01 (sample SAMN13153328, study PRJNA577476) | soil metagenome | isolation source: 20 cm grassland meadow soil 2 days after 3rd rain plot 2 | place: USA:California | collected 2015-11-11
CGGGGGACGCGGTGAGCGTCCGCTGGCCGCGGCCGCTGGTCGCCGCCGTCGACGCGGTCAACCGCCGCGGCAAGGCCGTGGGCGTGCGACTCGTCAGGTACACGGGCAAGAGCCGTCACCTGATCCATCCCAAGCACCTCGTGGACGCGCCGTGGCACGACTGGTACGTGGAGTACCTCGAGCCCGCGGACGTCGTCCTCGACGTCGGTTGCGCCAACGGCGCGCACACGCTCAAGGCGGCACGGCGCGCACGGCGGGTGTTCGGGATGGACCACGACGTGACCCAGCTCCACGTCGCGGCGGCCGAGGCCCGCGCGCTCGGCCTCAAGAACGTGCACGTGTTCGCGTGGGATCTGGCGCGACCGTTTCCGTTCCCCGACCGGAGCTTCGACGCGGCGCTCTTCCTCGACGTGATCGAGCACCTCCACCCGCGCCGGGAGGTGCTCCGGGAGATCCGGCGCGTGCTCACGCCGTCGGCGCGCCTCCTGGTCTCTGGCCCGAACCGCGATACCGCATGGCGGCGGAGGCTGCGGGCCGCCGGGCTCTTCGCGTTTTCCGATCCCGATCACAAGGTCGAGTACACGGAGGCCGAATTCCTCGCCGAGCTCCGCGCGGGCGGCTTCGAGCCGATCGGCCCGCTCATGCCCGTCGTCTACGACACGCCGTGGGCGGGCGTGATCGACGCCCTCGGCGGCGTCTCGCTCCGCCTCTACGCGCGGCTCAGCCGCTGGAAGCGCGACGTCGCGCTCGCGCGCCCCGCGGAGTCCACCGGCTTCCGCGTCGTCGCGCGGCTCCGGCCGTGAACATCTGCCTCGTCAACGAGTACTTCCCGCCGTTCGCCCCGGGCGGGGCGGAGTGGAGCCTCGAGGCGCTCGCCCGCGGCCTGGCCGTGCGCGGCCACCGCGTGACGGTCGTCACGCCGAACTGGGGCGCCGCGCAGCGGGCGGAATCCGGGGGTGTCCGCATCGTCCGGTTCCCCTTTCCCAAGAAGCTCCAGCCTGGACGCCAGCCGGCGCCCCCGAGGTGGCTCGCGAACCCGCTCTTCTACGCCTGGGCGGCGCTCGCGGTGCTCCGCGTCGCGCGACGCGAGCGCGCGGACGTGATTCACGCCCAGAACAAGCACTCGCTCATTCCCGCGACGCTCGCGGGGTGGCTCTTGGGCGTTCCCGTCTTTCTCACGATTCGCGACGGCTCGATCATCAACGCTGCGCCGGTCTGCCTCCACCATGACGACCGCATGCCGCCCGACTGCAGCGTGCGGAAGCTTTGGCGGGAGTGCTCCGAGGAGTACTTCACCCTGTACGTGAAGAACCCGCGCCGGAAGCTCCGCTCGAAGCTCGCGTTCCTCTACTTCTGGCTGGACGCGCGGGTGAAACAGCGCTTCTTACGTCGTGTCGACGGCGTCATCGGTGTGAGCCAGGGGATCCTCGACATTTACCGGCGCTCGGGTCTCCTCGAGGGCGTGCGACGCGTTCAGGCGATCTACAACGTCCCGCCGGCCGCCGCGCCGCCCTCGCCCGGGGAGGTCGAGGCGCTGCGCGACCGTCTCGGGCTTGGCGGCCGTCGGATCGTCCTCTACGTCGGCAAGTTCTCGCCCGGGAAAGGCACCGCCGATCTCACGGCGGCGGCGGGCGAGGTGGCCCGCGCGTTCCCCGACGTGCTCTTCGTGTTCGTCGGGGAGGGAGAGCTCGACGCGTCGGACCCGCACGTGCGGCGCCTCGGGCCCCTGCCGAACCGCGACGTCCTGGCGCTCTATCCGGTGGCCGACGTGGTCGTCGTACCGTCGGTGATCCCGGACGCGCTGAGCCGGGTGATCCTCGAGGCGATGGCCGCGGGGCGGCCCGTCGTCGCGACGCGCGTCGGCGGGACCCCGGAGCTCGTGATCGACCGGCAGACCGGGATCCTCGTCGAGCGACGCGCGCCGGCGGAGCTGGCGCGCGCGATCGCGACGTTGCTCGCGGACGACGGTCTGCGGGCGTCCGTCGGCGCGGGCGCCCGCCGCCATGTGACCGAGCGGCTGAGCGCGGACACGAGCGTGGAGCGGCTCCTCACCGCCTACGCGAGCGCGCTCGGCCGATGATCCTAGGGCTCCTCCCCGCGATCCGCGGCGGCCTCGGTGAGCTCGCGAGGACCGGCCAGCACGCGCGCCTGATCGACGGCTACCTCACGCCCTACGCCCGCGCCTTCGAGGCGGTCCGGTACTTCAGCTACCTCGCCGAGTCGCTCGACCCGTACACGACAGATCCGGAGGTTTTGGCACGGGTCAGTCTCCACCCCGGCGGCGGGTGGCACCCCTGGGTCTACAGCGTCGTGATGCCGCTCAGGTATGCCCGCGAGTTTCGGCGCTGCGCGATCTTCCGCGTGTTCCAGATCACGGGAGCGCTGCCAGCCGTCGTCGCGAAGCGGCGGTTCGGCGTCCCGTTCGTCACGACCTACGGCTTCTGGTACGGCCGTCTCGCGCGCTCCCGCACGACCGGCGTGCTGCGCCGCGCGGTCGAGTCCCTCGCGCTCCGCGCGGCGGATGCCGTGATCGTGACCACGTCGGAGCTCGGGGCCCACGTCGCCGCGCGCGTCGGAGGGGCGAAGGTCCACCTGATCCCGAACGGCGTCGATACCACGCGCTTCGCCCCCGTACCGCGGCGCCCGGGGCGACTGAAGAACGTCCTCTACGTGGGGCGGCTGTCGGCGGAGAAGAACCTCGGCGCGGTCGTCGCGGCGGCGGCCGGGCTCGCCGGCCGTTTCGAGCTGCGGCTCACATTCGTCGGGGACGGACCGGCGCGTGCGAGCCTCGAGGCGGAGGCGCGCCGCCGGGGAGTCGCCGCGGAGTTCGTGCCGGTCGTCGAGCACCGGCGCGTGCCCGCGTACCTCGCCGCCGCCGACGCGTTCGTGTTGCCGTCTCGAACCGAGGGGCACCCGAAGGCCCTGCTCGAGGCGATGAGCGCCGGCGTGCCCTGCGTCGCCTCGAACGTCGGCGGCAACCGGGCGGTCATCGAGGCGGGCGCGACCGGCCTCCTCTTCGACCTCGGCGATCCCGGCGGGCTGGCGGAGGCGCTGGCGCGCGTGCTCGGCGATCCCGAGGGCGCCCGGGCGCTCGCGGCGCGGGCGCGGGCGCGAGTCGTCGAGCGCTACGACCTCGCCCGGCTCGTCGCCGAGGAGATCGAGCTACTCAAGCGCCTCGCCCGCGCCGGCGAGTGATGCGCCCGCTGGGGCTCAGCTACCGTCGCATCCTCCTCGACGTGGACCTCGAGCGGCTCACGCCGGGGCTCGAAGGCGTGGTCCTCGAGATCGGCGCGAAGGTGATGGCGCGCGGTCGCTGGCGGCCGCGGCGCGACCGGGTCCGGCGCTGGGTGCGAGTCGACCTCGAGGCGGGCGAGCGCCCCGACGTCGTCGCCGACGCCCAGGGTCTGCCCCTCCGCGACGCGAGCGTGGACTGGGTCGTGTGCGTCGAGGTCCTCCAGTACGTCGTCTCGCCCGAGGCCGCGATGCGCGAGATCGCGCGCGTCCTCGTCCCGGGTGGCACGGCGGTGCTCACGGTGCCGTTCTTCCATCGCGCCGACGGCCCGACCGATCGTCACCGGTTCACCGAGATGCGCGCGCGTGAGCTGGTCGAGACCGCGGGCCTCCGAACGCTCGCGCTCGCGACGCAGGGACGCTTCTTCACGACCCTCGCCAACCAGCTGCGTCAGGGGGCGGCGCATGTCGCGTCGCGCCCCGCGCGGTGGCTCGTCGGCGCGGGCCTCGCGCCGCTCACGGCGCTCTTGCTGGTACTCGACGGTCTCGGCCCGGTCCGGCGCTCGCCGTTTCTCTCGAGCTTCGCGACCGGGTTCGTGGCGCTCGCTCGCAAAGGCTGACCGTGCTCGCCTACTACGCGGTGGCGGCGCGGGAGGCGTTCTGGACCGAGCACTGGGGCGGCCACTCGGTCGCGGAACAGCTCGCGGTCGCCCGCCGCTCGCCGCTGACCACGCTGATCACGGAGGCGCTGCCCACGGCTGGCCCGATCCTCGAGGCGGGGTGCGGACTCGGTCAGTACGTCCTGCTCCTGCGCGAGCGGGGCTGGCGCGTGGCAGGCGTGGACTGGAGTCTCGAGGCGCTCGCCGCGTGCCGTCGCGTGGCGCCGGCGCCGCTCGGCGTGATGGAGCTCCGGGCGCTCGCGGTCCGCGACGGCGCGCTGGCCGGCTACATTTCGCTGGGCGTCGTGGAGCACGAGGCCCAGGGTCCCGACGCGATCCTCGCGGAGGCGCGTCGGGTGCTGGCGCCGGGCGGCGTGCTCCTGGTCTCCGTGCCGTACGTGAACGGGGCACGCCGGCTCGGGGCGCCCTGGATCCGACGTCGGAACCGGGCGCTCGCCCGGCGGGGCGGTGAGTTCTATCAGTACGCCTTCTCCCGCGCCGAGATCACGGCGACGCTCGCTCGCCACGGGTTCAGCGTGCGCTCCGCGCACCCGTACGACCCCGCACGGCTCCTCCGCCAGGCGCTCCGACGTGTGTTTCGATGGCGATCGCGCGCGGCCGGGGGCGGGACGGGCTCGGGAGGGAGTGTCGTTTCGGGCGAACGAGTCCGTGCCGTCCCCGGCCGGGAGGAGCGCCGACGGTCGACGCTCGCCGCGGCGGCGCGGCGACTCCTGTACACGGAGGCCGCGCTCAGGGTGCTCGGCCACATGCTGCTGGTCGTCGCCCGGAAGGCCTGACGCTATACTGCTCCCGATGGACGAGTCGTATCGCATCGTCGATCTCGGGGAGCGCCGCGTCCTCGCCGTCGACGGCCGCGAATATCCGACGCGCTACAGCGAGCGCGTGATCCGGATGCTCATCGAGCGCAAAGGGGTGCGACGCGCGCCGCTCTACTTCGACTTCAAGGAGACGCGTGGCCGGCACTTCCTCGGGCCCCTCTTCCGCTATCTCCACGCGCGCGGCGCGCACGAGCTCGAGGTCCTCGAGGTCGGCTGCTCCTTCGGCCACATGACCGAGTACCTCGCGGACCAGCCGGAGGTCGCGCGCATCCACACATTCGACACCGACCCCGCGTTCGTCGCGCTCACGCGCGCCAAGGTGCAGGAGCTCGGGCTCGGCCGCGTGCGCGAGGTCGCCCACATCTCGCACGACGCCACGCGGCGGCTGCCGTGGGCGGACGGCGCGTTCGACATCGTGCTCGCCGTCGGCGTCGTGGAACACCTGCCCGCGCGCACGCGACGTGCCCAGGTGGACGAGTACTACCGCGTGCTCGCACCGGGCGGTCACGTCGCGGTCCTCGACACGCCCAACCGGTGGTTCCCGCTCGAGACGCACTCGGTCGGGCTGCCGCTCGTTCAGTGGCTCCCGGCGCCGATCGCCTACCGTTACGCCCGCGCCCTGCGTCGGCGCGTGTTCCGCGACGTCCCCTATGCGGAGTTCGTCGCAGACGGCACCGGCTGGCGAAACGCGACCCTCGCCGACTGCCTGCCCTCGTCGGGCTGGCGTGGTCTCGAGGACGTCACCGAGGCGGCGGGCTACGGTTGGCGCTTCTTCCGCGACACGGCGCGCTCGCGCACGCGGCGGACCCTCCTGCCGGTCTTCGCCGGGCTCGCGGCCGCCGCGCACGCCGTGGGCCTGCCGCCCGTCGTGTGCCTGCCGTACCTGAACCTCCTCTTCCGCAAGATCGCGGGCCCGACGACCGCCGCGTGAGTGTTCCCGCCGTCTCCGTGCTCATGTCCGTGTACAACGGCGCGCCGTGGGTGCGCGACGCGGTGGCGAGCGTGCTCGCGCAGACCGCGGGCGACCTCGAGCTGATCGTGATCGACGACGGCTCGACCGATGCCACGCCAGAGCTGCTGGCGGCGGTTCGGGACTCGCGCGTTCGCACCGAGCGCCAGGCGCGCGTGGGACTCACGCGCGCGCTCAACCAGGCACTCGCCCGGGCGCGCGCGCCGCTCGTGGCACGACTCGACGCCGACGACCTGGCCCTGCCGGAGCGGCTCGCGCGCCAGCGCGCGTTCCTGGACGCGCACCCGGACGTCGGGCTCCTCGGCACGGGCGCGCGCGCGGTCGACGCGGCGGGACGCGAGGTCGCGTGGATCCGCCCGCCGGAGGACGATGGGGCGCTCCGGCGCGTGCTCATCCGACGCAATCCCTTCGTGCATTCCTCGGTCATGATGCGTCGGGCGGTCGTCGAGCGGGCGGGCGGATACGACGAGACGCTGCCGGTCGCGCAGGACTACGACCTCTGGATGCGTATGAGCCGGCTCGCGCGGCTGGCGAACCTGTCCGAGCCGCTCGTGGTGCGACGCCTCCTGCCCGGACGCGTCACGGCGATGCGCGACGCCGAGCGCCTCCGGGCCGAGGCGCGCGTGCGCTGGCGGGCGGTGCGACGCGGGGCGTACCCCTGGTGGTGCGCCCTCTTCGCCGCACGCCCGGCGCTCGCGCTGGCGGTGCCCGCCGCGTGGCGCCGCGCCCTCCGCCGGGCGCGAGGCTCGCGCGACCACCTGTAGCCTCCGCTGGCGCTGAAGGGGATGCTGCGGGCGGTCGGGGTTGAGCGGCCCAAGTTCCACGACGTCGGGCGCGGCGACATCGAACCCTCCCGCTTCAGGTCGAGTGTCAGGCCGATGTGTCTGAACTCATCCAGCTTGTGTGAGAGCGAAACCTCCCCTAGCATGAACGCGTGGCTGAGGAGCTCTCCAAGCGCATCGACGACGTGCACAAGCGCCTGGACGACCTACGGGGTCGCATCGATCAGCGCTTCGAGCAAGTCGACCGGCGCTTCGAGCAGGTGTTCGGAGAGCTCCGCGAGATCAGGGTCGATATGCGCTCACACTTCCGGTGGAGCGTGACCACCATGGTGGCCCTCTTCGGCGTCGCCGTGCCCGTCTGGATGTGGGTCCTCGGGCTGGTCCTGAAGTTCCGCTGAGCGCCGCCTTCTAGTAGGATAGGCGAGTGCGCGTCCTCATCACCGGCATCACCGGCTTCGTCGGCAGCCACCTCGCCGAGTTCGCGCTCGCGCAGGGCGCCGAGGTGGTCGGCTCGCTCCGCTGGCGGAGCAAGACGGAGCACGTCGAGCACCTGCGGGATCGGATCAGCCTGGTCGACGGCGATCTGCGCGATCTCCTGTCCGTGCGCGCGCTCCTCGCCGAGGCGCAGCCCGACTATATCGTCCACCTCGCGGCTCAGAGCTTCGTGCAGGCCTCGTGGCAGACCCCGACGGAGACGCTCTCGACCAACGCGATCTGCCAGCTCAACCTCTTCGAGGGGATGCGGCAGCTCGGCTCGAAGGCGCGCTTCATCGTGATCGGCTCGAGCGAGGAGTACGGCCTCGTGTACCCCGACGAGCTGCCGGTCCGTGAGACGAACCCGCTGCGTCCGCTCTCACCCTACGCGGTGAGCAAGGTCACGCAGGACCTGATGGGCTATCAGTACTTCAAGAGCTACGGCATGCACATCGTGCGCGCGCGCGCGTTCAACCACGAGGGCCCCCGTCGAGGCGAGACTTTCGCGACGTCGAACTTCGCCAAGCAGGTGGCCGAGATCGAGGCGGGCCTGCGCGAGCCGGTGGTGCTGGTCGGCGATCTCAAGCCCACACGCGACTTCTCGGACGTCCGCGACATCGTACGCGGGTACTGGACGCTGCTCGAGCGGGGCACGCCGGGCGAGGTCTACAACCTCTGCTCGGGGGTCGACTGGTCGATCGAGCGCGTGCTGAACTTCTACGTCGGCAAGTCCACGGCGCCGCGGATCGAGGTCCGTCAGGACCCCACGCGGCTCCGGCCCTCCGACGTACCGATCCTGCGCGGCTCGCGGGAGAAGATCGAGACGACGCTCGGCTGGCGCCCCACCATCCCGCTCGAGACGACGCTGACGGACCTCCTCGAGTATTGGCGACGCCGCATCCGGTCTCGGGCCAGCTAGCCGTGGACCGCGCGGCTGCCGCGCGGTCGAGCCCGCGCGTCGCGCTCGTCCACGACTGGCTGACGGGCATGCGTGGGGGCGAGCGGTGTCTCGAGGTCGTCTGCGAGCTGTTCCCCGACGCGCCGCTCTTCACGCTGGTCCACGTCCCCGGAAGTGTCTCGCCCGTGATCGAGCGCCGCCGCGTCGTGACCTCGTTCGTCCAGCGGCTCCCGGCCGCCGCCGCGCAGTATCGCCGCTATCTCCCGCTGTTCCCCGCGGCGGTACGGCGCTTCGACCTCGCCCGCTACGATCTCGTCCTCTCGCTGAGCCACTGCGTCGCCAAGGGCGTCCGCACGCCGCCGGGTGCGCTCCACCTCTGCTACTGCTTCACGCCGATGCGCTACGTGTGGGACCTCGCCGACGACTACCTCGGCGCGCGCGCCGGGCTCGCCACGCGGCTCCTCGCCCCGCCCGTCGCCGCCGGGCTCCGTCGGTGGGATCGGCGCAACGAGTCGATCCACGGCATCGTCGCGATCTCCCACCACATCGCCGAACGCATCCGGCGCGTCTGGGGCCGCGAGGCCGACGTCATCCACCCGCCGGTCGACGTCGAGCGGTTCCGCATCGCCGACCGGGTGGACGACTACTACCTGGTGGTGTCGGCGCTCGTCCCCTACAAGCGCATCGACCTGGCCATCGGCGCGGCCCGGCGGCTCGGCCGGCGCCTCCTCATCGTCGGCACCGGTCCGGAAGAGCGGCGGCTCAAGGCGCTCGCCGGCCCATCCATCGAGTTCCTTGGCTGGCGGGACGACCGCGAAGTCGCCGAGCTCTACGCGCGCTGCCGCGCCGTGCTCTTCCCCGCGGTCGAGGATTTCGGGATCGTGCCGCTCGAAGCTGCCGCCGCGGGGCGTCCGACGGTGGCGCTCGGGCGCGGCGGCGTGCTCGAGACGATGGTCCCCCTCGGCGCGGAGCACGCGGCGCCGACGGCGCTCTTCTTCGCCGAGCAGACGGTCGAGGCGCTCGCGGGGGCGATCCGCGCCTTCGAGGCGGCCGAGGACCGGTTCGATCCCAAGGCCCTGCGGGAACGCGCGCGGGAGTTCGACCGTCCCGTCTTCAAGCGGCGGCTCGCCGAATACGTCGAGACCCGGTGGCGGGAGGCCGGCGCGCGACAGGCATGCTGAAGGCCCACTCGCGCCTCCTCGAGCACCTCACGCTCGCCTTCGACCTCTGCCTGATCGCGGTCTGCTGGGTCTCCGCGTACGCGGTCCGGTTCCACCTGATGCGGGTGACCGACGTGCCGCCGTTCCGGGACTACGCGCTCCAGCTCGTGCCGATCCTGCTCGTGTGGGGCTTCGCGTTCCGCGCGTTCGACCTCTACCGGCCGAGCCGCCTGGGCTCACACTTCTCCGAGTGGCTCGACGTGGCCAAGGCGTCCACGCTCGGCGTGCTCGTCCTCGTCGCGATCATGACGTTCGCCTTCCGTGGGTACGACTACTCGCGGCTCGTGATCGCGGGCTTCTGGGTGCAGTCGATCGTCGCGGTGAGCTTCTCGCGCGCGGTGTTCCGCGAGCTGCTCCGGTTCGCGCGCCGTCGGGGCTACAACCAGCGGTACGCGATCGTCGTGGGTGGCGGTGAGCCGGCGGTGGAGGTGCTGCGTGTGCTCAGGCGCCGGCCGGACGTCGGCATCCGTGTCCTCGGGCTCCTCTCGGACAAGGCGGAGACGCCCGGCGGCGACGCGCCGCGGCTCGGCGGGCTCGAGGACGTCCGGGCCGTGCTCGACCGGCAGCAGGTCGACATCGTGTTCATCGCGCTGCCGCACAGCGAGTCAGGGCACCTGACCACCGTCCTCAACGAGATCGGCGACGACCCCGTCGCGATCCACTTCGTGCCCGACGTCTTTGGTCTCGCCTCGCTCCGCGGCGGCGTCGAGGAGTTCGAGTCGATCCCGTTCATCCACCTGCGCGAGTCTCCGCTCTACGGCTGGAATCGGGTGGCGAAGCGCGTGCTCGATCTCGTCGTCGGCGGCGGGGCACTGGTCCTGGCCGCGCCCGCGATGCTCGCGATCGCCGTCCTCCTCAAGCTCGCCTCCCCCGGCCCCGTCCTCTACCGCCAGGAGCGGATGGGGCTGGACGGGCGCCCCTTCCAGATGCTCAAGTTCCGCACGATGCGCGTGGACGCCGAGCGCGAGACCGGCCCCGTCTGGGCGCGGCCGAACGACTCGCGGCGCACGCGGCTCGGGGCGTTCCTCCGGCGCTTCAGCCTGGACGAGCTGCCGCAGCTCTGGAACGTCCTGCGCGGTGAGATGAGCCTCGTCGGCCCGCGCCCCGAGCGCCCGAGCTTCGTCGAGGAGTTCCGCCGCCGGGTGCCCGGGTACATGCTCCGCCACAAGGTGAAGGCGGGCATCACGGGCTGGGCGCAGATCAATGGCTGGCGGGGTCAGACCTCGATCGAGAAGCGGATCGAGTACGACCTCTTCTACATCGAGCGCTGGAGCCTCGGCTTCGACCTGCAGATCCTCTGCCTGACCTTCTGGTTCGGGTTCCGTAACCGCAACGCGTATTGAGCGACCCGGCCGACGCTCCATCGGCTGCGAGCGGGCCCTGGCCCGTGGCGGTCCGCGGCTGGCTGCTCCTGGCGCTCACGCTCGGGCTCGCCGCGTCGATCTCGCTCTCGGAGGCGACGCTCGTCGTGCTCGCCGCGTGGCTTGTCTTCGGCCCGCGCGACCCCGGCCCGCGGCGCGCGCGCTGGCCGTTCGCCGGACCGCTCGTGGCCTTCGCCGCGTGGACGCTCGTGGCGGCGCTCACGTCCCCGCGCCCCGCGGAGAGCCTCGTGGCCGCGAAGGGGTTGCTCACGCTCGGCGCCTTCTACGTCGTGCGCCACGCGCTGCCCGACCCGCCGTCGGCCCGGCGCTTTCTGACCGGCCTCTTCGTCGCGGTCTCCGTGGTGGCGCTCTTCTCCATCCTCCAGGTCGGCTTCTGCCCGCCGTCGGGCAGCGTCGAGTCCGGCCCCGTGCGGTTGCTCTTCCACAAGTGCGCGCGCGCGCGGGGTTTCTTCTCGATCTACATGACGCTCGCGGGCGTCCTCACGCAGGTGCTCGTGGCCACGCTGCCGCGCCTGGCGCGCGCGGGCCGGGAGCGCGCCTGGATGGCGCCGCTCTGGGGGCTCGGAGTCGTGGCCCTCGGCCTCACCTATGTCCGCGGCGCCTGGCTCGGCTTCGCCGTCGGCGCCGTGGGGTGCGCGCTCGCCCTCGGTCGGCGCGGCCTCGTGCTGGGGACGCTCGCGGTCGTGGTCGCCGGGGCGCTCGTCGTCGAGCCGGGCGTGCTGGCCCGCCTCCGCACCATCGGTGATCTCAGGGACGACACCGCGCGCGACCGGCTCGCGATGCTGGACACGGGGCTCCGCCTCGTCCGGGCGCACCCGATCACGGGCGCCGGCCCGGGCCAGGTCAAGCAGCTCTATCCCGTGTGGGCAGGGCCGGAGGCGCTCCGGCGCTCGACGAGCCACCTGCACAACACGCCGCTCCAGATCGCTGTCGAGCGTGGCGTCCCCGGGCTCGTCGCGTGGATCGCGATCTGGGTCGCGTTCTTCAGGGTGTCGGCGCGGACCCTCGCGCGCGCTCGCCGGGAGGACGAGGACACGCGCGCGCTCGTTCTCGGGCCGATGGCGGCGATCGCCGCGTTCCTCGTGGCGGGTCTCTTCGAGTACAACTTCGGCGATACCGAAGTGCTGCTCGTGGCCGTTGCCCTGATGGCGTTGCCGTTCACCGTCCTGGTCGGAGCATCAGCGGAGCCTCACGAGACCTCTCGCCGCTCGACCTAGACGATGCGGTGTCTCTGAATCGTGACGTTGATTACGGCACATTACCATGGTAATTGATACGTATGTCGCCGATTGCCCACTCGAGGCTCACCGCCCAGGGCCAGGTGTCCGTCCCGGCGGCGGTCCGCCGGCGCCTTGGCGTTGGCCCGGGCGCCGTCCTCGAGTGGAGCGACGACGGCGGCGCCATTGTCGTCCGCCGGGCGGGGCGCTACTCCTCCGAGGATATCCATCGGGCGGTCTTCTCCACGCGCGCCCCAAAGCGGAAGACGCTCGAGCAGCTCAAGACGGGTATCCGGCGCCACGCGCGGAAGCGGCATGCGGGCCGTTGACACGAACGTCCTCGTTCGCCTCATCACGCGCGACGATGCCAGGCAAGCGGCGGCCGCCGCTTGCCTGGCATC
>WNEO01000325.1_pt1 | contig 12006 bp, 9 predicted proteins | sample 5399941 | NCBI WGS metagenome assembly WNEO01 (sample SAMN13153328, study PRJNA577476) | soil metagenome | isolation source: 20 cm grassland meadow soil 2 days after 3rd rain plot 2 | place: USA:California | collected 2015-11-11
CGCCGTGCAGCCCGCGGAAAACGCGCGGAGGAAGAGGAAGAGCCCGATGCCCTCGAGCCCCGGCGCGTGCGGCTCGTACGGCTTGGCGGGAAGCATGCCGAGCGCGGCGCCGCCAACGCCCCACGCCACCATGCCCAGGACGCTCACGACGAACAGGTAGGTCGGTGCCGCGAAAATCTGGCCGGACTCGCGCACGCCGCGCAGATTGGTGACGGCGACCCCGACGACGGCAACGACGCAGAGCCACGTGCGGTAGGGAAAGAGTTCGGGAACGGCCGACGTCACCGCCGCCACGCCGGCCGCCACCGACACGGCCACGGTGAGCACATAGTCGATGAGCAACGCTGCGGCCGCGACGAGCGACGGAAAGACGCCGAGGTTGTCCTTCGCCACGATGTAGGCGCCGCCCCCCTGCGGGTATGCCCGGATCGTCTGCCGGTAGGAGCTGATGACGATCAGGATCAGGGCGGCGATTCCAATCCCGATCGGGAGCGAGTAGCTCAGCGCAGCGGAGCCGGCCAGGACCAGGACGAACAGGATTTCCTCGGTCGCGTACGCCACCGAGGAGAGCGGATCCGAGGCGAACACCGCGAGCGCGGTGGCCTTGCCGAGGCGCTCGTGCCGTTGCTGCGCGGTGGGGAGCGGGGTGCCGACGAAGAGCCGTTTGAGCCGGTGCAGGCGCACGGGGCCAATATTACTGCGCGCAGCGCGCCTGTACCTAAAACGGCTGCGGCTGCCGGTGCGACTCCGCGACGTTCTCGAACCGCGCGTACTGGGGCAGGAACACGACCTTGACCGTGCCGACGGGGCCGTTGCGCTGCTTGCCGATGATGACGTCGGCGACGTTGGCCTCGTCCGGCGGGAGGTCCTCCTTGTACTGCGACTGGCGATAGAGGAACAGGATCAGGTCGGCGTCCTGCTCCAACGCCCCGGAGTTGTGGCTGACGATTCCGTCGGCGAGCCAGGACGCCGGGCCGGGCACGGTGAGATCGAAGACCTCCTCCTCCCCGGAGGGCTCGATGGCAATGATGCGATCCCAGAACAGATCGCTGGCTGCGCGCGCGCGAAGCCCGTCGTCATCGAGGATCTCGGCGTACTGCTGCAACACGGCCCGTGACGGCGCAAATCGGAAATGGGAACTTCCCCCGTACGCTGTTCCCCGCATCACGGTCATCCGTCGCTGGGAGATGCCCCGCACGCGCATTAATTCCTTCACCCGCTCGAAATCTTGAACGGGGAGCGTGTCGACGTTGGTGTTGGCCTTGCAGTCCTTCAGCAAGGCCTTCAGGCGCTGCGCCTGGGGTCCTCGGGGACCAAACGCGCCAACCGTCTCGAGAAACCGCCGCTCGTCCGCGGCGCCCGAGACCGTGACGAAGAAGGAGGGGCGGTAGCTGCCCTTTCGGGCAGAGGAGATCCTCGCCACGATGCCGAGTCGCAGCAGTAACGCCGCCACGTCTCTCGCCAATCCTGGACTGTTGGTGCCATATGAGACCCCGTGGCTCCCCTTCCCGCCTCTGCGTGGGGCGATGGTTCCGTCCGTCGCCCACAGATGGCGCAGGAGCAGGGCGACCTGTCGGGTCGAGAGCCGAAAGGCCGCCTCGGGAATCCGCTTCTGATAGGACCGTTGACCGAAGATCCCCAGCTGCCGAAGCCATCCGCCAACGCCCCGGTGGCACCAGCGATTCCCGTTCCCACTGATGACGAGCTGGTGCCAGCCATCACGGCCGGCATGGCGGCTGACCCGACACCCGAACTCCTCGCTTGCCGCCTCAGCGACAACGCGGCTGTTGTCCTCTGAACTGGTCGTGTATCGCAACGGCTGATGAATCAGATAGCTGCCGTCCCCGATCAACTGCCCGAGGAGTACGACGCGCCGATCCGGCCAGCAGTCAGGGAATAATGGTTCCGGCAGCCTCCTCGCGATCGCAAGGCGATCACCGGCCGAAAGCTCGTTCACCGTCATCCACCCCTGCGCGGAGAAGAGGCGATGCTGCCCGGTCGCCCGGATGATCCGCCCGCTCGCGAGCCGGATCTCGAAGACTGGCCGTATCCCCACCCGCCAGATCCGTTCGCTCTTGGTCATGATGATCTTGCCGGCCGGAGACATCGCGAGGACTTCGGGCGCGCCGTCCACGAGATCGCAGATCTGGATTCGTCGCCCATCAGCGAGGACGACCAGGGTGTCGCCGGTCACGCATTCTCTGAGGTCCGAGAGCTGCGGCCGGAAGTCGCGGGTGGCGCGCGACTCCACCGCGCGCGAGAGCTGGGAGAGGGCGACCACCGGCACGTTCAGCTCCTTCGCGAGCGCCTTGAGCGACCGGGAGATCTCCGAAATCTCCTGCTGGCGGCTCTCCATCGCCGCGCGCCCCCGCATGAGCTGGAGGTAATCGATGATCATGAGCTCGAGCCCGTGCTCGGCCTTCATCCGTCGCGCCTTGGCCCGCGCCTCGAGCACGCTGAGCCCGGGGCTGTCGTCGATGAAGATCTGCGCCTCGCTGAGACGGCCGGCTGCCGCGGTCAGGCGGTGCCAGTCCGAGGAGGAGAGGTAGCCGGTGCGCACCGCCTGCGAGTCCACCTTGGCCTCGGCGCAAAGCATCCGCTGGACGATCTGCTGGGCGGACATCTCGAGGCTCAGCACCAGTACCCGGCCGCGCAGATGGATGCCCACGTGCTGCGCGACGTTGAGCGCGAACGCCGTGTTGTGAGTCACCACGTAGTCATCGGTGACGTAGAGCCGGGACGGATGGGTGACCGCGATGCACTGGGTGTCCGTCACTCGCGTAGGCTCGACCGAGACGAACACGGGCCGCCACCGTCGCCGCGGCGCCGCCAACACTCTGTCGCGCTTCCGCGACGGCGCGAAGATCGCTTGGGGGTCCGCGTAGTGAACGTTGCACACGAAGGCCCGTCTGCCGGCCTTCTTCTCTCCGCGATAACTGTACGTTGTCCGCCTGCCTCGAACCGAACACCAGCCGCCAAGGGAGCGCACCAGTTCAGCCACGTTCCGCGCCAGGCGCTCGCTCGTGGAGCAGAACCGCGCGCTCCCCCAGCGCTCGACCCAGCCGTCGGTATCCATGAGGCCGCGCACGACATCGAGACGCGCTTCGCGTGAGGCATTCAGGTAGATGTCTGGGATGAACTTCTCATCGCTACGGATTCCCCAGAGGCCGAGCCCGCGGAGCGCTTCCATCAGTCGGTTCGGCGAGACGCCCTGGGTACCCCGGCGATGCGCGCCCGTCGCCTGGACGATACGCCAGTCGTAGCCGCCGACGGCGCGCAGGGCGAAGCCCTCTCGTGTCCGCTCGAGAAATTGCTCCAGCATCGCGGCATCGGACGTCGAAAAGATCAGACTGGTCCCCGAAAGCTTCCCGTCACCGAGCAGCGCGCCCAGCAACCACGGATCGATAGGAAGCGCCTCGGCGTGACCGTGGACGCCGGACGGCACGTCGATCCACAGACGGTGCCGGTATCGCTTGACCCGCAACATCTGCGCCACGCGCTCGCTGGAGAGCGTCCGGGGCTCACGCCAATTACGGTAATGGACGCGCCAGAGGTGTTGGGCGCTCGCCTCCGTGGAACGGCCATCGGAGAAGGTGACGCGGTAGACCTGTTCAGGACCCTGGGGGAAGATCCCGCTCACCAGAGAGCGCCGGCCGTCCACGGACGCGAGCTCGTCGCCCAGCTTCAGATCGCCCATCCGCTTCCACCCCGCGACCGTCTTGACCTGGGCGTCGAGGGGCTGGGCCTTCCCCATGCTCGGCCGACCCGCGATGATGATGAAGTCCGAGGGCTGGAGCCCCGAGGTCTCGAGGTCGAGCTTCTCGAACCCCGTCGCGATGCCGGTGACATGCTCCTTCCGCTCGTAGAGCCGCTCGATGTACTCGAAGGTGTTCTTGAGAATCTTGCCGATCGGAAGCGCGCTGCCCTCGAGCCGCCGCTCGGCCAGACTGAAGATCCGGCGTTCGGCGTCGTCGACCAGGGCCTGGACATCCTCCTTCGCCTCGAAGGCCTGGCCGATGATCTGCGTGGACGTCTGGATCAGCTCGCGCAGCACCGCCATGTCGCGGACGATCTGGGCGTAGGCGATGAGGTGGGCCGCGATCGAGGCCTGCTCCACGAGGAGCGCGAGCGCGGCGGCCCCCCCGACGAACTCGAGCTGATCCGTACGGCGGAGCTCCTCGCTGAGCGTGATGAGATCGACGGGCTCGCCGCGGTCGAAGAGGCGCAGCATCGTCCCGTACGCCGCCCGGTGGGCCTCCGTGTAGAAATCGGACGGCCGGAGCACCTCGATCACGCGCGGGAGCGTCTCGCGGCCTTCCAGGAGAATGGCGCCAAGGACCGCGCGTTCAGCGTCGAGGTTGTGCGGTGGGATCCGCGCCGGAAATTCCAGAGGGCTCATAGGCGAGACTCACCGCAAGTGGTCAGCATGTGACTCGATGTTGAGCGCCCCGCTTCGATTCGGTCAAGAAAAATCTGCTGAGAACACCGTCACGGTGACGAAACAGTGGATAGGCGGTGGATATCGCGTGAAGACGATGTGAATGAAGCGTGCGCTCCCTGCGAATCTCCAATTCCTGGCGACGCAGGTCGCGCGCCACGCGCTGTCGCGCGTCTCGCGGGGGCTATTCGCGGACGACGCTGACTTTGAGTTGCGCCGCGACGTCGTGGTGCAGCCGAATCGACACCACGGTCTCGCCGAGCGACTTGATCGGTTCGTCGAGCGCGACCCGCCGGCGCTCGACCTTGATCGCGTGCCGTTCCAGGAACTCCACGATGTCCTGCGCGGTCACCGAGCCGAAGAGCTTGCCCTCCTCGGAGGCCTGCCGGCGCTCCTCGTACGCGAGCGCGTCGATCCGGTTGCGCAACGCCTCCGCCTCGCCCTTGATGCGATCTGCCTTGGCGTCTTGCTGCCGCTTGATCTGCTCGAGGTTCTTGAGGTTGCCCGTGGTGGCGCTGAGGGCGAGCTTCTTCGGGATCAGATAGTTGCGCGCGTAGCCGTCGGAGACGTCGCGAACCTCGCCACGGCGCCCGACCTTGGAGACATCGTCCAGCAGAATGACTCGCATCGCTCTCCGTCCTACTCCGTCGCCAGGTATGGCAGGAGGGCGACCGTGCGGGCGCGCTTGATCGCGTGCGTCAGCTGGCGCTGGTGGCGCGCGCAGCTTCCCGAGATCCTGCGCGGAATGATCTTGCCGCGGTCGCTGACGAAGTTTCTGAGCCGGCGCACGTCTTTGTAGTCGACCAGGTCGACTTTGTCGGCGCAAAACTTGCACACCTTCCGCCGGCCGAACCGGCGGCGCTTGACAGGCTTCTGGACTGTCGGAATCTCTCGTTCCTCCCTGGTACCCCGTTAGAAGGGGACGTCGTCCTCAGCGGGCCGCGTCTCTTCCGCGAACGACTCGGCGGCCGGCACGGCGACCGGCGCTGCAGGCTTGCCGCGCCCCATGAACTGGACGCGCTCGGCCACCACTTCCACCACGGTCCGTTTCTGGCCGTCCTTACCTTCCCACTCGCGTGTCTGGAGGCGGCCTTCGACCAGGATCGGGCTGCCCTTGTCGAGGTACTCGCCGCAGGTCTCCGCCTGCTTGCTCCAAACGACGACCGTGATGAACGAGGTCTCCTCGCGCTTGTCGCCCCCCTGCGTCGTGTAATTGCGGTTGACCGCGAGCCGCAGGTCGGCCACGGCGGTGCCGCTCGGCGTGTAGCGCAGTTCCGGGGGGCGGGTCAGGTTGCCGATCAGGAAGACCTTATTGAGGCTCGCCATTAACCGACCTCCTCGAGCACCTCTGGAGTTTTCGCCGGCCGAGCCTTCTTGCGGATCGGGACTCGCGTCGAGAGGAAGCGCAGCACGTTCTCATTGAGGCGGACGTGCCGCTCGAACTCCTTCACCATGGACGGCTCGGCAGAGACCTCGAAGACCGCGTACGTGCCCTCCCGTTGCTTGCGGATATCGTACGCGAGCCGGCGCTTCCCCCAGTTGTCGACCTTAGCGACCTCGGCACCGAGCGCCTTGAGCTGCTCGGCGAGCTGCGCGAGCAGCGCGGCGACTTCCTCGTCCGTCGGACGCGGGTCGACGATCACCAGAATCTCGTATGGTCGCAGTGGACTCACCTCCCAAAACTGAGTTGAGCGCCTAACGCTATCAAACATCCAAAGCCGCCGCAACGTCAACGCCGCAAAACAGATACGGCCCGGGCCTTGGCGCTCGCCACGACCCGGGCCGTCGCCCGCGCATCGCGCGGGCTCTAACTCTCAGTGTCAGCGTGCCAGGGGAGCCTGAGGGGGGTCGCCCCCCTCAGCTCCAACGTGCGTCACGTGACGCCTCACCTCACGCGCTTAATACATGTCGCCATGCGGCATCGGCGGCGCGTCCTTCTTTTCCTCCGGGATGTCCGTGACCAATGCCTCGGTCGTCAGCAGGAGCGAGGCAATGGACGCCGCGTTCTCCAGCGCCACGCGCTCGACCTTCGCCGGGTCGATGATGCCCGCCTGCAGCATGTCCACAAACTCCATGGTCTCGGCGTCGAAGCCCCGGGTGGCCACCGTCTCGGCCTTGACCTTCTCGACCACGACGCTGCCCTCGAGGCCCGCGTTCTCGACGATCTGGCGGATCGGCTCCTCGAGCGCCCGCTTGACGATCTGCGCGCCTACCTTCTCGTCGCCCTCGACCTTCAGCCGGTCGATGGCCTTGGACGCGCGGAGCAGCGCGACGCCGCCGCCCGGTACGATGCCCTCCTCCACCGCCGCGCGGGTCGCATTGAGCGCATCCTCCACCCGCGCCTTCTTTTCCTTCATCGCCGTCTCGGTCGCGGCGCCGACCTTGATCACCGCCACGCCGCCGGCGAGCTTGGCCAGGCGCTCCTGCAGCTTCTCCCGGTCGTAGTCCGAGGTCGTCTCCTCGATCTGCGCCCGAATCTGCTTGATGCGCCCCTCGATCGTGGAGGCCTTGCCGGCCCCTTCGACGATCGTCGTGTTGTCCTTGTCCACGACCACCTTCTTGGCCCGGCCGAGGTCCTCGAGCTTGATGTTCTCCAGCTTGATCCCGAGGTCCTCGGTGATCGCCTTGCCGCCCGTGAGGATGGCGATGTCCTCGAGCATCGCCTTGCGCCGGTCACCGAAGCCCGGGGCCTTGACGGCCGCGGTGTGCAGCGTGCCGCGCAGCTTGTTGACCACGAGCGTGGCCAGCGCCTCGCCCTCCACGTCCTCGGCGATGATCAGCAGCGGCTTACCCGCGCGGGCCACCTGCTCGAGCAGCGGCAGCATGTCCTTCATCACGCTGATCTTCTTCTCGTGGATCAGGATGAGCGCGTCCTCCAGGATGCACTCCATGCGCTCGGCGTCGGTGACGAAGTAGGGCGAGAGGTAGCCGCGGTCGAACTGCATGCCCTCGACCACGTCCAGGACCGTGTCGGCCGACTTGGACTCCTCGACCGTGATGACCCCGTCCTTGCCGACTTTCTCCATCGCCTCGGCGATCAGGTTGCCGATCGTCTTGTCGTTGTTCGAGGCGATCGTCGCGACCTGGGCGATCTCCTTCTTGTCCTTCGTGGACTTCGAGAGCTTCTTCAACTCCTCGGTCACCGCGCCCACGGCCGCCTCGACACCGCGCTTGAGCCCCATCGGGTTGGCGCCGGCGGTCACGTTGCGGAGCCCCTCGCGGAAGATCGCCTGCGCGAGCACAGTCGCGGTGGTCGTGCCGTCGCCCGCGATGTCCGACGTCTTTGAGGCGACTTCCTTCAGCATCTGGGCGCCCATGTCCTCGTAGGGATCCTTCAGCTCGATCTCCTTGGCGACCGTGACGCCGTCCTTGGTGATCGTGGGGCTCCCGAACTTCTTGTCGATGACGACATTGCGGCCCTTCGGGCCCAGGGTCGCCTTGACGGCTTCCGCCATGATGTTGATGCCCTTGAGCAGGCTCGCCCGGGCATCCTCGTTGAACTTGAGCTGCTTCGGCATTGATCGCGTCCCTCCTCAGCGCGTGGCTGATATGGTTATTCGAGAATGGCGAGGACGTCCTCCTCGCGCAGGATCAGGTACTCTTTGTCGTCGAGCTTCACCTCGGAGCCGGAGTACTTCCCGAAGAGGATCTTGTCGCCGGACTTGACGTCGAGCGGGATCTTCTTGCCCTCATCGGTCACCTTGCCGTTGCCGACGGCGATGACCTTGCCCTCCTGGGGCTTTTCCTTGGCGGTGTCCGGAATGATGATTCCGCCCTTTTTCACTTCCTTCTCTTCGAGCCGCTCGACGAGAATGCGGTCATGCAGGGGACGAATCTTCATCGCTGCTCTGCCTCCTTCACCCTGGTGTGTTGAGGACTCCCGTGTCGTTGTTAGCACTCGAACAAAGCGAGTGCTAATATAGCCGCGCACTCGCGCCAGATCAAGCGAAAAATCCAGGGGGCCAGAATGGCCAAAAATATCGTTATTTCGAATAGTTTACCTCATGAAGCGATCCGCCTCATCCCCGGGGACTTCTCGCTGGACTACAACGACAGCGACGCGCCCCTGTCGAAAGCGGAGCTGATTTCACGACTGAAGGGGAGAAGCGGTTTGATCTGCCACATCATCAGCACGATCGACGATGAGGTGCTGGCGGCGGCGCCGACCCTCAAGGTCGTCGCCAACGTCGCGGTTGGCTACAACAACATCGACGTCGCCGCGGCAAAGCGCCGGGAGGTGATCGTCACGAACACGCCGGACGTCCTCACCGAGACCACCGCCGACTTCGCCTGGGCCCTGCTCATGGCGACGGCGCGCCGCGTCGTGGAGGCGGACCGCTACGCGCGCTCCGGCCAGTGGAAGGCGTGGAAGTGGGACCTCCTCTGGGGCGCCGACGTCCACGGAAAGACGCTCGGGATCGTGGGGTTCGGGCGGATCGGGCGCGCCGTGGCCCGGCGCGCGCGGGGCTTCGACATGCGCATCCTCTACCACGACGCCGTGCGGGTCGATGCCGCCGTGGAGCGGGAGCTCGCCGCGACCGCGACCGACCTCGAAACGCTCCTGCGTGAGGCCGACTTCGTGACGCTCCACGTGAACCTCACGCCCGACACCCGCCACCTCATCGGTGAGCGGACGCTCCGCCTCATGCGCAAATCAGCGATCCTCGTGAACGCGGCCCGTGGGCCCATCGTGGACGAGGCCATGCTGGCGCGCGCGCTGCGGGAGGGTTGGATCGCCGGCGCGGGCCTCGACGTCTTCGAGGAGGAGCCGAAGATCCACGCCGGCCTGGTCCCGCTCCAGAACGTCGTGCTCGCCCCGCACATCGCCAGCGCCTCGCGCGACACGCGCATCGCGATGGCCACCCTCGCCGTCCGCAACTGCGTGGCCGTCCTCGAGGGAAAGCCGCCGCTCACCCCCGTGGCCTGACGCCGCGCTCAGAGGGCTCGGCGAAGGCGGCGCTCGAGGCGCGACAACCGATGCGCGAAGGCGTCGATCACCCGTAGCGGCGCGCCCGCGGCGTCGGCGAGCTCGAGCGCGTGCGCGACGGTCGCCCGCGCCGTGCGGAGATCACGCCGGCGGTGCTCGTGAAACTTCGCGAGCTCCTCCCAGGGCTCCCGATCGAACGCGCCGTGACGCGAGGCGACCTCCCAGAGCGCGCACGCCCGGTCCCAGCGCGTGGCGCGCTTCTCCCAGCGGGCCAGGCGCAGGCGTACGCGGTGGGCGGTGCGGCCCGGGAGGTCGCCGCCCAGCGCGGCCCGATAGCACGTGAGTGCCTGCTCGAGATCCACTGGTTCCCAGAGCCGGCCCAGCCCGGCGAGATCCTCGGCGCCCAGGTGGTCGGGCGCCGCGAGGGCGCGGCCGAACCAGCCGAGGAGCGCGACCAGCGAGAGGACGTCGTGGCGGTTGTGGTCGAAGACCCGCCCGAGCGGCGCCGCCCGGCGCGAGCGGAGGAAGTCGAAGTAGAGTGCCGGGATCAGGGCGCCCGGCACGTCGTTCTCACGCTCGAGCCCGATGACCTCGCGCTCGAGCGTCGTGAGCCGGCAGTCGGCGCAGCGGAGCGTGAAGACGCGGCGCGCCGGCGGGAGAAGGTCGAGGTGGGGCAGCAGGGTGGGCCAGCGGCGGCGGGCGAGCACGAAGCGCGTCTCGAGGAGCGGCAGGTCGAAGCCCGAGCCGTTGAAGGTGACGACCCCGGCGGCCTGCTCGAGGAGCGGCACCAGCGCGGCAAGCAGCGCCGGCTCCTCGTCGAAATCGCGCATGAAGTACTGCACCACGACGAACCGATCGCCGTCGAGGCGCCCGACCCCGACGAGGAAGGCATAGGTGCCCGTGCCGCCCGCGAGGCCGGTCGTCTCGGTGTCGAGGAAGAGGAGCCGGCGCGAATCCCCGGCCGGCGCCGCGGCGCGGGCCACGGTGGAGAGCAACTCGAGCGGGGCCGTGAACGCCGGCGCGAGCGGCTCGCGGCCGTGGACGTGCGTCAGCGGGTACTCGCGTCGCACCACAACGAGCGGCCCGGCGCCCGTCTCGACGACCTCGCCGCCCAACACTTCGTGGGCGGGGGGCGCGGCGGGGCGCGGCGGCCGCCGTGCCTCGACACGCCGGATCACGCGGCGGAGCTCGTCGAGCGATTGCATCGACGCGGGTCAGCCGGCGAGGGCGCGCAGCAGCGCCCCGGCCGTCGCCTTGGCCTTACGACCGACCTCGTTGACGGGCCCCACACAGGAGGGACAGCCGACGGGGCACGGGCAGGCGCAGAGCGTCTCGAGGCCGCGCCGGAGCAGGTCCGGCAGGATCTCGAACAGCCGCTCGGCGAGCCCGATCCCGCCCGCGTGGGAGTCGTAGAGGTAGATCGTCGGGTTGAAGCGCTCGGCGCTCATGAGCCGTCGCTTTGCGGAGTCGCGCGTCGCGACGGCGCCAGGCTCGGCGGGCGTCGTGTCGCCGAGCCACGAGCCCAGGTCGCGGATGTCGCAGAGGAGGAAGATCGGCGCCAGGTGGTGCAGCATGTACGTCACCGCGCGCAGCCCGTCGATCAGCTCCTCGCGCGAGGCGCTGACGCTCGCGAGCGTCTCGGGCGTTACCGTCAGCCAGGCCGCCGTCGTCTGCATCTCCTGCTGCGGGAGCTCGACCTCGCCCGAGCCGACGTTCTCGAGCGTCCCCAGCTTGATCTTCTTGAAGCCGACGACCTTCTCGGCGACGAGCACCTCGCCCTGCTCGGCGAGGTACCCGGCGTGAGCCTGGTCGGCCAGGCGCTGGAGAATCCAGACGCCCTTGGCACTGATCGCGTCCGTGAAGTAGTCCACCCGGACGCGCTTGACGTAGGCGACCTTCTCCTCGTCCTCGCGCCAGTGCAGCTCCTGCACCTCGTACGGCTCGCTCTCCACAAGGTAGATCGCCTTCGGGTAGATCGTCGCGAACGCGCTCCCCCAATCCACCTCGGCGACGATCTGCCGTCGCTTCGTCTGCGTCTCGTCCCGCGCCGTGGTATCGATCACAAGAAAATTGTCGCTCGTCACCGTCCGGAGCGAGATGTGGTCGGCGGGGTAGGTCTCGGCCGCCCAGTGCCAGCGGGAGCCCGCGTGGTGGAGGACACCCTCGTCCTCGAGTGCGGCGAGGAGGCGGCGGACGTCGGCATCGCCGAACGTCTCGACTCCCTCGCCTGCGGCGCCAGGACCGATCGGCAGCTCGAAGGCGGCACACTTGAGGTGATTCACCAGGATGAACGGGTTGTCGGCGTTCACCCGCGCGTGCTCGGGAGGCGTACCGAAGAGGTAGTCCGGGTGGGTGACCATGAACTGATCGAGCGGCGCGCTCGTCGCAACGAAGACGGCCGCCGAGGAGCCCGACCGGCGGCCCGCGCGCCCCGCCTGCTGCCAGAGCGAGGCGATTGCTCCCGGGTACCCGGCGAGGACCGCGACGTCGAGGTGGCCGATGTCGACGCCGAGTTCGAGCGCGTTCGTCGAGACGACGCCCAGCACCTCGCCCTCGCGCAGGCCCTTCTCGACTGCCCGCCGGCGCGTCGGGAGATAGCCGCCGCGGTAGCCGCGGACGATCCCGCTGTCGCCGGTCTTGT
>WNEO01000327.1_pt1 | contig 11995 bp, 14 predicted proteins | sample 5399941 | NCBI WGS metagenome assembly WNEO01 (sample SAMN13153328, study PRJNA577476) | soil metagenome | isolation source: 20 cm grassland meadow soil 2 days after 3rd rain plot 2 | place: USA:California | collected 2015-11-11
TCGCCGGAGGCCTCTGGCAGGTCACGCGAACTAAGGAGATCTGCCTCTCCCACTGCACCTCCCCGATGGGTTTCGTGCTGCAGTACTGGCGGAGCGGTCGCATCGGCGCGATGCGGATGGGATTCCGTCACTCGCTCTACTGCATCGGCTGCTGCTGGCTGTTCATGCTCGTCCTGTTCATCTCGGGCTCCATGAGCCTCCTTTGGATGGGCGGGATTTCCGTTGCGATCTTCGCGGAGAAACTCGGCGTCCGCACGGTCCTTTTCAGCCGAGCGATCGGAGTGATCCTCCTTGGGTTGGGCGCCGTGGCCGCGGTGCGAATCTTCGTCCCGATGTGAAGCCCGACCCCGCGCGAATCCCCACCTCGACCGGCGTTTCTACGGAGCGGACTCCGGCATTTCTGCGATTTGACGGACGGGCGAGAAAAGCACGAACAGGAAGGAGACGCTTCCGGCCAGCAACAAAACCAGGATGGCCAGGCGCAGCCCGATCAGGCTCCCCAGGAAGCCGCCGAAGAGGGCCCCGAGCGGCAACGTGCCCCACACGATCGTCCGCATCGTCGCGTTGAGCCGGCCCTGCATGGCGACGGGGACGATCGCTTGGCGGAAGCTCACCTGGTTGATGTTGTACAGGAGATTTCCGAAGAAACTGATGCCGAGCAAGATGGCGATCGCAGGCAAGGCAATCGAGGAGGTCACGAACGGCAAGGGGAGCGGCGGGAGGCCGAAGATGACGGCGCCGAGGATGATGGCCGGGCCGACGCCGATCCGTTTCGCGATCCGTCCGGAGAAGACCGCTCCGAGGATCCCGCCGACGGACGAGAGGCCGAACAGGAGGCCCAGCGTCGTCGCGGTGAACCCGAGATCCTTCAGGAACAAGAGGAACAGCGCAGAGAATACCGCACTGGAGAAGAAGTTCGACCAACCGGTGCAGGCCGCGATGTGGCGCAACCGGCGTTCCCGGAGGACGACGTGGAGGCCCTCACGGATCTGGGAGAGGATCGATTCGCCAGGGGGCCTCGCCGCAATCGTTTCCCGGCGTCGAATCGCGCCGAGGGATGCCGCCGAAACCGCGAACGAGGCCGCATCGAAGAGCATCGCGAACGGCGCCCTGAAGAGGTCGATCACGGGCCCCGCGATACCCGGTCCGAAGGTGCTCGCGAACGTGTTCGAGGTCTCGAGCTTGCTGTTCGCATCGACGAGTTGTCCACGGTCCACGATGGCAGGAAGGTAGGCCTGGTAGGCGACATCGAAGAAAACCGTGAGGATTCCGATGAGAAACGCGAACACATAGAGATAGGCGAGGTGGAGGAGGCCGATGATTCCGAGGACCGCGATCGCGGCGACCATCGTGCCGCGGCCGAGGTCCGCGAAGATGAGGACGGACCTCTTCGCCCTTCGATCGACCCAGACGCCAACCAGGAGGCCGAACAACAGGAAGGGAACCGTCCCCGCCGCCCCGAGGAACCCCATCTCGACCTCGTGCGCCCCGAGGACGAACGCGGCGATGTAGGGGACGGCGAGGCCCGTGAACTGGTCTCCAATCCGGGAGACGGATTGTCCGCCCCAGAGTAGGAGGAAGTCCCGATGACGCCAGAGGGTCGACAACGCCACGCGAGGCCTCGGCACGGGCGACCGCGTTATCTATCTTCCCACGCCCCGTAGGAGTCGACGTCTCCCGGCAGGCGGAAATGCTCATATCGGGCCGCGGCCTTCGGCCGATGCCGGCGTCCATGGTCAAGATCTTCCTCGACACCGCGAACATCGACGAGATCCGCGAGGCGGCCTCCTGGGGCGTCCTCGATGGCGTGACGACGAACCCGACGTTGGTCGCGAAGACGGGTCGCAAGTGGTCCGAGGTGATCCAGGACATCCTGGCCCTCGTGGACGGGCCAATCTCCTTGGAGGTTACGACGACCGCACTGGACGAGATGATCAAGCAGGGACGGCAGCTCGCGAAGCTGCACAAGAACGTCGTTGTGAAGATCCAGATGACGACGGAGGGGCTGAAGGCGATCAAGGCCCTCTCGTCCGAGGGCGTGAAGATCAACACGACCCTCATCTTCTCCGCGAACCAGGCGATCCTCGCCGCGAAGGCCGGGGCGAAGTACGTGAGCCCCTTCATCGGCCGGCTTGACGACATGGGCCAGGACGGGATGCAGGTGATCCGAGAGATCGCGGAGATCTTCGGGAACTACGATTGGGATTGCGAGATCCTCGTCGCAAGCATCCGGCATCCCCTCCATGTGATCGAGGCCGCGAAGCTCGGGGCGGACATCGTCACGCTCCCCTTCGACGTCCTGAAGAAGATGACGCAGCACGCCTTGACCGACGTCGGGCTGAAGCGGTTCCTCGACGATTGGCAGAAGGTCCCGAAATAACGGTCGACCGTGGGTTAGGACTTCCGCCCGCCACCGTCGGCCAGTTTTTGCGCGACGGTCTGCAGGATCTCGTCGGCATCGAACGGTTTCCGGAGCAGGGTGATCCCCTCGCGCCGCCTCTCATCCATTTGCTCGAACACGTACAGATAGGCGGTCATCAAGATCGCGGGGACCTGGTGGTTCGCATGGCGCGCCGCCTCGATCAGCTCGACCCCGTTGCGGCCGGGCATCTGAAAATCGGTGAGGAGCAAGTCGATCGGCTGGGAATCGAGGACGCGCATCGCCTCGTCCGCGTTGGCCGCGGCGACGACCTCGTAGTTCTCCGTCGAGAGGAGGTCCGCGATGTTCTCGCGGATCCCCGCATCGTCGTCGACGACGAGGATCCCGGGCCTTCGGCTGGGCTCTGAGGGGGCGCTGGAACTGTTCATAGCTCGATCACAGCTACCCTTCCGAGGGGGTCATTCCCATTGTCAAGGCAACTTGACAAACGGGTCGCCAGGCCTTGTCACGCCGGGGCAGAGACCGCGGCGGGCTGCTTCGGAAGGAAGACGGTGAAGGTCGAACCTTTGCCGACCTCCGACCGGACGGTGATGTCGCCGCCGTGGCTGGCCACGAAGTTGCGGCTGATCGCGAGGCCCAGGCCCGTCCCCTCTCCTTTCTTCTTCGTCGTGTAGAAGGCCTCGAACAGCCGTTGCTGGACCTCCGGCCGGATGCCGGTCCCCGTGTCGGAGACCGAGACGGCCACCGAGGGCCCGCGGTCTTCGAGCCGAATCCGGACCCGGCCGTTCGCGGTGGCTTCGAACGCGTTCTTGACGAGGTTCACCAAGACCTCATGGATCCGGAGCGGATCGACGGTGCACAGGACCGGGGCGTTCCCGAGTTCCGTCCGGACCTCGACGCCCGGTTTGCGGAACGCATCGGCCTGCTCGACCGCCCCTCGGACAAGGTCCGTGAGGTTCGTCTCGACCGGGTTGATGGCGCCCGGTCGAGCGAACTTCAACAGTTCCGCCGTGATGCTCGCGGCAATCCGGCCCTGAGCGGCGATCTTCTTCAACCGTTCCTGGACCTCCGCATCAGAAACGCGTCGGGCGATGCTCGCGGTCAGGAGCGAGATGTTCGTGAGCGGCGTATTGATCTCATGCGCGACGAACGACGCGAGCCGGCCCATGGACGCCCATCGCTCGCTCTCCAGGAGTTGCCGTTGTGCCTCCCGCTGGGCCGTCACGTCGCGCACGATGTAGACGAGAACTGGGTCCCCGTCGGCCGGGCGGACCACCTGGGATCGAAGCTGGACGTGCACGCGTTTCCCCTCCGCCGTGCTGAAGATCGCCTCGTACAGCTCCGTGGCCCGGAGACCTCGGAGCCGGTCCTCCAGGTAATCGCCGGCGGAGGGGAGGCGATCGGGAGGGACGAATTCCATGAACGAATGGCCCACGATGCCTCCGCGCTCGCGACCTAGCAGCGTTTCCCCCGCTCCGTTGACATCGAGGACCCTCGCGTGCGGGTCGAGGACGAAGATGCCGTCCGGGGCGGCAGCAATCAGATCACGATACTTCGCCTCGGACTGCGCGAGGGCGTTGGCCGCAGTCTCTCCAGCTGCCGTCGCGCGATTCGAGATTCGGCTGTACCAGATGAGGGCGATGATCCCTGCGGCGAGCGGTGCCTCGATGGCGAGGGATAGGAGCCAGCGCATTGCGTTGAATGTGGCCGCCTGAAGCGCGATGGCAACCGCGAAGACGCCGAACAGGATCACCAGGCCGGCGATGACCGCCCAGATCACGATCGTGGCGCCAGAGATCTTGCGGCGACGGCCTCGCGGTCGGTCCGCGTCGGGAGCCGTCGGAGCGGACGGTCCTGGCGGTCCGGCCGTCGCGGGTGTCACGCCGTTTCTCCCGGCCCTCCGGTCGAGGGCTTGGCGTCCTTGGCCAGAGAACTCGAACTCCCCACGCTGGCCGGTCCATCGTCGCGACCTGACTTAATACGTTCTGCCGATTGTTCCGCCGCCCGTCTACCGTGGAGGAGGCGCCTTTCTTCGATCGGCCCGCGGCCGGATTGTTAGATTCCTCCCGAATCGAAGGGAATCGTTCATGAACTCAGCCCGCCTTCGTACCATGGCATGGATTCCGGCGGCGGAAAGATCACCCTCGACCAGGAAAGCTTTCGGGCCCTCGCCTCCGACGTGCGCGTGGATATTTTGAAGCGGCTCGATTCGCGCCGCGAGACGGTGACGGACCTGAGCAACCTGTTGCGGCTCAGCAAGCCGACGCTGCTCGAGCATCTGGAGAAGCTCCAGACGGCGGGCCTCGTCAAGCGCATCGATGAAGGGCGCAAGTGGATTTACTACGAACTCACGGACAAGGGTCGCAAAATCCTGCACCCGGAAAAGGTCGCCATCACCCTCGCCCTCGCATCGGCCGTCGTCTTGGCGGCGATCGGTGCCTTCGCTCTGATCTTCGCGGGCAGCGCGGGCCTCGTCGCCTCCCCAGAATTCCGCAATGTGACCGCCTTTCCTCAGGCGGACCACGGCCTATCGTCGCCCGACAGTTTGATCGCGCCGTTGCTTTTCGCGCTCGCCGGGCTCTCCCTCGTGTTCGCCTTCGTGATGCGCCACGTCGGGCTCCGACGGCGCGAACGGTTCTTCGCGCAACTCGATGCCGCGTGAGTTCGATCCGGGCGTGACGGCCCCCGGGAAACCGTTATGTGTGGCCAGCGCCTTGGCAGCGGTGTGTTCCGGCTCCAGGGGAAGAAAGTCGCTTACGCCGTCCCCCTCCTCCTCGTCCTCGCGGTCGTGCTCGTCGCCGCGCTCGCCTTCAACGTGGCCAACCTCGACCCGGGAGGCGAGTCGATCCCACCAGCCCCGGCGGCGGCAGGCCCTCCGCCAACCGAATCCTACCTCCCCGATCCCATCGTGACGCAGGTCCTGGCCGTCCTCTTGGGTTTCATCATGCTCGGTGGCGCGATCCTGTTCTTCCGGAACCGGACGCGGGTCCGGGCCCCCGCGAAGCGGTTCACCTGGTGGCAAGTCCTCGCCCGCGCCCTCGGCGTAGCGGTCCTCGTCGTGGTCCTCCTCGCGTGGCCCCGCGCCATCCAGGCCGCCAGGGAGCGGGCCGGCACGCAGGCGAATGCGACCGCCGAGGGCGGGACCCTCACGACCGTCTGGCCCGCGGCCGTGGCCGGGCCCATCGAGATCTTCCTCCTCGTCGCGGTGTTCCTGGCGGTCGCGTGGCTCGCCTACCTCTTCCGACGGGCCCGGATGCAAGGAGACGCGACCGATTGGGAGGAGACGTTCCCGGCCAGCACAGCCCGCGTGGTCGCGGCGACAACCGTCCGGGAGGCAATCCAGGAGATCGAGAGCGGTGGGGAAGTGCGCGCGGTGATCCTGGCCTGCTTCCAGCGCTTTTGCACGCTCCTCGGGTCCCGCGGCATCACGAAGCAGGATCCGCTGACCCCTCGGGAGCTCGAGGGGCTGGCCGTCGACCGCTTGCGCGTCTCGCGGGAGGACTCGGCGACCTTGACCTCCCTATTCGAGGAGGCGCGGTACAGCGAGCACCCGCTTGGCGACCTCGATCGGGTGCGGGCGATCGACAGCCTCGGCAAGATCCGGGTGGCCCTGGAGGGGTGATGTGCGCCCGCGGGCCTTTCTCTCCCGGATGGACGGTCCATCGGCCTCCCGCGGGAGGTCGTCGTGGTCGATCTCCGCCACATTCATGATCGTAGCTGCGGCGGTCGTCCTCGGACTCCTCCTCTATTACGCACAATACAGCGGCTCGGTTCAGTGGGGCCTCGGCCTCGTCTTCCTCGGCGTGATCGCGTTCCTCGCGTGGCGTCAGGTCCTCCGCGGGACGGCGGAGCCGGGCCCCCTCGTCGGTCCGGTCTCGCCGGAGACGATCCGCACGGGCGAGCTCGATGCGCTTTCCGGGTCCATGCAACGCGCCGCCCGCGGCCTGCGGTATAGCCAGATGCTCGTGACGTCGCGCGCGAGGGTGGCCTTCCTCGAGCATGTGCGGCTGACCCTCGGCCTCTCGCCGGAGGGACTGCGCCGACTCCAGCGGGATCCCGAGGCCCTGCGCCGCACGGTCGGGGACGAGCGTCTCGCGGAATTCCTCCACATCCGCGTGGGCGACATGGAAGAGCGCTTCGGGTGGGTCTTGCAAGCCCGCGCGCGAGGCGGGTTCACTCGCGAATTCCGTGAGGTCCTCTCGCGGATGGAGGCATGGCGATGAACGTCGCTTCCGTCGCGGAGGTGGGCGGATCCATCCTCGATGCCGTCGAACGGGTGATCGTCGGCAAGCGCCCGGTGCTCGAGCGCGTCCTCTGGGCGGTCCTCGGAGACGGCCACCTGCTGATCGAGGACGTCCCAGGCCTCGCGAAGACGTTGATCGCCAAGTCCTTCGCCGCGGGCCTCGGCCTGGGCTTCCGCCGGATCCAATTCACGCCGGACCTCCTCCCCGCGGACATCACCGGAACCTACGTGTACGACCGCAAGGCGAGCGAGTTCGTGCTCCGCCGCGGTCCGATCTTCACGAACGTCCTCCTGGCGGACGAGATCAACCGCGCCCCGCCGAAGACGCAGTCCGCGCTCCTCGAGGCGATGCAGGAACGACAGGCGACCCTCGAAGGGGAGACGTTCCGCCTCGACCGCCCGTTCTTCGTGATCGCGACGCAGAACCCGATCGAGCATGAGGGCACGTACCCGTTGCCGGAGGCGCAGGTCGACCGCTTCCTCCTGCGGATCGACGTCGGCTATCCGACGCGGGAGCAGGAGATCGAGGTGCTCGAGCGCCGCCGGCGACGTCGGTCGGACGACGCGACGATCGAGGCCGTGACGACGGCGGACGAGGTGCGGGGCCTGCAGGCCGTGATCGAGGACGTGCACGTGGACCCCGCCGTCGAAGGGTACATGGTCGACATCGTCCTCGGGACGCGGGCCCACAGCCAGGTCGAGGTCGGCGCGAGCCCGCGAGGATCCCTCGCGCTCCTGAAGGTCGCCCGCGCTCGGGCCGCGATCGGGGGGCGTGATTTCGTGACGCCCGACGACGTCAAGACGGTCGCCGGGCCCGCCCTGGCCCACCGGCTGATCCTCAAGCCCGACCCCTGGATCCGCGGGGTGCGGACGACGACGGTCCTCGCGGACGTTCTCGCCCAGGTCCCCGTCCCGAAGGTGCCGTGACATGCGGACGCCGCTGTCGAGCGGCCTCGCCGCGGCCTCCCTCGGTCTCCTCCTCCTCGGCCTCGCGGCGCGGACGTGGCAGATCGTCCTCCTCGCCCTGCCGCCGATCATCGTCCTCGCGATCGGATCGATCGCCCCGCCGGCCCGCCCGCGGCTCGCCGTGGTGCGGTCCCTTTCGCGGGAGCGGACCGACTCCGGTCACGACGTGGACGTGGAGCTCCTCGTGCGGAACGAGGGCGCGTCCCTCGATCTCGTCGAGATCGCGGACGTCCTGCCGCGGGAGCTGGTCGTGGTCCGGGGGACGCACCACGCGGTCGTGTCCCTCGAGGAGGGCGGGTCCCTCCGCCTCGCCTACACCATCCGCCCCGCGGTCAAGGGCGATTTCGTCCTCGGGCCCGTCCGGGCGCGGTCCTTCGATCCGCTCGCCCTCGGCTCGCAGGACGCCGTCGTGGACCTGCGGTCCCCCCTCGTCGTCGCGCCTCCGATGGAGGACCTGCGCCGCGCGACGCTCCAGCCGAGGCGGACCCGACCGTGGTTCGGGCAGGTCCCCTCCCGCCGGATCGGCGCGGGGACCGACTTCTGGGGCGTCCGCGAGTACGTCGCGGGCGACGAGGTGCGGCGGATCAACTGGAAGGCGTCCGCGCGACTCGAGGGCCTCTTCACGAACGAATACGAGGGCGAGCGATCGGGAGACGTCGTCCTGGTCGTCGACGCCCGCCGCGACTCGTTCGTCGGCACGGAGGCGGACAATCCGATCGAGCATGCGGTCCGCGCGGCCCTCGCGATCGCCGACCGCGTCCTCGCGGCGAAGAACCGGGTCGGGCTCATCGTCCAGCGGGAGGTGATCGACTGGGTCCCCCTGGCCTTCGGCCGGAAGCAACTGTACCGGATCCTCGACCATCTCGTCCACGTCAAGCCGGGAGGGGATTGGCGGTTCTCGCATGCCGGCCTCGTCCTCTCCCGGTTTTTCCCGCGGGACTGCCTCATCGTCCTGATCACGCCGCTCCAGGACCGCGACGCCCTCGGGGCGGTCGTCGGCCTCGCGGCCCTCGGATACGATGTCGCGATCCTCTCGCCGTCTTCCCTTGAAATCGAACGCCGCCTGCGCGCCGATGCCGGCGTGGACACAATGGCGTACCAGATCCTCGCGATGGAGCGGGCGAACCTCGTGACCCAGCTCCGGCGTGTCGCGCAGGTCGTCGATTGGGATCCCGCCACGCCGCTCGCGCTCGCCTTGCGGAGGATGGGCACGTGGCCCCGTCCCGCGTGACGGCTCCCGCGCTGCGGTTCGCGCCGACCGCCCTCTTGATCGTCCTCGAGGCCTGGGTCGCCTGGGACCTCGTGTCGATCGCGGACCGGCGCTGGGCCGCGGGGCTGTCGGTCCTCTTCGCGGTCAACCTCGCGGCGATGGCGCTCGCGCGGATGGCCCGACGACGATGGCCCCGCTGGATCGGCCTCGTGGCCCTCGGCAGCACCTACGTCGTCGCACATTCGTTCGCCCTCGGCATCCAGCTCACCGCGGCCCTGGCGTTCCTGTCCCTCATGATCGTGCAGGTGGAAATCCGAATCCTCGCGGAACGATTCGCGCCGCTCTTCGTCGACACGTTGAGCCCTATCCAACGGAAGCAGATCTCCGGCGCGCTCCTGCGGGCCCTCTTCCGATTGGCCGTCGCGGCGATCCTGTCGGTCGGCCTGCCGCTCCTCGCTGCGGACCTGGCGACCGCGGGCGTCTTTCCGGTGACGACGATCCCGACAGCGTTGCTGCTTTCGGCCGGACTCGTCGCCGTCGTCCTGATGGTCGCCCTCCTGCCGACGCTCGAGCGGCGGGACCGAGGGAAAGCATAATTAGCCCACGGACTCTGGCGACGGCCGCTGCCCCGGTGGTCTAGCGGTCTATGATCCCGGCCTGTCGAGCCGGGTGCTCGGGTTCGAATCCCGACCGGGGCGTTCGCCTCCCGTGACGTGCCCGCTTGACTTCCCGTACAGGTCGCGCGAAAACTGTTTTAACCCGACCAAGAGATGAATGGAGAGTGCCCAAGTTACCCGACCAAGCGTCGCTAGATCGCCTGATTCGTGACAGGCTTGAAAGAGCGAACTCATGGTACGAGAGTTTGCTTGAACGGGGCACTAACTTCGATCAGTATGGCAACGGCACGTTCGAGGTCCATACCCTTGTGCCGGTAGGTGACGGCCTCGACATCGTCCTGAACGACGCCTACTGGGAGAACCTCTGCATATGCGAGGTAAACCGGGTCCGCGGCGCAAAGGGCTTGGCTGATGTCGTCACCGTATGGCTGTTCGGCAGAGACCCTGAAGACACAGAAAGGTTAAGCGACTTTTCAGCAAGGCCCAGGACCCGGAAGTTCTGAACGTCAAGCAGGTCGCCAGCTTGCCTAACGGCCGTCCGCATTCCTACAGAGTGCTCGCGTGTCCGAAGTGTGGGTCGCCCTTGATGTTCGAGTTCGAGGGTAAGCTCCGCCCCGCCTTAGGCGACCTGTTCTGAGTTCTTAGTCGTCGTAATTTTCGTCGTCGTACTCGCTGCTCCTGGAGTACTCTAAGAACCACTTGAGACCATTCCAAAGGTCGCGGTTCTTGCTCCACTCGAACTTCTCTCGCTCTAGCTGGAGTCTTTGTTGGCGTAGCAGTTCGGTCCCGGCCGGGTCGCGTCTTTTCGCCTTCCGTCTTCGTTGCGGTGCCCTGCGCTTCGGCCGGGGTCGCACGGGTCGGCTCTTTGCGATTGACTCCATGAGCTTTCGCTGTTTGCGAGCCTCCCACCAGTTCAGGAATGCTGCGCCCGCGCTCAGGGGGTCGATTTCCATGGATGGTTGGAGGGCGGTGCGGAGTTATGCCACCTTCGATTCGATTCTCATTCTGATTCTGAGTGCCATTACCCGGGGTACAGCGCGTCGATGCCGCTAGTCGCCTTGGTCAAGCTCAACTTATATCCGGGACCCTGACTCCTGTTCCAAGGATCGGAGGGAATGGCGCCCATGGCGAGAAACGGTGCGGACCAAGGTTGCGGCCAAGAGGAACTCGAGAGCATCGGACGGGTCATGGTGAGATTCTCGTTCCTTGAGTTCCTCCTCAAGATGTGGATTTGGGGGCTGCTCAATACCCCTCCACAGAAAGGAGTCATCGCAACGGGCAAGATGCGTTTCAACGAGACTCTTGAACTTTTGGATGCACTTTACCGGCACCAAGAAGGAATTTTATCATCCAACATCAGGCAGCTGAGAAAACTGGAAAAGAAGCTCGGCAGGCTCAACGACCGACGCAACCTGCTGGTCCATGGAATCCATGCACACATGGGAGAGGGAGGCAAGCTGAAGGTGGCGGACACTCGCCTTAAGAGGAGCCTCGAGTTCATCCCGACAGTGTCTCGCTTCAGCCTCAAGGACATAAACCAGCTGGCCGATGATATCGCCGCCAACTCTGATGAGGTCAGAAAACAGGTAACGTCAGCAGGCTACATTTCCGCATTGAGGGGTCAGGAAAAGTAGTGTCCGCTTGTCGAGGAACCCGAGCGGGCGCGCACCTTTGGGGCGAACGCCCCCGACCGGGGCGTCGTATCCTCGCACCGATGCCGTCCCTCGGCCGCAGGGCGTCGTGAGATGGGACCGTCGACGTCCTACCTGGCCGTCGAGAACAGGCTTCGGAAGAACCCCTTCAGTTTGCCGATTCGAAGGACATTGCTCAGGATCGTGAGGAGTTCCCGATCGTGTTTTGCCAGCGCTCTCTCGTACATCTCTTGAACGAGCGGGATGACGTGACGTTGGTAGTAGAGGAGGTTGCGCCACTGAAAGCCCGCGATGGCGAGGGAGACCGCGATCGTCCAGATTGCGGGGACGTTCTCGAGGAGCGGGTGGAGCCAGGTCGGGAGGTACGGCCGGAGTGCGATCATCAGGATCCAAAACGCGGGGATTCCGGTCGCAATCGTGCACTTGATTCGATCCCACGTGTGGCGTTTCTTGATCGAGGTCAGCAAGAATTGGAGCGTCTCGATTTCCGCCTGCCGGTCGGTGGGGTGGCGGAGGTGTGCCTTCAGGACGTTTCGCTCGGTCTGTTCGGCAGCCCGACGCCGGAACAGTCTCATTCAGCGACCTCCCGATTTCTCGTGTCGGTTCGAATCAAGTCTGCCGCTATGAATTGATTGTCTTAGTCGAGGTCAGCCAGATGACTTCGCACGGCTAAAAGTGGAAAAGTTTTCTCGTCCGCGAACGCATCCGGACGCATTGGCCCTCCCATCGAGGCCCCCGAAAGCGGGGAGTTCCGCGAACAGAGATCTCGCGATGGACCCTCGATTCGGACATATCACGGCCGTGGCTCTCGGCGGCTCGGTTCGGTGCACCTACGAGGCTGGTCCACCACGTTCGTGCGTGTTCGAGAAGCAGAAACCCGGCTCCCTTAAATCCCACGGACCTTTGGGGGGCCGCATGACCGCCCAG
>WNEO01000556.1_pt1 | contig 11987 bp, 9 predicted proteins | sample 5399941 | NCBI WGS metagenome assembly WNEO01 (sample SAMN13153328, study PRJNA577476) | soil metagenome | isolation source: 20 cm grassland meadow soil 2 days after 3rd rain plot 2 | place: USA:California | collected 2015-11-11
TTTCGGCAGGCCCGCGACGAGGTCCCGCCCTTTCACTTCCACACTTGTTTCCTTGTCGGTGGGATAAGCCGAGCCGATTTTGATTTTGATTTCTTCCGCGGTCCGCTCACCCACCATCAAATTGTAAGCGCGCTTCATATATTGCACGATCGCTTCATCCAGCTCGTCACCGGCTACCCGCACGCTGCGGCTGAAAACGATGCCAGAGAGCGAAATCAACGCCACTTCCGTCGTACCGCCGCCGATGTCGATGATCATGTTACCCGCCGGATCCTGCACCGGAAGACCAACCCCAATCGCCGCCGCCATCGGTTCCTCGATCAAATAAACCTCGCGCGCACCGGCGTGAGTGGCCGATTCGCGCACCGCGCGTTTTTCCACTTCCGTAATGCCGGATGGAACCGCAATCACTACCCGCGGCCGTGCCCGCATACGCCGGCCGTGCACTTTGGTGATGAAATGCCGGAGCATTGCCTCAGTCACTTCGAAATCCGCTATCACGCCATCTTTCAGCGGCCGCACCGCCACGATGTTTGCCGGCGTTCGCCCGAGCATGCGCTTGGCTTCATCCCCCACTGCCAGAACTTTGTTGGTGCCTGCCTGCACCGCCACCACCGAAGGCTCGCGCAAGACAATTCCTTGGTCCTTGACGTAAACCAGGGTGTTGGCCGTGCCAAGATCGATGCCGATATCGCTGGATAACCAGCCAAAAAGTCCTTCGAACATTTAATTTAGGAGAAATTAGAATTGACTGCGCTGCAAGTTTCGAGCCAGCGAAAGCCGCACGGGAAAATAAACTCCTGACGTTCAATGCTCCCCAGCTGTTTCAACGCCCGAAAACGCGTAGAACCTTGGAACAGAGCTGCCACCCGTCAAGGGAAAGCTTGCTGCAGCCAAGCCGCGGAGTAATGGAGTGTTGGAGTAGTGGAGTAATGTATTCTGCCCAACACTCCATCACTTCAAATACTCAAATACTCGAATGCTCCATGCATCGGATCCTTATCGCCCCATCCATCCTCGCCGCCGATTTTTCCCGATTGGCCGATGAAGTTCGCCGGGTTGAGGAGGCCGGGGCCGATTGGATTCATTGCGACATCATGGATGGACATTTCGTCGATAACATTTCCTTCGGCCCGGGAATCGTCGCGATTGTTCGCAAGCTCACAAATTTGCCGCTCGACGTCCATCTCATGATCGAGTACGCCGATCATTATCTACCGCGTTTTATCGAGGCCGGAGCAAATTCGATCACGGTCCACGTTGAACCGGAATCGAAACACGACGTTGCCAAAACCTTGGAGCAAATTCGCGGCGGGGGCTGTCGTGCTGGTCTGACCTTAAATCCGGCCACGCCATTTGCCTTGCTGGAGCCATTTCTCAGCCAGCTCGATCTTCTTCTCATCATGACGGTACATCCGGGTTTTGGTGGCCAATCGTTCCGCAGCGAACAAATGGAAAAAGTGCGTCGTGCTCGCGATTGGAAGACAAAAAACAATCCTGCGCTGGATATCGAAGTGGACGGCGGCATTAATCCGGTGACGGCACGCGAATCGATTGAAAGCGGCGCCAACGTCCTCGTGGCGGGCACATCCATCTTCAAATCCGAGGACTACGCCACGGAGATTCGCGCCTTGCGCGGGGAATAACACCTACCATCAATCCTCCGTCATCCCGAGCGCATGCGAGGGACCTCGCCCAAGGTATTGGATCACACAAGATAGTTTTCGTTCGCCAACCGCTTTGGTGAGGTCCCTCACCGTCTGCGCGGTTCGGGATGACGAGCGGCGCGGTTAAACATTTCCGCCAAATAATTTTTTTCGCGAGGTCCTCCCATTTCGGATTTAGCTTTCGCACCAAGTTATTTTCCTTCTCACGCCGCCAGGCTTTGATTTCTTTTTCGCGCGTGATTGCCGAGATGGGATCCGAAAATTGCTCGTAATAGACGAGGCGATCGAGCTTGTACTTTGAAGTGAAGCCTTTCACTACATGATTCTTGTGCTCCCAAACCCCGCCCTTCCAACTTGCTCGTCACGCCGGTATAGAGCACGACCCGGCTTCGATTGGTCATCATGTACACATAGAACTCTTTCACGTTCCCAACCCGTCATCCCGAGCGCAAGCGAGGGACCTCGCCTTAGGTAGTCGGATCACTCAGTGTAATTTTGTGTAACCTATTTTCCAATTGTGAGGTCCCTCGCCGTCTGCGCGGCTCGGGATGACACGCGATTGGGCAGCTAGGCTGACGCAAAATTTCCATCGCGCCTGCTCGCTCGCGATAAAAGCAAAAAATTCGCCCTAGCCCGCCACAACCGGCTCAGCTTCGGCGCTCGTTTCCGCCATCACTTCGTCAGTTTGCGTCACCCTAACCACTTCCTCGATAGTGGTGCTGCCCTGCGCTACGCGGCGCCAGCCGTCCTGCCGCAACGTTTCCATCCCCTCCGCAATGGCGCACTGCTTCAGCTCGCCCCCATCGCGCTTCTGCATGATCATTTTGCGCAGTGGCTCGGTCACGACGCAGATTTCGTAAATCGCGGCGCGACCTTGATAGCCAGTTTGCCGGCACTGATCGCAACCCTTGCCGCGCATGAATTTCGTTCCCAGCTCTTTCAATGGGAATCCGATTTCGCCGAGATACTCTCCCGGATATTCGACTTTCTCGGCGCACTCAGGGCAGATGGTGCGGACAAGCCGCTGCGCAATGAATGATTTCACAACCGACGAGAGCAGGAACGGTTCGACATCCATATCGAGCAAACGGGTAATGCCCCCGACGGCATCATTGGTGTGCAGCGTACTGAAGACCAGATGGCCGGTCATCGCCGCCCGAATCGCAATGTCTGCCGTCTCGACGTCCCGAATTTCACCGACCATCACCACGTTCGGATCTTGTCGAAGAATGTGACGTAAACCGCGCGCAAAGGTGAAATCGATTTCCGGTTTCACATCCATTTGCAACACGCCGGGCAATTTATACTCGACCGGTTCCTCGATGGTGATGATGCGGCGCGAGACTGAATTGATCGTGCTGAGGAAACAATACAACGATGTCGATTTCCCGCAGCCGGTCGGGCCGGTGAGCAAAATGATCCCATTAGGCTGGGCCAGCAGACGGCGGATGACGTTTTCCTGTCGTTCACTGAGATCGAGGCGTTGAAAGCCGAACTGCTGACCGCCGCGGGGAGCAAACGCAGGCTGATCGATTCGCCGTTCACCGTCGGGATGGTCGAAACGCGAACGTCGATCTCCTGATTGTTCGCGTGCAAATTCATGCGGCCATCCTGCGGCAAACGTCGCTCGGCGATGTCCATATGCGACATCACTTTCAATCGCGAAATAATCGCGGCGTGAAGCACGCGCAGTTGCGGCGGCACCGCGACTTCGTGCAGAATTCCGTCGATGCGGTAACGAATGCGGATATCGTTCTCGAGCGGCTCGACGTGAATATCGGTCGCACGCTCGGCGATCGCTTCGCGGATAACTTGATTAACGAATTTAACGACGGAGGCCTCCGGATCGTCCGCGTTGATGTCCGTCGCGGTCTCTCCTTCATGCAAGACTTCAAAACCCCGATTGGTCTTGAGAATTTCATCGAAGGTTTCCGCGCCCACGCCGTAGAGCGTTTTCATGGCGCGCAGTAACTGCGCGCGCGGCACCAAGACCCATTCCGCCGGTTTCTTCAAGAGTTGCGTCACAAGCTGGCGGCCGGCGGAATTGAAAAGATCGTAGGTTGCGAGAACAACAGAATTCTCCTTTTCCGCGATCGGCAAAATGTGATGCTGAAAAACAAATCGCGAGGGCAAAATCGACAGTGTTTGCCGATCGATTGTCTTGGCGTCGAGCGTGACAACCGGGACGCGGAAGAAATTTCCAATGGCAGAGAGAAACCGTTGCTCGTCGACCTTGCCGGAATCGAGCACTTGGGTCGTCCAGGAACCGCCATTGAGATTCTGCGAAAGCTGGGCAGCTTCTTCGCGAGACTCCACGCCGCCAGCGATCAAAAGATCAACAATCGATTTGCTTACCGCCGCGTTCATCTTGATCCCTTTTTGTAGCGGCGGTCGGAGCCTGCGCTGGGCGGAGCCGAAGTGACCGCCGAAATTCCCAGGACTCGCCGCTCATAGAGCGCCGCTACAGCGCGCATCAAAAAATCGCAACTCGGCTGGCGGACGGGGGATCTCATTTTAACCCTCGAATTATGCCATTAGGCCGCCGTTTTGCCAGAGCGCGACAATGCTTTTGCTTCAGGGAGCGGGCGCGCCCCAGACTAGGGCAAATGCAATGCCCGTCGCACTGGATCGTTTAGCGTGCCACTCACACGTATTGAATAATTTTTCTGAAGACGCGCTATCGCGTCGCTCACCTCGTTGGAAAAGACGCCGTCAATCGGGCCGCAATAGTATCCCAGCCGGCGCAAATCTCTTTGCAGGGCGCCGACATAAGCTGGCTGCACCATCAATTGCTCGTTCGCCTTGAAATAATAGATCCAACGCCAGTTATATCGCCGGTCGAAGTCAGTGGCACGCACCGTGGGCATTTGGTGGAGCAGCCCATATTCGTCGCGCGGCGCCAGTGAATCGACGGAATGATAGGAAAAGATCTCCTCGTCTACGATGAATCCAGGAGCGCCATCGTAGGCGAGAAACATCGCGATAAAAACAATCCCGAGTCGTTTCATCAGCGCATTCCTACATCTTTGGGAGATGGGACATCCGGAGGCGGCAGTTGCTTTCCATCCCCCCGTTTCGGACAATCCGGACAATCATCCTGTTCAAGCTCAGGCCCGAAGTGCGACCGGTCCTCTGTCCTTTGACGAAGACGATACAGATCGAGTTTCGTCAGCGTCACTTCCGGACGCATGAGAATAACCAACTCCTGCCGTTGTTTACTTCGAACCGTATTTCTGAATATCGAACCGATATATGGAATTCGATCGAGAACTGGAATTCCAACCTTGGTGGTCTTCTTATCGTCGGTGATTAGCCCACCAAGAATAATCGTTGAGCAATTCGGGGCTGAGACATTGGTGCGAATATAGCGAGTCGCGATAGTCGGAATCTGGTTGCCATCAACGGTCGTCGTTTGGCCAGTCAAACTGTCGAGTTTCTGTAGAATATCGAGGGAGACTTCCTTTTCGGAGTTAATCAACGGCACTACTTCCAGCTGCAAAGCAACCTTCTTAAATTCAATGTTCGAAGCGACAGCGGCGGTGCCATTGGTCGCGACGGTGCTAGTCACATTACTTAGCGTACTGACTGGTACCGGAATCTCCTGGCCGCTCGCGATGATTGCCTTCTTATTGTTACTGGTGAAAACCATTGGCCGCGAAATGACATGAAATCGGCCAGTGGAATCAAGCATATGCACAATCGCGGACAACGTGCTACCCGCCGCAACATAAATATTGGTGCCGGCGGCTGCGCCGGTGACCAGTTGCGTAAAGGTGCCCAAATCACCGGGAGTAAAAACTCCCAAGGGGCTGGTGATGGTTGTGGAAGCCGGAGAGCCAGAAGGACTGCTGGTTGCGATTGGCACACGCGCAGTCGTGTTACGCGAAATTTCAGCCGCTTTCCTGCCATAGCGCAGAAAATAATCCACGCCGAATTCTTCGTCGTTGTTCAGCGTCAGCTCGCCGATGACAGTGGCAAGAGCGACTTGCGGCGCTTTCACGTCCATCTCGTCGAGGATTTTTTCTATCTTCACCACCACCTCGCGATTACCCAGAACGATGATGGTGTTGGCACGCTGATCAGCGATGATCTTGGAATTGCCAACGATCACGGCCTTCGGCGCGGTATCGACAGGTTGAGTTGATAACTCTTCGGAAACGTTAAGAGTGCTGCCAGTCGCAGTGCTGCCTTGTCCGACATTATATGGGTTGGTCACCGTGGGATTGGGCGTGCGCTGCGGCGTCGGTCCTGCCTGCGGCCCCGCGGCTCCGCCGGCGGCACCTTGTTGCTGTTCGCCTGGTTCGGTCAGGGCCTGCACCAACACCGGCAAAACATCACTAGCTGAAATATAGCGCAACGGCCGCGTCACCGGTTTACCAAACTCCACGTTGGCGTCGAGCTCCGCGATCAGTTTCCGGATAAATGGCATGTTTATCGGCCGAGTAATGACGTGAATGCGGTTCGTCCGCACATCGGGTGCCAGCTTAATTTTACCAACGATAACGGATTCCTCCGAAAGCGCGGTGAGCGTGCCAAGTTCGCCTTCGCCCTGAGCCACCGGCACGACTGGATTGGCAACCCCACGCACGCCCCGGACTGGTCCACCCCCTGGGCCGGCCGGCCGGTTTTGTTCGGCTCCTTTCTCGAAAATGTCCTTTAACGTATCGACCACCTTGGTGGCGTCGGCGCGTTCGAGCTTGATGAATTCACTCGTCACTTCAGCGGGAGCGACATCAATTTGATCGATGATCTTGGCTAACCCGCGAATGACGGTGGAATTTTCCGTTATTAATACGCTCGACGATTTCGGCAGCGGGAGCACCGATGTATAAGTTTGCGGCGGCGAAAGATACTGTCCGAGCACCTGCTGCAACTCGGCCGGATCAGCATAGCGAAGCTTAAAGAGATAGCTGATTATCTGATCGCCCGGAGGGATGTCGGCCTGATCCGAAATAATCGGCACGCCTTGTCCGCGTGGATTTTTCCCTGTTCCGATCACCTTCACGATATCAGGATCTTCCGGAACGAGTGAGAATCCATTCATCAATAGGCTGATCTTAATGATCTGAATCGCTTCTTCGCGGGTTGGATCATTAGTGAGGAAAATATTCACCTTGCCTTGCACGAAATTATCCATGATCACCCGTTTACCGGTGAGCTGCTCATACAGCCGAAGGACGTCCTGAACGTCGCTATTCGGAAATTGCAATTTCACCCGATCCTGAGAGCTCGGTGTAGCCGCACCTGTCCGCGCTGGCGCAGGGGGCGCGGGCGATACCGGGCGTTGCGCAAAAGCCAATGCTGCTGAGGTAAGCAGCACAACAACGACGAGGGGGTATTTCAACACTCGCAATATGTAAGAGGAAGCGCTCTCCGGGTCAATACCGCTCAGCTCGGTATATCCACCCTCGCCTGGCGCTAGGCAGGAACCCTGAATCCTCAGCTTTTCACCTTTCCAACTTAATCGTAAAGAAATGAAGTGAAGCCATTCCGGTTAGCATTGGTTCTGATTCTGGGCGCGGCAATTCTCGAAGCGGCAGATGAGAAATCCGGCAACGCTCCAGTCATTTCGGAAATTCGCGCCGTTTTGCGCGCGCAACAGGAGGCTTGGAACCGCGGCGATATTGACAGTTTCATGAATGGTTACGCCCGCGACGAAACCACCGTTTTTGTTTCCGGCGATGAAGTGATTCGTGGCTGGCAAACGGTTCGCGATCGTTATCTCAGCAAATACAATGATCGCGCCAAGATGGGCACGCTTACGTTTTCGGATCTTGAAATCGAACAGCTTGGCCCGGATTCCGCCCTCGCGCTCGGGCACTGGGAGCTAAAACGCGCAAGTGACAACCCCCATGGTCGTTTCACTTTGATCTTCCGCAAAACCCCCGACGGTTGGCGCATCGTGCACGATCATACCTCGGCGGCTGCGCCGCCGTCGTAACTTGCGTTCTGTAGCGGCGGTCTATGACCGCCGGATCGCGATCACTCGGAGTAATATTCCAAATCAAAGATCTCACCACCAAAGGGCCAATCGTGCCATCGCTTCACCGGTCCGGCCCGCACTGGATTCTCACGGACATAGTGCCACTTCTCATCGTATGAGTCCTCACTTCGCAAGACGTGGTCAAAGAAATCTTTTTGCCAATGCGGCGATGAGATTCCGTCAAAGTGCAACCCCTTCGACAGCGCATTTTTTAATGATTTCATCCACCCGGGAAGGTCAATCTTTTGATCATTCAGTCCGACGAAAACATGAAGATGGTCAGGCATGAGTACGTACGCGCCGATCCATGCGCCGTGGCCCGGGCCTTTTTCAGCGAAGCGGATAAAAGCTTGGTGAACTGATTTTGTTGCCAATATCGCGCTGCGATTATTTGTGCATGTCGTTACAAAATAGATCGGTGTACGCAAGAAGATCCGATCGAGCCGATGTAGCCGCTGCTTGCGGTCGTCGGCGGTCATAGACCGCCGCTACAGAATGCGAAAACTATCGCGAGACGCTTCAAAGTTTCAATTGCCGTAACTTTGTAACCTTTTTAACCCTTTAACTTATTCAGCAACTTCTCGTGTATCCCATCGAACCCGCCATTGCTGAATACAGTCACGATATCGTTCTTCTTTAATAACGGCACGATGCGCTCAACAATTGCGTTCGCGTTCTCTTCATAAAAGGCTGAACGCCCGGATTGCTTAATCTCTTTCACAACCGCCTCCGGATTCAATCGCTCCGCCTCGGGAATTTGCTCGAGTCTCGCCACCTGGGAGATGAAAACGCCGTCTGCTATTTTCAAGGCTTTAGGCAACTCGTGCTGAAAAACGGCACGCCGGGTTGTGTTGGAACGCGGCTCGAAAATCGCCCATAACCGATGCTTCGGATAACGATGACGTAGCGCCGTCAGCGTTTGGGCAATCGCGGTCGGATGATGCCCGAAATCGTCTATCACTTTCACCCCTCGCACTTCGCCACGGATTTCCTGACGTCGCGCGACACCTTCGAACTTCGGTAATGCCGCGCGAATCGTCTCCGCTGATACGCCATAAAATTTCGCAGCTGAGATCGCCATCGCGGCGTTGCGCACGTTGAACTCGCCAAACATCGGAACCTCGAATTCCTCGTCGCCTAACACGAAACGAGATTTTTTTGCCGAATAGCTGACATCGCGAATATGCTGCGCACAGTTTTTGGAAAAACCGACCTCGACCATTGGTGCCAAAGAATCGCGCGTGACCTCGACGCAATTTTTGTCATCGCCATTGAGCACGATCATTCCGTTTTGCGGAACAATGTTCACCAGACGACGAAAACTTGTCCTGATCGCATCGAGATCCGGAAAGATGTCGGCATGATCGAACTCGATGTTGTTCACCACTAGAAGCTCCGGCAGGTAATGAATGAATTTTGAGCGCTTGTCGAAAAACGCGGTGTCGTATTCGTCGCCTTCGATGACAAAAAATTTGGATTTGTTGAAGCGCGCACCCTGCCCGAAATTGCGCGGAATACCGCCGATCATGTAGCTCGGCTGGTGCTTGGCGAAGTCCATGATCCAGGTCAGCAACGTTGTGGTTGTTGTTTTACCGTGCGTGCCGGTGACAACGAGATTGTGTCGCCCGCGGAGAAAGTAATTTTTCAAAACTTCCGGCAACGAAAGATAGAATAGCTTCCGATTCAGGACCGCTTCTGCTTCGGGGTTGCCGCGTTTAATCGCATTGCCGATCACAACCACATCAGCGTTTGCGGGAATATTTTCCGCGCGATAGCCGGAGGAGAGCGCAATTTTGCGCTTTTCCAGAAAGGTAGACATTGGGGGATAAATATTTTCGTCCGACCCGGTAACCGTGAAACCCCGCTCGCTCATCGCCGCCGCGACCGACCCCATCGCCGTGCCGCAGATTCCAAGAAAATGAAAATGCCGCGGCGCTTCTTTCACAGCAATTCTTTACCCGGAGAAGCCAACTACGCTAGCGAAACGAACGCCCGTCATCTCGTCATTTCCGCTCGAATACTTCCACCACATTCCACGCTTCATCGGGCGGGGCCTGTTCGTATTCCAGCGAACGGTCGAGGTATGTCTTTGCCAGGTAATCCTCGGGGTAAAATTCCAGAATTCCAGGAAGCGCGAGAACAGAATTTTCGCCTGAATGAAATCGCGATCGCGAAACTTGCGAATTCCTTTCTCGTACGTTTCCAGCCAGATCAACAATTCCTGATCGAGCGCAGCGTTACGCGCCTCCACGATTGTAAAGACATCGACCGGCTCGGTCTTTCCTTTGACTTGTGCACGCGCGACGGAACGCAAATGAAATTCGTCGCGAATCAAATCCGCCGCCGCCGTGCCGACAAGAATGTCCACGCCGTAAATGCGCGTCAGCCCTTCCAAACGCGACGCCAGATTAACCGCATTGCCAATCACGGTGAGATCGGCGCGATCCTGCGAGCCAATGTTTCCCGCGAGAACGTCGCCATGATTAATGCCAATGCCCATTCCCAGGGTCATGCGGCCTTCCGTTTTCCAGGCGTTATTTAGGCTCAACAATTCGCGCCGCATCCCGAGGGCCGCGTGCGCGGCTGCCTTAGCATCTTTGGCTACCCCCTGGCTCTTGACGTTCCCCCATACCGCCATGATGGCGTCACCGATAAATTTATCGAGCGTGCCATCGTACTGAAAAACGACATTGGTCATTGCGGTCAGGTATTCATTCAACTGCCGAACCAATTCTTTTTCGTCCGCCTTCTCGCTTAAGGTGGTGAAACCGACGATGTCGGAAAACAAAATCGTGGCCGGCATGCGCGAACCCTTGAGCGAGTTGTAGTAGCCGCGGGGATTCTCGAGAATTTCTTTGACCAGGTTCTTGGAAACGTAACGCTCGAGCGTCCGCCGCGTGCGCAACTTTTCCATGCGCTCAATCGCGTAATCGATCCCAAGGGTGCTAACGCCACAGAGCAGAAAAGTCGAGAGCACGGGTACAGATGCGAGAAGGAAGCCGGAGCGATCATAGGCCAGACGGGCAACCGCCAGATAAATCACGGCGATTGCGAGAAGGGAGAACAGAGAAAGAATTGGACGCCGCAAAAAAGGAATTATGCCCCACCCGATCACCCCAGCGACGAGAACGAGGCCAAGCATGACCTGCGTTGGTGTTTGCCGCAGAAATTCGTGTGCCTCGGTCGCGGCCATTACCTGCAAATGAACCGCCGGACCAGGCGCGGCCGGATTCATCGGAGTAACGATGAAGTCGTGGCCGATTTGCGAAGATGCGCCGACGATTACGATTTTATCTTTAAAAATTGCGCCGGCGGCGTAGTTCGCTTTCCAAAAGCTCGGATGGAAAACCTGCCAAAGAGGGAATGGTGGATAAGCATCATTGGAGCTAAAACGAAAAAGATGATCGCGTTGATCCTGTGGAATATCAGCGCTGCGTCCAAGTTTCGTTAGCGCGCGCGCCGGCATCGAAACATAAATCTCGTCACCGGAGACAGGGGCTACCCCCGCGAGTTGACGTTCAGAAGTGAAGAAGCGCGCCGCGCGCAGTTTTCCGTCGATCTCGTCATTCCAATAATTTACGAAACCGACGCGACCGTCAGTTTGCGCTGGCGGCGGGATGAGCTGCGCGTTTGGCAGTACAATTTGGATGTTATTTTGCGTATCGATATTCATCGCCACAACAACCCGATCGCGATACCGATCGAGCGCCACGCGGAAAGCGGGATCACCGTCGTTTGGATTGTTGAACATCAGGTCGAACATGACCAGACGCGCACCGGCCCCAAACAAGCGATCCAGTAAAAGGACCCAAAGTTCGCGCGACCATGGGAACGGCCGTTCGGTCATCAATTCAAAGGCGCGATTACCCGCGATCTCCTCCGGTCCAACCGCATCCAATTGCAACGATTGCTGATCGATTCCCAGGAAAATAAAATCGTCACGCGTAGCGGTCTTACGGCCTTCCCGGCGCAGCGTGTCCTCAAAACTTTGCTCCCCCCGCCACGGCATGGAAATAAAAGGCAGGGTCGGAAAAAAATAACCCACAAAAACCACCGCCGTCCAAAACGTGCAGATCGCGGCAAAGGCCAAACGACGGTGGCGCGCCAGCCAGGACATTGGGTTATTTTATGAAATTACACGGGAACGGCCAATCCGAAACGCGACGTGCCGCTAATTCCTAGTGGAGGGGCGAGCTCCGCGAGCCCGATTGGGCATTTCTGTGGTGGCACCCGTGTCGTGTGCTCCTCTGCAGCCGACACGACTGCCGCTACAGAAGAAGGCTCGCAGAGCTCGCCCTTCCAGTCGCATGATCGACTAGATGCCTGGTCTACGACAT
>WNEO01000353.1_pt1 | contig 11623 bp, 6 predicted proteins | sample 5399941 | NCBI WGS metagenome assembly WNEO01 (sample SAMN13153328, study PRJNA577476) | soil metagenome | isolation source: 20 cm grassland meadow soil 2 days after 3rd rain plot 2 | place: USA:California | collected 2015-11-11
CAAAGAAAAAGTTCTAGGGCGTTAACTCTGTTTCTTCTGGTACCCTCAAAGGTTGGTTTGCACAGTTTTTGGGTAGATCAGCATGCCAGAAAATACTTTCGACATTGTGAGCAAGATCGACTTGCAGGAGGTCTCCAATGCCATCCAACAAGCCCTCAAGGAAATTCATACGCGCTTCGATCTGAAGGACTCGAAGTCGAGCATCGTGCTCGAGGGTAAAGATGCAATCATTCTGCAGTCAGTTGACGAATTCAAATTGAAAGCGGTCAACGATGTCTTTCAGCAAAAGTTAGTGAAACGCGGCGTGCCCCTGAAGGGTCTGACCTACAGCGCGGTGGAATCGGCCTTGGGTGGCACAGCCCGCCAGCGGATCACCATGCAACAAGGCATACCCATCGAAAAGGCGCGGGACATTGTCAAGTTGATCAAGAATTCGAAAAAGAAAGTGCAAGCCTCGATCCAGGGAGATTTGGTGCGGGTGAGCGGTAAGGATCGCGACGCACTCCAAGAAGTGATCGCGCTGCTACGCCAGCAGGATTTCGGAATCGATATGCAATTTACGAATTACCGCACAAATTGATAACTTACCGCGGAGGCATGGAGACAATGACGGTCAATTACGTGAGCCTGAGTTTGTTCTCCGTGTCTCTGTGCCCCAGTGGTGAGATAAAGGTGCGATGAGCACGCCCGCCACCATCAACGGAAAAGAAGTTTTCGACCTTCTCCGCGACGATCTCGCAGCTATCGAACGCGAATTCGGCCGCGATACTGTGGCTGGCGTCGAGGCCATCACCGAGATTGGCGAATACCTGCGTGGCGGCGGCGGGAAGCGCATCCGGCCAGCATTGCTGCTTCTTTCTTCAAAACTCTTCAATAATCAGGGTCGCGGCGCTATCCGTCTGGGAGCGGTAGTTGAAATCATCCACACCGCCACGCTGGTGCACGACGACATTATTGACGAAGCCCAAATCCGCCGTGGTCGCCCCGCCGCAAATACGCAGTGGGGTAATTCGAAGTGCGTGCTAGCCGGTGACTGGCTGTACATGCAGGCGTTCAAAATCGCTGTGCAAGAACGCAACTTCCGCATTCTGGATACATTGATTGATTTGACCCAGCAAATGGTGGAAGGTGAACTCCTGCAGATGGAAAAGCTCGGCAAATTGATTTCGTTGGACGAGCACTTTGACCTCATCTATCGAAAAACCGCATGCTTGTTTTCCGTATGCATGCGCATGGGCGGAATCCTCGGCGGCGCCACACGCGAGCAGGAAGAAAGTTTGGCGCAATATGGACACGATCTGGGTATGGCGTTTCAGATCACTGATGACGTGCTCGACCTTACCGCATCCGAAGATGTTCTCGGCAAGCCCGTAGCCAGCGATCTGCGCGAAGGAAAAGTAACCATGGCTGTGATCCACGCGCTTGAACGCTGCACTGCCAGTGAGCGCAAGCAGATTGAAACTGTGCTCCAGGAGCGGGCATTTGACGGCGTCACCCATGCAGAAATTCTGGAGATTCTGGAGAAGTACGGGTCGCTCGAAGCGGCCAACACCCGCGCTCTCCGCTTTGCCGAGCTCGCGCGAAACGCAATTTGCAGTTTTCCTGATAGTGAGATAAAGCGCGCCCTGCTCTGGGCGCCGGAATTCGTCGTAGCTCGGGAAAAATAATCACACCCCTCAGCCAGAGAGCTTCACTCCTTAACGGGGGAAACTAGAGCCGCCGCAATGATCGGAGATCATCCCAGGAAGGGCCGTCTAAGACCCAGGCCGCCGAGAAGCTCGCGTCCACCACTGCCGCTAACCAGAGCTATTGGAACCGGTATCCCGGCTTGAGCTCACAGCGGTAGACCTTGCTCCGGTCTGGATTGACTCTGGCATTGCAGTCCGCCCAACTCAAGTGGAGAGCTGGCCCCAGCGGAAAGATGATCGTTGATCGCTCCATGTCAGCCTCAATACTCACACCTTCCGATTCGGACGGCAGAGTGAAATTGAGCGCTCGACCGAAGATCACGGGATACGAGTGATGGATCATCTCGCTGGCCATGGGATGAAAGACTTCGGCTTCCAACAGGAACGTAGTTGTGTCGGACCAACCGCGAGCCGATACTGAGATCGTCTCACCACCCTTGGAGAACTGATCCGATTCGATTTTTGTAAACGGGCACGGCCCGGCAATGCACGAGACTCTGGCGTCGCGAAATTCGTTTCCTGTTCCGGCATCCAGAGATGCGCCGCCGATCGCGGCTTTCCACTTGCCGTCGGGCGAGCATGGATCCTGCCCGTTGCACGGCACATTGCCTTTATTCTCAATTTGAAATACTTGCACCGCACTACCTATATTCACCGCTGCCATGGTCTTGATCGAGTATCTTATCCGGACATTTCCCACCAAAGATTGAGACTGGTTGGCCTCGATGCGGGTCTCCCGAGGGAGTGGCGTCATGCGAGCAACGTAAAGTTTGTCACTGGCGAATTCCTTTAAATCGAGCGGCCTGTAACCGGGGTGCCGAAATTGAAGGGTGACCGCATGACCTCGCCGAAGTGCGATGGGCAGCGTGATTCGAAAGTATCCCATAGCGTCAGATTTGGCAGTAACGGTTTTCAACTCGTTCGCCGCCGTAATCTCGACGTCAGCTATGGGCAATTCTTTTTTTGGATCAGGATCCTGCATGGTGACTGCGCCCCTGAGCGATACGGGCTTGCGATGAAAAGTAAAAAAGAGCGCAGTGCCTAAAATGACGCTAGCCACGGCCGCCGCCACAACCCAAACTGCAACCGATCGTTTTTTTCCCATCCTGAGACTTACGCCGGGTTCCGAGGTAGCTGCCATGGCACCATTCTAGGGTCTTTATCTATCCGAAAGATCGGTTAATATCAAGATACGGCGGATGACAAATCAGAAGTCTAAACAGCTTTCGCGCCGGAAGGTGCTGAAGCAAATCCTGGGGACTGGTGTGTGCATACCGTGCGTGCAATTCCTGTCTCTTGTGCCCACGTCTGCGCAGTCGCGGGCGCCTGAACATCCTGCTGCATCCCCTTCTCTTTCACAGGAAGATGATAAGTTCCTTGACGACCTGGAGAACCGCAATTTTCAGTATTTTTGGGAGCAAGCTAATCCAAAAACCGGCTTGGTGAAGGACAGATGCAACGTCAAAATTAATGATCAAGGCATTGTGGCTAGCATTGCGGCCACTGGTTTCGGCCTGACAGCCTTGTGCCTCGGGCAAAAACACGGCTGGATCCCCCTCGCAGCGGCACGAGAGCGTGCTCTGACCACGCTCCGATTCCTCTGGAAAAAGTTGCCCAATCACCGAGGATTCTTCTATCACTGGGCGAATATAAATACCGGCGAGAGAGTGTGGGATTCGGAGGTGTCTTCGGTCGATACGACCATTTTGCTGTGCGGGGTTATCACTTGCCAGCAATATTTCCAGCATTGGGAAATCTCCCAGTTGGCGCATGACATTTTCAATCGCGTGGACTGGACATGGCTCTCAGAAGACACCACCTTACTACCACATGGCTGGACCCCCGAATTTGGGTTCCTCCCGTACCGCTGGGATCACTACAGTGAGCTGATGATGATGTATCTGTTGGGGCTGGGATCATCTTCTCATCCGTTGCGGCCAGAAGCCTGGTATGCCTGGAAACGCTTGACCTTCGACTATGATGGCTTACGCTACATCGGGTCCTTTGCTCCCCTCTTCATACACCAATATTCGCAAGCCTGGTTTGACTTTCGTGGCAAACGGGATAGATTTGCTGATTATTTTCGAAATTCAGCCATTGCTACTGAGGCACACCGTCGTTTTTGTTTGGAATTATCCAAACAGTTCCCGACGTACAAAGACGACATGTGGGGAATAACGGCTTCTGACTCTCAAACCGGCTATGTGGTTTGGGGTGGACCGCCGGCGGTTGGCCCCATTGATGGGACCCTGGTGCCCAGTGCCTCCGCGGGTTCGCTGCCCTTCTTGCCCCAGCCCGTCATGCTCGTTCTGCAGACGATGAAGAATCGCTATGGGACCGCGTGGAGCAAGTACGGCTTTGTGAACGCGTTCAATCCGCTCACCAATTGGTATGACAGCAGCGTGATTGGAATTGATACCGGAATCACTATGCTCATGGCGGAGAACACTCGAACCGGCTTCGTCTGGGAAACATTCATGAAGAGTCCAGAAGCACGTCGGGGAATGGACCGCGCCGGCTTCAGAAGTTATTACCAGCCTCGAATTGATGATCCTAAAGGCTCGGCCCCTGCAGGATCGCAGTAAGTTTCTCAAAACCTCCCAGAGGATTTTTTTCAAAAAACGTGGAATTTTTTCGCGCGGATTTGGCGATAAAGCCTTGCCACAACTTGGGTTCCGGCAACCCGGTTGGGTCCGCTGCAACACCCCACCCACTCAAAGGTGCAGAGGATAAAGGGGTAACCAGGAAATTCTCGGTGGCTTGGTGTGACCCCAACCTGCCTTCGCGTGATGATTCAGGTATGGAACTCAACGTGAAGTGACTTAGCTTGGAATCCGCTCCGCTCAGCGAAAGTTTCCGGCTCTCAGGCAACCCTTAGGAAGGGACTGGGGACCTCAATTCTTAACCTTTTTTGGTCTGTTTACCCATTAGGAATTTGGATCCTGGAATCCCTGTTCCGGAAGCGATTGTCGCGCAGGTTCAACGGGAGCGATTTCCAGGGTTCTGATATGGCTGAGCGGGAAAATTTTTGGAAGGGATGGCGGGAGCGCTTTTCGGCCCTCCGCAATGTGCCACCGGTCCTCAGAATTGTCTGGGAATCCGGTCCGGTGGTCGTGGGCTTGGGGCTTGCCTTCCGCTTTCTGGCTTCGTTCGTCCCCGTCCTGGCTCTCTGGATCACGAAACTAATCATTGACACCATCGTGCGTGCGGTTGCTGCGCATCGGCCGGTGGAAGGTTCGCTTTGGTGGCTAGTCGCTGCGGAATTCGCGCTGGCCATATTCGGTAGCGTTCTCGGCCGGACAATTGACTATTTGGACGCTCTGCTGGCTGACAACTACACCCGGCACGTCAGTATCCAGGTGATGAAGCACGCTGCTGATTTGGATCTCCTGGCGTACGAGAACCCGGTTTTTTACGACCGACTCGAGAGGGCGCGCGTGCAAGCGACAGATCGGCTGGGAATGATTCAGTCGATAGGGCGACTCATTCAGCAAGTGATTACCGCTGGGTCTTTGTCGGTTTCAATTCTCCTGTTTTCACCCTGGTTGTTGTTGCTCTTGATCGCTGGCATTATTCCTGCGTTTCTTGGCGAAAGCCATTTCGCCTTTCTCGGATACGCCCGGAATCTGCGCCAGACCCCAATTCGCCGGCAACTCGATTATTTGCGTGTCCTGGGAGGAAGCAGAGAAGCTGCGAAGGAGCTCAAGCTCTTTGGATTGAAGGATTTCCTCGTTGAAAGGTTCACCAAGCTCTCGAACCAAATTTACCTGGAGAACGTCGCATTAGCACGGCGCAGGCTGGTGGCGGGAGCTTTCCTGTCGCTGGTCGGAACGGCAGGCTATTACTCTGCATACGTATATGTGATCTGGCGCACGGTGGCAGGATTCCTGAGCATCGGTACCCTGACCTTCCTCACCGGGGCAATCGTTCAGGCAAGCAGCAATATCCAACAGATATTTTCCACGCTTTCAAGTATTGCGGACCAAGCCCTGTTTCTTACCGACCTGCTTGCATTCTTCGAGATGCGACCCACTATTCGGTCTAAGCCGAATGCGTTGCCGACTCCGAGTCCCATTCTGCACGGATTCGAATTCCGTAACGTATCGTTCCGCTATCCGGGAACCTCACGTCTTGTCCTCCGAGACCTGAATTTTCGCCTCGGCGCGGGCGAGCGCGTTGCCCTAATCGGGGAAAACGGAGAAGGCAAGACCACGCTTGTTAAGCTCATGACCCGCCTTTACGACCCGGAAAAAGGGCAAGTGCTCCTCGATGGCGTGGACCTCCGCGAATACAACCTCGAAGACCTCTACCGAAAAATCGGCGTCATTTTTCAGGATTTCGTGCGCTACGAGATGACTGCCCGTGAAAACATCGCAATCGGGCAGATCGATGATCTCGGCAACTTGGAACGGCTGCAATTGGCTGCTAAGAAAAGCATGGCGGATACGGTGATCGGACGCCTTCCCTGCGGATATGAACAAATGCTAGGGCGGCGCTTTGAAGAGGGAGTAGACCTCTCAGGAGGTGAGTGGCAGAAAGTTGCGCTGGCGCGCGCGTATCTCCGCGACGCGCAGGTGCTCATCCTTGACGAACCCACTGCTGCGCTGGATCCGCGCAGCGAATACGCAGTCTTCCAGCGATTTGCCGATCTTACGGCCGGCAAAACTGCTCTTTTTATTTCGCACAGATTCTCCACCGTGCGCATGGCGGATCGTATTGTCGTGCTCGAAAACGGCAGAATTGCCGAGGATGGCAATCATGAGGAACTGGCTAATCTCGGTGGTCGTTATGCAGAGATGTTTGAAATGCAAGCGGCCAGCTATCGATAGGAAATTAGAAAGTTAGATGCCCCAGAATACACATCTAGAGCTTATTAGCGCAGAAACCGAACGCCTGCCCGAACCCGCGAGGGAAGCCGCCAACGTTCAGATCTTGCGCAAGAAAGCGGCAGAGTTGGCATGCAGTGTAACTCTGTTGTCGGAGATGCAGTCGTCCCCGACGTTTCGCCACCGCTGTGGCGTGCTGAAAAGTAAACTCAAACCTCTATTCGCGGCTTTGGAATCATCGCCGCCGGAATCACCCACTTCGGATGATTTTCGCTGGCTTTATGAAAACAGCCGGGTATTGTATGGCGAACTTCAGAATACCGTTGCAGCACTCAAGTCACAGCGGAACCTAGCCCACGTCCGTACCGAGGCAGGCAAAATCGTCCCGCGGGCCCTTGCGCTGGCAGAGGGCTTTCTGGAAGCCACTTCCTATGAGTTCAGCGAGCCGGAATTTACTTTGTTTGTCGAAACCCTTCAACAAACCACCATTCTGACAATGCGGGAGCTTTGGGTGCTTGTCTCAGCTCTGAAGCTAATCCTTCTGGAACAGATCGCTGCGCATGCTGGTTCTATCATCCGTGATCCGCGCGAGTCGAATGGTGTGTGCGTTTACGTACGCAATCTCCGGAATATCGGTCAAGTTACGTGGAAAGAGGTTCTCGAGCCGCTGATTGCCTTTGACCGCATTCTGCGGCAGGATCCAGCGGACTGTTACAGCAAAATGGATTTTGAAAGCCGCGATTTTTACCGGCGTAAATTGTCGAATATTGCGGCCCACTCCAGTTTCAGCGAGATGGAGGTTGCCCAGGAAGCGCTTACTTTGGCTGAGGAAGCTCGCCGGCGGAGCTACAAGAATCCGAGAATAGGCCTGCGCGAATCGCACATAGGTTATTACCTTGTCGATAGGGGAGCGGATCTTCTTTATCAGAGGATAGGTTTCAAGCGCCCATTAGGGCAAGAAGTCGAAGCGTCATTGCGCAGATTTCCGGATAAATTCTTCCTGCTGGGGATTGGAATACTTACGTTCACCATTGCATTGGCAGCTGGGTCGCTGCTCTACGATTCCCACAGTTCCGTTGGTTTTGTTGTTGCCTCGATTTTGATGTTGTTGTTACCCGTCTCCCAGAGTGCAGTGCAGTTGATGAATCAGCTAATCACTTCACTCCTGCCGGCGGAGATTCTTCCAAAACTCGACTTGTCCGAAGCAGTTCCGGATGACTGCATTACCATGGTCGCAGTTCCGAGTCTGCTGTTGAATGAAAAGCAGGTACACGGCCTGGTTGAGGACCTGGAGGTACGCTTTCTCGGGAACCACGATCCAAATATTCATTTCGCGCTCCTGACGGATTTGCCTGATTCGCGTGAGCCTGCTCGAGAAGACAACCCGCTAATCGATCTATGTGCCGATTTGATCCGCGAACTGAATGAGAGATATGCCGGACAGGGGATGGGATCGTTCTTCCTGTTCCATCGTCACCGCGTTTACAACCCGCGCGAAAGAGCTTGGATGGGTTGGGAGCGCAAGCGCGGAAAACTACTGGATTTTAACAAACTACTCCGCGGGAAATACGACAGCTTTCCTGTAAAAGTTGGAGACCTTTCCATACTCACGGAGGTCCGGTTCGTTATTACTCTCGATGCGGATACGGAACTTCCGCGCGGAACGGCACACCGGATGATCGGGGCTCTAGCACATCCGTTGAACCAAGCTGTTATTGATCCGGAGAAGAATATTGTCGTCAGCGGATACGGCATCCTGCAGCCGCGGGTTGGAGTCAGCGTGCAAAGCACAGCACTGTCACGGCTTGCTGCCATCTATGCGGGTGAAACCGGCTTGGATATCTACACCCGGGCTGTTTCAGACGCCTATCAAGATCTGTTTGGCGAGGGCATCTTCACCGGCAAGGGAATCTATGAAGTAGATACTGTTTATCGCGTCCTCGATCGGCGATTCCCGCGAAATGCGCTGCTGAGTCACGATTTGATCGAAGGCGCATACGCACGGGCCGGCTTGGTAAGCGATATCGAGGTGATTGAGGATTATCCTTCCCACTACAGTGCCTACAACCGCCGCAAACATCGTTGGCTGCGCGGTGACTGGCAGATCGCGGGATGGCTATTCCCCAGGGTGACTGAGGAATCCGGGGAGCATGCGCCGAATCCGATTTCATCCATTTCGCGATGGAAGATTTTGGATAATCTACGCCGCAGCTTGGTGGAGCCAGCAACGTTTTTGCTGCTTGTGCTTGGTTGGCTTGCGCTCGGCGGGCGCCCGTTATATTGGACCCTGCTCACCATTTGCATTCTGTTTATCCCAGCGTGGAGCCAGTTTGCCCTTAACCTCCTGCGCGCGCTATTCAAGCTCAATCCGATCATTGCCCGCGAAGCTCTCGATGCGCTCTACACTGCGAATATCAACCTCTTTTTCACACTGACCTTCCTTGCCCACCAGGGGTTGCTCTCGCTCGATGCAGTGGTGCGTGCTCTCGTCCGGCGGATCATCACCCATCGCCGGCTTTTGGAATGGGAAACGGCGGCAGAAGCCGAGCTTGGTCGAGGGCGTGCACCAGCGGATCTATATCTGAACTGGATGCCAGCCCTCGCGTTCGGACTGGGTCTTCTAGTGTTGGTCACGCGGCCTAATGCCCTCCCTGCTGCGCTGCCGATTCTATTGCTCTGGGGCTGCAGCAAAATCATTTCCGCGTGGCTGAACCGGCCGCCTGCGTCACGAAGCCAAGTCTCTCGTACCGAGGCGTCATTTCTTCGCAATTCTGCTGTTCACATGTGGCGGTATTTTGCCGAGTTCAGCACCGAAGAACACAACTGGTTGATACCGGACAATATCCAAGAGCAACCGCCGGCCGTAGCGGCCCGTGTGTCGCCCACCAATCTGGGCTTCCTGCTGAATGCGAGGCAGGTGGCATGTGAGTTCGGATATCTCACCGTCCCAGAATTTACGGAACAGACCCTGAGGACACTTGCGACCGTATCAAGTCTGCGTAAGCATCGCGGGCACCTGCTGAACTGGTACGATACGCGCACGCTTCAGCCCCTCGCCCCGCTCTTTGTTTCCTCCGTCGATAGTGGCAATTTGCTGGCTTCGCTTTGGACCCTGCAGCAGGGCTGTTTGGAGCGGTTGCGCCAGCCAATATTGCAGAAGTGTTTAGCGGAGGGGTTGCTTGATAATCTTCGTGTACTTGTATCTTTAGGTGCGTTCCCCGGCGATTGGCTTTCCATTTGTGAGCGGGAGATGAACACGGAGAATTGGTTGCAATCCTTGCTGGATCTGCCCGAATCGACTTTTGATCGAGTTCGTGCTTTCATTTCCAATTCTACGGACGCCGCCAGTGGTCACTGGTTTACGCAAGAGGCAATCTCACGAGTTCAAGCCATTAAAGAAACTGCACGCAACTATGCACCATGGTTCTTGCCAGAATTTGCAGCTCTGCGGAATGATCGTTTCGTTAATCTTAAATTGATGGACAACCTAGCGTTGGAGCGAGTACCAGATTTCAGTGATAAGTTATCCAACCGGATCGATGTGGCGATCCATCTGGCTTCTCCAGAGCACAGAGCGCTATATGAGCGTCTTCGCGATCTGATTCTTCAAGCGCGACCGAATGTGGTACGGCTAATCAGAGATCTGCGAATCGTTGCTGCTGAGGCAGGTAAGCTCGCTGATGAAATGGACTTTGAGTTTCTTCTAAACCGACGCCGCAAGCTGATGTCGGTCGGGTTCAATGTGGAATTACAACAGCTTCATCCTGCTTGCTACGATCTGCTCGGCACAGAATCCCGTACTGCAGTGTTTGTTGCTATTGCCAAAGAGGATATTCCGCAAGAGAGCTGGTTCCTACTTGGCCGGGCACATACTCTCGACCGAGGACGTCCTGTCCTGCTCTCATGGACTGGAACTTTGTTCGAGTACTTAATGCCCGCACTCTGGATGCGTACCTATTCAAATACACTTCTGGAGCGCTCGCGCGCAGCGGCTTTGCGCTCACAGCAGGCACACGCCAGGCATAAAGGCGTCCCCTGGGGGATTTCCGAATCAGCCTACTTCAAACTTGACGAGACTGGAAATTACCAATATCACGCTTTCGGGCTTTCGCACCTTGCAATGCGCAAATGTGAGGTCAATGGGCTCGTCATTTCGCCTTACTCCACTTTTCTCGCCTTGAACATTGACTGTTCAAGCGCATTGCGGAATCTGCGGCGAATGGCCGATTTGGGTTGGTTCGGCAAATATGGCTTCTACGAAGCTGCGGACTATAGTTCTTCCCGGCGCAGGTTCTGGGGGACAAGTCATAAGCTGGTACGATGCTGGATGACCCATCATCAGGGGATGAGCCTGCTCGCCATTGCTAATTTTCTGCATGGAAATGTCGTGCAGCGATGGTTCCATAGCAATCGGCGTGTGCAGGCAACAGAACTATTGCTGCACGAAAAGCCAGTCGCCCACGTCCGAAGAAGAGATATGCCGCACAGAGTTGCTGCTGCCTGAACAACAACCCTGAGTGAGATCGCTCTGAATGCAAAAACCGTCTAGAAGCCACCGCCCAGTTATTTTTATTGTGGCGATGGCGCTGGTTCTGAGCGTTGCTCCAGCCCAGGGGCAAGCCACTGCCCACCCAGAACTCATCACCGCAGATGCTAATGCTCCTTCGCGACCCTTCCCTCATTTCTGGGAGAAGATGTTTGGCTCTGGCCGCGCCATTCTCAGCCTGCGCGAAAGTTACCGCCGAGATCTACGCGAAGTCAAAGAGGCTACTGATTTCGAATACGTGCGTTTCCACGCCATTTTCCACGACGAGGTCGGAGTGTATCAAGAAGATAGCGAAGGGCGCGCCACGTATAATTTCTCCTACCTCGACCAAATCTACGACGGCTTGCTGGCCAATGGAGTTCGGCCGTTTGTCGAATTGAGCTTCATGCCGCGGCAACTGGCCGCAAACGATATTCTGCATCCCTTTTGGTATAAGCCGAATGTCTCCCCGCCGAAGGATTGGGAAAAATGGGATCAGCTCATTACGGCTTTTGCCAAGCATCTAGTCGAGCGATATGGCATCGATGAGGTTGCCAGCTGGTACTTCGAAGTCTGGAATGAAC
>WNEO01000883.1_pt1 | contig 11282 bp, 10 predicted proteins | sample 5399941 | NCBI WGS metagenome assembly WNEO01 (sample SAMN13153328, study PRJNA577476) | soil metagenome | isolation source: 20 cm grassland meadow soil 2 days after 3rd rain plot 2 | place: USA:California | collected 2015-11-11
CGCGGGGCTCGAGCCCCGGGCCGTGACCATCGTGGGGCTCGCCAACGGCTACATGCAGTACGTCACGACCGACGCGGAATACGGGGAGCAGGCCTACGAGGGCGGGTCCACGCTGTATGGACCCAACACCGCCGCCGTGCTTGCGGAAGAGCTGGGGAAGCTCGCCGGCTCGCTGGCGCGCTCGGGAGCGAGTCCGGTGAATCCGGTCGACTCGCTCGTCGCCTATCCAGGAGCGTCCCTCACCATTCTGCCGCGGCGCACCGCCGGACCGCCCGCCGAGCGAGTCGAGCGTGTCGTGCTGAGTCAGGCCTGCGCGGGCGACACGCTCGTCGTGCGGTGGCGGGATCTCTACCCGGGACGCCTGGTCCCGGCGGACGGGCCGGTGCTGCGGATCGAGCGAGTCGCGGGCGAGCGGTGGAACGTGGCGGCGTGGGACGGCGACCGCGAGCTCGAGGTCCGTGCCGTGCGCCCGCGCGGCGCCCGGGGCTATGAGTGGGAGGCACGCTGGCACCTCTCGGCAAGCGCCGGCCTCTTCCGCGTGGTGTTGGTGGCGCGGCCGGGGCTCGCGGAGGTGGTGGGCGACCGGGTACCGTGCGCCGTTCGTTTTCCCTAGCCTGCCCCCACCCCCTGCGCCTCCAACCCCATTTCCTCGAGGAAGCTCGACCCCCCCGCCTCCATCCCGAACCGCCGCTCCACCCGCGTCAGCACCAGCCGCTCCCGCGTCCGCGTCATCCCCACGTACAAGAGGCGCCGCGCCTCCTGGATCTCGGCCTGCCGATTCTCCTTCGCCTCGCGCAACCCGGGAATCTGGTAATCCTCCACGCCCACGATGTACACGCGCGAGAACTCGAGGCCCTTGGTCGAATGCAGCGTAAGGAGGTTGACGCGATCGGGCGCGACCTCGATCCCCTCGGACGTGGAGAGCGCCACGCGATCCAACAGGCGATCGATTCTCTCTTTGAGCGTTCCCCCTCTCCACGTCGTGGAGAGGGGGTCAGGGGGTGAGGCCCACGTCGTGGAGAGGGGGTCAGGGGGTGAGGCCGGTTCTGCGGGTGAGGGCTCATCGATCAGCGCCCGCAGCCGGGCCACTGCCGCGGGATAGCGCTGCGCTGGATCGGGCTCGGCCCGGAGGCGCGTCATGAGCGCGCGCCCGCCGAGCCGTCGGATCACCTCGTCGACGGAAGGGCCTGAGTCCCCACCGGAACGCTCCCGCTCCATCTCGTAGAATGCCAGCGCATCACTGTATCGACCCAGGGTGTAGAACTTCGCGACCTTGAAGAGAATTTCCCGCTCGCCGCTCCCAGCTTCCTGCTCCCTCTCAGGCTCCAAGGCCAACGCCAGGCCCAGGTAATCCAGCAGGTTGACGAGCACCGCCTTGCGCGCCCGAACCGCCCGCAGGCGCTCGAGCTCGCGATACACCCGGGCCAGGGTGACCGCGTCGTCCAACGCATGATGCGCCCGGCCCGCGTCGATGCCGAACCGCAGCGCCAGGTCCTCGAGCTTGGCGCTGTCGCGGGAGAGCGAGCGAACGAGCGGCAGGGTGTCGTAGAACACCAGGGTGTCCACGCCTTCCCGTCCGGCCGCGAGCCGGCGCAGCACCGGAATGTCGAAATGCTGGCCGTTGTGCGCGATGAGCACGTCGTCGCCGATGAAGGCTCGAAACTCGGGCCACACCTCGGCAAACGGTCGTGCGTTCCGGACGTCGCCATCGGTGTATCCGTGCACCTTGGTTGCGCCCGGCGTAATCGGACGGTAGGGCCGGACCAGCGAGTGAAACCGATCAACGATCTCGCCGCCCACCACGCGCACCGCGCCGATCTCGATTACCTCGCAGACCTCCACGTCCTTGTCGGTCGTCTCCAGGTCGAACGTCACGTAGCGCTCGAGCGCGGTATCGAGCTCGCGCGCGTGTAGCAGTTGCAGCGCCTTGAAAAGAATGAGAGCGGAGGGTAGGGAGGTTGGTGGAGGCTGGTGGAGGTTGGTGGAGGTCGGCAGGTGACGGACACCTGCCGCGATGAGCATGCCACGCAACGCAATCTCCAGCCCTCCCTGCGGCGCGATCACGATCTCCTGCTCCGCCGCAATCGCCGCCGCGAGCCGCTCGGCCAGCCGCACGGCCTCGGGGATCGCGGCGGGATCGGTCAGCTCGTCGTGCCGCTCCTCGAGGGCGTTGCGATACGGCCCGACGCTCTGTGACAGGATCTCATCGACCAGCGGCACCAACGCGCGGTGCGACCGCGTCAGGGCGCGGAGGTTCTCCACCTGAAACACGAGGCGCCAGAGCTTCTTGGTGTCGGGGTCCTGCGCCGGCCGGCGCCGGGCCAGCGTGCGGATCGCCACGAGAAAGTCGCCCGGGTCAGGGGGTGAGGCCTTCGACGCGGAGAGGGGGAAAGGGGGTGAGGCCAGGACTTCCTGCAGGAAATGCGGCGAGAGCACGCAGCGCGCGAACGCCTCGAGCGCGACGGGGTCGCCGGGATCGCGCACGATTCCCAGGGCGGCGATCACGTACTTGATGACGTCGTCCTCGACCAGCGAGCGGCCACGCGCCAGCCGGCAGGGAATCCCCGCCCGGACGAGGCGTCCCTCGAGGTACTCGCCGACTTTGTGGCGGCGGTACAGAATCGCGTAGTCGCCCCATCCCAGGCCGGACGCCGCGCGGTCGGCAAGGATATCCTCGAGCAGCCACGCGGCTTCTTCTTCTTCATCTCGGAATGCGAACGCGCCCACCTCGTACGCCGACTCCTGCTCCGCGCTGAGCTGCTTCTCGAACAGCTGGGGATTCTGCGCCAACACCCGCCGCGCGGTCTCGAAGATCTGGCGCGAGCAGCGGCAGTTCTTGTCCAGCACAATGGGCCGGTCGATCTCGTAGTCGCGGCTGAAGCGGACGAGCACGTAGGGGTCCGCCCCCGTCCAGGTGAAGATCGACTGCTCGTCGTCGCCGACCGCGAAGAAGTTGCCGTGCGGCGCCGCCAGACGCTTCAAGAGGTCGTACTGGACCGCGTTCACGTCCTGAAACTCGTCCACCAGGAGATAATCCCAGCGCGCGGCGATCGCATCGGCGATGTCCCCGTGCGTGCGCACCAGCTCCTCGGCTTTCACGACGAGGTCGTCGAAGTCCAGCATGTTGCGGTGCGCCAGCCAGACGGCGTACTCCCGATACAGGCGTGCGTCGTCATCCGTCAAGCGGTAGTCCTGAACGCGGTGCCGGCTGAACCGGTTCAGGAGCGATCCCCGCTGCTCGAGCGGCACGTGCAGCCGGCCCAGGATGACCTTCTGGTACTGTTCGTCGGCCACGCCGAAGCCCTTCCGCAGGCCCGCCGCCTCGGCGTGCTCGCGCAGCAGGGCGAGACACAACGCGTGGATCGTGCCGCGCGTGACCCCCTCCGCGCGGTCCCCGAGCGTGTGCTTCAGCCGGACGGCGATCTCTTCGGCCGCACGATTGGTGAACGTGACGGCGCAGATGCGCTCCGGTGCGAGCCCTCGGGTGTTGATGAGATGGTTGATCCGGGCGATGAGGCAGAACGTCTTCCCGGCGCCGGGTCCCGCCACCACGAGGACGGGACCGAGCGGCGCTTCGATGGCGAGGCGCTGTTGCGGAAGCGGGTCGAAATCCATGAAGGGAATCTAGATCGTTCCCGCCCCCCACTCGATAAACTGCACTATCTCCCCGACCTGTCGCTTCGGCGCACCATTAGTGGCGGCCCCCGCGACAGGCGGCCGGGTGCGGCACTCTGGCGGCAGGCTTTGCACACGAGCATCTCCAGATGAAACAACGGCGTAGCCACTGAGATTGGACGCCCTGGAGTGGCCTCTGGTATGCAGCGCCTCGCCGAGGGACACGACCACATGCCTACCGAAACGAGACCGCAGGAGCAACCGCGGCGGCGCCCCTGGGACCGCCGACGCGATCTCGGCCGCCGCATGGTGCGCGACCGGCGACGCGAAACGCTCGAGGTCCAGGTCGAGCGCCGGAGCGGCACCGATCGCCGCGCGAGCCCCCAGCGGCGCGCGCGCGGGGAGCGCCGCACGCCGCCCCAGGGCTTCCGCTTTCTCGACCGGTCTTGAAGTAACCGACCCCGGAGTTGGCGGGATCGCCCTCTTCCTGCGTCACCGGCCCCACGAGAGCGGCGTCCCCCTGTATGAATTGGACGAACCACGCGCCACACCCCGACGCCCTGGTCTGAAAACGACGACCGGCTGCGTGGGTGGCCCACTCAGCCGGTCTCGCGATTCGCTAGCAGCACCTTGGTCGATCGTCTATGCGGCGTCGAGCGCGCCCTCGATTGCGTCCTCGACGACCGCGAGATCGGCGAGCAGGTGCGCGCGGGCGCTCGGCGTCAGGCTTTCCACTCGGCGCACGCGTTCGAAACAAGCGTCGAGCAAGGCGAGTGCGCCGCAGAGATACCCGGTCGCTTGGTCGGCGACCGCCCAGATCCGCTCGAGTGCGCCGAGCGAGAGACCGGCCAACTCGAGAACCAACCGCTCCGGGCTGCGGCGCTCGATGCCGGCAGGTGGCGGCGCGGGCACGTCGCTCCGCACGCGGGCCACATGCAAGCGGCTCGGGTCAAAGCGGCATGCCACCCAGAGACTCTTGTCGCCCACCGCCCCGACCCACGTTCCCAGAGCCGCGGCCACGTCGAATTCGATCGCGTCCCGCGGCGGATTCGGGCGGCTGGCAACCTCCGCCACCGCGAGCCCCCTCGCCACGCGCCACAATGTGACCACTCGCCCCCGTAGGGCGGCGCTCGTCTGGCGGAGGATGGCTTGACGTCGCTCGGTCAATCTGTGAGGTGCGGAGTCGCGCATATGAGGCGCCTCCGTTAGGGTGTGAGGTGAAGACGTCACACCCCTGAGCACAGGTAACGGGCGAGTTCCAGCCGTGTGCTGTTTGAAAGACTTACGCCGCGCGTGACACAGGTCCGGCCCGCTTGACGCCGCCCACGCGGCCGCATATAAAGGGGACCGAATGACCGCCGAAGACGTCGCCGCGCAGCTCGCGCGCGAGCGGGCATTGAGGCAGGCCGATAAGATGGAGACGATCGGCCGGCTGACGGGCGCCATCGCGCAACAGTTCAACGAGCTTCTCACGGCGATCCTGACGCGCACCGCGGCGCTGGCTCAATCGCTGCCTCCGAACCGCGACCTCGACGAGCTGAAAGTCACGGCCCAGCGCGGGGCCGAGCTGGTGCAGCGGCTCCTCGGCTTCAGCCGCCACCACGTGCTCGACCTGCAGCCGCTGATCCTCACTGAGTTCGTGCGCGACGCGCTCGACTCGTTGCGGCGCCAGCTTCCGGCCAACATCGAGGTGCAGTTCGAGGCGGACGAGGACGGCGGCGTCGTCGAAGCCGATCCCGCCGCAGTGAAGCAGGTCCTGCTGCACCTCGTGACCAACGCCCGGGACGCCATGCGGAACGGCGGCACGCTGCACGTCGAAGTGCGGCGCGCGCGGCTCGGGGCGGCCGATCGGCCGCTGCACGCCTGGGTCGAGCCCGGGTCCTACGTCAGCGTCGCGCTGAGCGACACCGGCGTCGGGATGGACGCGCAGACCCTGGCTCGGGTGTTCGAGCCGTTCTTCACCACCAAGCCCGTGGGCGTCGGCACCGGCCTCGGCATGTCCATGGCGTACGGCCTCGTGAAGCAGCACCGCGGCTACCTGCACATCTACAGTGAGGTCGGGCAGGGCACGACGGCCAAGGTGTACCTCCCCGCCGTGCGCGATCGGGGGATGTCGGAGTTCGAGTCCGTCGCCGACGAAAGCCTCCCCGGCGGGACGGAAGCGATCCTGCTGGTGGAGGACGATCAAACCATGCGTTTGGCCGCGCAGCAGCTCCTGTCGAAGGTGGGCTACCGGGTCCTTACCGCCGTCGACGGCCAGCAGGGACTCGACGCGTTCCGCGCCCACCGTGCGGACCTTCAGCTCGTGATCACCGACGTCGTGATGCCCAAGCTCAGCGGATTCGACATGTATGAGGTCATCCGGGGGGAGTCGCGCGGCGTGCGGGTGCTGTTCATGAGCGGCTTTCCCGCGCCGAACTTCCGAAAAACCGTCGGCCAGGATTCGCACGTGGCGTTCGTCACCAAGCCGTGGACCGCGAGCGAGCTGCTCGCGCAAGTCAGGCTGCTGCTAGAGGCGCCGCAAGCCTAGTGGAGGTGGTGGAGGATGGTGAAGGTTCTGGAGGATGGTGGAGGACGGAGCGCACCTCCACCAACCTCCACCATCTTCCACCATCCTCCACGATCCTCCACCACCCTCGCTACTTCTCGTCGCGCGGCCCCTCCCGGTGCTGTGGCTGTTGCGTGGCGATGTAGGTGACGGCGTCCCAGGCGTTGTGAATGCCGATAAACAGCAGCAGCAGCGCCGTCGCGCCGATCACGAGGAGGCACACCGGGGGATCCCGCTGCACAGCGAGCGCGGCCACGAGCAGCGTGACGTACGCGATGAGCGGAAAGGCGCAGTGCCACAGCCAGTCTTCCAGCACCGGCACGTAGCGCGTCTGCCTGCGCGCCCGCCGGATGACCACCGCCATGTACACGATTCCCGCCACACCCACGACGGCGAGGGAGAGCCCGGCGTGCGAGACCGCGCGCCACGGCACGCTCAGGATCGCCGACATGAGCAACACCGCGCAGAAGTGCACGACAGTGGGCGTGCCAAAGGCGCCTACCTCCGGCCCGAGCGAGCGCGCCTCGGCCCCGAGCACGACCACCACGAATTGCAGACCCGTCAGCGCCGCGGCCGACGAGCCGATGATCACGTAGAAGTTTTCCCAGGCGCTGAACGGCGTTGACTCCACGATGGATCTCCCCTGCGAGGGTAAGCACTGCCGCGGCGGTAACATGCAGAACGCCCGTCCAGGTGGCGAGGGCGTCCATTGCGCCATCGATTAGATTCTTGCATGACCCTGTTCCGTAGCCTTGTGCCGCTCCTCGCCTGTGTCAGCGTCGCGCAGGCGCAGATCCCGGCCTTCGCGGCCACGTCCCGGGTTCCGCCGGCCAAGGGTGAGCAGATCGCCGTGCTCGCGGGCGGATGCTTTTGGGGAGTGGACGCCGTGTTCAAGCACGTGAAGGGCGTGTCGGGCGTGGTGTCCGGCTACTCGGGCGGAGGTGCGGCCACCGCGCGCTACGGCGTCGTGAGCACCGGCATGACCGGGCATGCCGAGTCGGTGCAGATCACCTACGATCCGTCGCAGATTTCATATGGCGAGCTGTTGCGGATCTTTTTTTCGGTGGCGCACGATCCCACCCAGTTGAACCGCCAGGGCCCGGATGTGGGGAGCCAGTACCGTTCGGCGATCTTCTACGCGAACGAGGCCGAGAAAGAGACCGCACAGGCCTATATCGATCAGCTGAACAAGGCCCACGTCTTCTCTCGTCCGATCGTCACCCAGGTGGCGCCGTTCGAGCACTTCTATCCCGCGGAGGAGTATCACCAGAACTATCTCGCCCGCCACCCCGAGCAGCCGTACATCGTCTTCAACGACCTGCCGAAGGTGCAGCGGCTGCAGCAGCAGTTCCCCACGCTCTTCAAGCAGTAACGTCCGGCTACTGCCGCACCCGCACGGCGTCCGCCACCACCACCGAGCCGCTCGCGGCGCGCCGCAGCAGCACGACCTGATTCCAGCCGGCCGGGAACGTCCACGTACCCAGCGTGTGCCAGGTCCCTCCGCCGGTCCGCTGATCCACAGGCACGATCCGGAGCGTGTCGCCTGTGGACGTGATCACCGCATACTGCGCCTGCGGTGAGCGGTTCGTCCCGCTGGTCCAGCGGGCGTCGAGCGTGCGGGAGCCCGCTGCGGCGACGAGGAACGAGAAGACGGCGCCGTCCCCCGCCGCCGGCTGTGTGAGTGCCCAACGATAGCCCCCACCGTAGTAATCGGGCGTGGTGTCGGCAGCGGTCCACGCAGCTGGGACGGACGCCCTGGCGACCGCAGGATCGTTGAACTGCGCCGAGTCGTCCACCACGACCTCGCCGCACAGCGCCTGCACCCGGTGGAGGTACGGGATCCAGGGCCAATTGGGCCCCGGGTCGGTGCGGTTCGCGGGCTGCAGCTGCCCGTGGCCGACGATGTGCTGCCAATCGCGCGGGATCCCGCGGTCGCGCGTGACGTCGCACACCAGCGTCGCCGACGCCTCGATCTGGGATGCGGGAAAGCCGGCCTGTGACGCGAACCCCGCGTGCTCGATCCCCACGGTGAAATCGTTGCTCTGCACGCCGTTCAGCCCGCAGTCGTGCCGGCGGTTGAGCGCGCAGTCGTACAGCGCCGCGATGTGCCACGCCCGGTCGGGCTCGCGCACCAGCTGCGAGATTTCGCATGCGCGCTCGCCTGCGACGCGGGATTGACGAGCCAGCTCCAGCAGCTCGCGTAGTCGCTCTCGCAGGTGTGGATGATCACCATGTGGAGCGTGCCCGTCTGGTCGGCCGGTCGCTGGTCGAAGTTCGGTGATGCCCGCCACACGGCGGGCGCATAGTCCGGTGCGCCGCCGGGATTGGGCGGGCACCCCGCCGCCGCGGCGGCCGGCCCAGCTCGACCTTGCGCCCGCGTGATGGCACGCGTGTAGGCCGCGCGACCCGCGGGAAGGTCGATCCCGCTGAACCGTGCCGCGGCCGCGTCCCAATCTCCGCCGGCCTCCGCCGCGTACGCGCGGAGCAACGCTGCCGCAGCCCGGATGTTCGCCGCGGCGTCGCGGCGACCGGCCTCGACCGAGACCCCGGCGAGCGCGGCGCCGCGCTCGAGCGCCGTCCCACCGAGCGCCATCACCCCGAATACCGGCGGACGCCCGGCGAACTCTTCCCGACCCTCGACCATTTGCCAACGCGTCGCCACCCAGCCGATCGCCGTGAGCAGCGCCGGCGGCACGTCGAACTCGGCGCCGGCGGCCTGGAACACCGAGTCGAACGGCGACGGCCGCGCGAGAGGCGCTGCCTGCTCGGCCGCTATCCCGGCCACGTGCGTTGAGGGACAGGGCTCGACGGGCGCTGCGCGGCAGGCAGCGACGAGAACGATGAGCGCGGGCGTGAGCCGCGTCGTCATGGGCGGCGCCGTACGTCAACCACCACACGCGCCGGCCCCGTGAGCTCCGACACCCGAAACGGCGACGCTGCGGCGACGCCGAGCACCCACTCCACCTGTGCCTCGAAATCGCACACCAGCTTCATCTCCTTGACGGCCGGGAGCCCGAGCGCGCGGTCGCGCTCCACGGGAGCGGGATTGCCGTGCTCGTCGTGCGCGCGGGCGGGCTCGAATCGCACCACCAGATGGTGCGCGCCCACCAGTGAGACGGGATCTCCTGAGCCGCAGCGGCGCACCGGGGCGCTCGCGTACTCCACGTGATAGCCCGGCCCGTGAACTGGAACACGACGCGATCATAGCCGGGACTCGAGCCGGTCTCGACCGCGCGGAGCATCGCGAGCGGGACCCCGGGCCTGGTCGGTCGCGCTCGGTGCACCGGCGCCGTCGTGCCGGCGAATGCGGTGTCTTGCGGCCCCGACGCCACCGCGGCGGCGGCGCTCGCGCGCGCGGCCGGCGGTCGCGGCTCGTCGCGGCGGCAGGCGGTGAGGGCGCTCACGAGCAGGGCGATCGGGACGGCCATAGCGGGTCGTGTCATCGCGGTTTATACACCGCCCCTGCAGGTCGCGGTCGGGGATCTTGAAGACACCCTGCAAGGGCCCTGGGGGGTATACACACGGGCGCCCGCATCCCCCTCGAAGGATGAGAGGCGCCTATGCCACGTTGCATCGTATTGATCCGCAGCCACGAACCTCTGCAAGAGGGATGGCGCAAGCGCTCGTTCGGGCCCGCCGGTCCCCTGCTCGATGACCGGGTCAGAGTCGCCGGCGTGAGGTTTGACGAGACCTACCACCCGGTCCAAGTGTGGCGCCGCGTTGGTGGGGGGGACGACCCTCCCGTCGCGAGCGGCTTCAACTACGGTGGCGTCGCACCGGCAGCCACCTACGCCGTGCGGGTGGAAGCCGAGGACGAGGACGCCATCCAACGGCTGCGACGCGACCGCCAGCCCGAGATAGTCGGGGTGTTCGCCGACCCTGCCGTGTCGCCGTTCCCCTCCGCCTACTGCGGCGCCGCCGCGATCGGGGCCACTGCGGACGTGGCCCGAAGGCTCGGTGTCCCGACGCTCTCCCGGGCGGGGCTGACCGGCAGCGGTGTCCACGTCGCCGTCGTCGACACGGGGATCGACGGCTCGCGCATTCCGGTCGCCGGCGGCTGGGCGCCGACCCCGGGTTACGTGCCGGGCTCGAGCGCGCCGAACCACGGCACCATGGTCGCGTACGACGTCCGGATAGCGGCTCCCGACGCGCAGATCTTCGACTACGCGCTCCTCACGTCCCACGCGGGGACCTGGGCCGCGTTCCTTTCGGACGCCATCGCCGCGTTCGCAGATCTTGTGGAGCGGGTGAACGCTGCGCCGGGGCGATGGGTCGTCAACAACAGCTGGGGGTTGTTCGACCGCGCGAGCGACGCCCCGATCGGCTCACCGGAGAACTACAGCGCCAATCCCGACCATCCGTTCAACCAGGTCACGGGTGCCCTGGTCGCGGCGGGCGCGGACGTGTTCTTTGCGGCGGGGAACTGCGGTGCGGGCTGCCCCGACGGGAGATGCGGCGCGGGCGATACCGGCCCCGGCGCCTCGATCCACGGGGCGAACTCTCATCCCGACGTCTTCACCGTGGCGGCCGTCACCATCACGGACCGAAGGCTGGGTTATTCGTCGCAAGGACCCGGCGCGCTCTACTCCCGCAAACCCGACCTCGCCGCCTTCAGTCACTTCAAGGGCGCGGGCATCTATCCCGTGGACGGGGGCACGTCCGCCGCGAGCCCGGTTGCGGCGGGGGTGGCGGCCGCGCTGCGCCAGCGGTTCGCGACCGATCGGCTGGCGCCGGCGCAGCTCAAGGGACTGTTACAGCGGACGGCGCGGGACCTGGGGGGCCACGGCTGGGACTATGACTTGGGCTATGGCGTGATCGATGCGGCCGCGGCGGTGAAGGCACTCGGGGTCAAGCCCGTCAGGAAGCGGGCTCCTGCATAGCGTCGGCGAAGAAGCGGACGCCGGGAATCTGCTCCGCCCGCTGGCGTGCGTCGGGCGAAGCCACGCCGCGGACCACGTAGCGACCGAGCGTGGGGTTGATGGGGACTGGACCGTAGTCGGGGTCCACCGCGACCCCGACCCCGTCGAGCAGGGCCCTGATCGTTGCCATGTCGACCCGTTCACCGGGTCGGTCCACCTGGATGATATAGCGCGTTGCGGGGGACATCTCGCCGGGGAGA
>WNEO01001191.1_pt1 | contig 11194 bp, 9 predicted proteins | sample 5399941 | NCBI WGS metagenome assembly WNEO01 (sample SAMN13153328, study PRJNA577476) | soil metagenome | isolation source: 20 cm grassland meadow soil 2 days after 3rd rain plot 2 | place: USA:California | collected 2015-11-11
GATTCTTATTTGTGCAGAACGGCGAGGAAGGGTTCGACTCAGAGTTGAGCAGCAACTTTCATTGTCCCGCGGCCATGGCGCGCTCTCCCTGGCGGCGGCGATTATAGCGCAGAGCGATATTCATAAACACATTACCACTTGCAGTTTCGAAGCAGATGACCAGAGCTTCGGTATCCTCGCTGCTTTTTGCTCCATCTGTGGTGTGGAGAATAGGGGGATGGACACGGAAGTGGAATCCTTGATCGTTGAGAGCCGTAATGGCGTTTCCGGTGACTTGATTCGCCAGCTCGCAGACAGTCTCGCGCACCAGAGTGTCTGATTCGGGAAGTTCTGTCCCTGCAAACTTGCTCGCCACACGAACGGCAGTTTGCGTATCGAGGTCCAGGATGACACGGCCCTCGATATCCCCAGTGACCCAGATGAGGGCGGCGACACCCTTACGGCGGTAGGCCTCTTCTTCCATGCTGAGGCTGCCAACTGTAGTGGAACACTGCAATCCTTCAGCCAGCACGGCGTCCGCCGCGTTGATAAACGGCTGGATTAACTCCATCTTCATGATCTAGGCTCCTGCGCCCGCCGCATTTGACACGGTAGCATCCTCTCCCAACACGTACTTGATGACTTCGTAGAGAACTTCCGGCTTGACCGGCTTCTGCACGAAATGACGTGCGCCGCGCTGTAGCGCCGCCACGATGTTCTCCTGATAACCGACAGAAGACACCATAACGATGCGCGCCTCCGGATGCTGCCGGACAATTTTTTCGGCAGCTTCTATGCCTTCCATCTGCGGCATGGTGATATCCATGAGGACGATGTCAGGATTTGTCCGATCGTATTCGGTGATGGCGGTTGCGCCATCACCGGCTTCACCGGCAAGCTGTCCGCCAAATGTTTCGATAATGCGGACCAGGTTCTTGCGGGCGAAGACGGAATCGTCCACGACTAAGTAGCGGACGGGCTGACCGTCTTTACTACGTTTCACTGGTGCAAACTGCTCCATTGTTTCCTCCTGTTCCCCCGTTTGTGAGCGAGTTTGCATCTCGCTCAGTTTTGCTGCGACTACCTTCCCGCGCCGGCGGCTATGCCGTCGTTCGGATCGGTCGCGGCTTTCCGATCCTGCGTGCATTGCGCCATCAAGGTGTTGGCGAGCGCATCGAGCGCCACCACGCGGATTGCATAGCCGCGATCAATGGCAGCTTTGGGCATACCGAACACCACACAGGATTCTTCGTTCTGCGCGATTGTCATGCCTCCGGCGGCCTTCACTGTTCCCATCCCTTGCGCGCCATCGTCTCCCATTCCAGTCATCAAGACCGCAATGCCTTTCGGTCCGAATTCCTCTGCCAGGCTCTTGAACAGTACATCCGCAGAGGGACGATGCCCGTTCACGCGGGGATCATCACTAAGCACGGCAACATCGCCCAGCGGCAAGCGCTTTACCTTGAGGTGCCGGCTGCCGGGACAGATTAGGACTCGTCCCGCCAACAGCATATCGCCCGATTGGGCCTCTTTCACGCCAATCGAGCAGATCTCATCCAACCGGCGGGCGAACATTTCGGTGAAGCCCTCAGGCATATGTTGCACCACAACAATTGATCCCGGAAAATCCGGAGGCAACTGGGAGAGTACGTACTGAAGTGCCTGCGGTCCGCCGGTGGAAACGCCGATGGCTATGACCCTTGCCGGTATCTTTTTGGTGTCGATGGAGAGCTTCTCGCTGCGCGGATGAAGCTCAGGCATGGGCGCCATCCTGACCCCACGGCTCTGACCAGCGGCTTTTATTTTAGAAATCAGCTCTTGCGCGATCTGGGGCATGCGCGCCGAGACGTCTTGCGGCTTGGCCACAAAATCGAACGCTCCCAGCGACAATGCTTGTAAGGTGACCGAAGCTCCTTGCGTACTATGGGAGCTGACAACGATGACCGGCAATTTGTGACGCCGCATGATCTCTTTGAGCATTTCTAGCCCGCTCATGCCGGGCATTTCGAGATCAAGCGTTATAACCTGCGGCTTCAGCTCATCTATTTTTTTAAGGCCGAAGTTGCCGTCCATAGCGGTGCCGACTACCTGGATGGATCTGTCAGCTTCCAAGATCTGAGGGATCAATTTCCGCATAAGTGCGGAATCGTCCACTACCAGCACGCGCACAGGTGAATTCATTGCTTCACCTCCGTGGCGCCTTGCGGGTTGGGTGAGCCATCTGAATGCGCGAGCAGGATGCCTGACAAGAGGTCCCCAGTTTCGCTGGGCCGATGCTTGCTATGCCGATCCACGATTGCCGGAAGATTGATGATCAGCACCACACGGCCATCGCCCAGGATGGAAGCGCCGCTCACAAGATCAGTTGAAACAGTTTGATCGTCGAGCGCTTTGATGACCAGTTCTTCCTCTCCCTCAAGAGCATCGACGATCAACCCCAGCTTGCGTTCGCCGAATGCAATGACTAAAACGAAAATCTTATCCTCATGCCCAGACTGCTCCGTCGGTCGGTGACCCAGGCGTACCAACGGCAGTACCTGATTTCGCAGTTGCAAAACTTCGTGGCTGTCGACTCTGTGCAACTCTGACTCGTGTGCGCGCGAGATTTGAGCGACAGCATTGAGCGGAATGGCATACAACCGTTGCTCTACCCGGAAAAGCAAGGCCTTGATGATCGCCAGCGTCAGCGGCAGCTTGAGGCGGAACGTAGTGCCTTTGCCAGCGCGCGTGGCGATTTCGACTGTCCCTTTCAGGCGGTGGAGCACGGCCTGGACAACATCGAGTCCGACACCACGACCGGAGATCTCAGTGACTTCCTCAGCAGTGCTGAAGCCGGGGCGAAAGACGAGTTCCAAAATTTCAGCCTCACTCAAGCGGCTGGCCTCATCTGAAGAGATCAGACCTTGCTGCACAGCCTTTGCCTTAATTTTTTGTACGTCAATACCCCGGCCGTCATCGCTCACTTCGACAATGACCTGGTTGCCATGATGATAGGAACTGAGGCGCAGCGTGCCCTGAGCGGGCTTACCGCTGCGAGTGCGCTCCTCGGCACGCTCAATTCCATGGCCGATAGCATTGCGAACCAGGTGGGTCAGCGGCTCGGCGATTGCATCCAGCAGGCTCTTGTCAAGATCGGTATCCTCACCGCTGATGGCGAGTTTCACTTCCTTCCCACACTGTCTGGCGACATCGCGCACCAGACGTGGAAAACGGCGGAAGAGCTGTTCCACGGGCACCATGCGAATTTTCATCACCGAGCGCTGCAAGTCGCTGAGCACGCGCGATTGGAAAGCCATTGCATCGCCAAAGCGGCCGCGCATGGCTTCCTTAGGAAAATGCTTTGCCAATTCGCTCATTGTCGATGCGCTCGGCATCCACGCGCAGGACGTTTTCTGCCAGGTGGGTTCTCGATGCACTTTCATTCTCTTCCGGAGAATCCAGCTTTGACTGAGTGCTACTGGGACCTTGCACTTCCGCAAGCGGATGGCCTAGCGGTGCTTCCGGCTGGCAGAGTGGAGTGTCGCCCTTCTGCGTCGCCGCTTGAACAAGTTCTGCATTGGCTTGCGCGATGATTGTTGGGATTCTGCAGATGGCGATCAACTGTTCTGCCGATTTGAGAGTAGCTATGAGGAAATCGAACTGGCGCACCGGCCCGGAGATAATACCTTCAGGCCGCGCTGCTAAGACTTCGCCAGCGCCATTCAAGGCATTCAGCGTTAGCTGCCGGGCGGCAATTGGCATTGCGCAATGCGGATCGACGGTGGCGGTGACGTGATAAACGTTTCTGCCATAATTCGCTGCATTTTGCGCCGCAACGTGTTCGTATTCGTTCCAGGTCACCGCTCCACTGGTCGTGGTGCCGACTCTCTTGGAGCTTTTCTTAGCCTTGGGGTTTTGCCCCAGTGCGCGCACGATTTTCCGCAGGCGTTCCCCAGAGGGCGCTTTGGATTTTCGACGGTAAGCCGCAATCATTTCACCGAAGGTGTCGGCGGCAGTGAATGCCACCTCTGCGAGAGATGAGTGAGTGCATGCTGATTGCAGCGCCAGAGCATCTTCGAGTTCGTGGGCGGCATTGCTCAATTCGCGAAAACCGCAGGCCGCGGCGTCGCCCTTGAGAGTGTGCACAATGCGACGGATGCTGCGCACAATCTCGACATCACCGGGCTGTTTTTCGAGCTTCAGCGCCTCATCATTCAGCGACTGCAGCAGTTCCTGCGAGGTCTCAAAAAACAGCTCGCGCATTTCAGCGCCGCGTTCATCCGAAAATTGAGTCACTCGATCACCTCAACCTTCTGATAGGCGGTTCCGCTGTTGCGGTGAACCATGGCGAACTTTTCTGTCAATCCAAGCAGGCTTTCGGCGTGGCCAACAAACATGTATCCGTCGGGATTCAGACAGCGCCAGAACTTATCGATGAGCCGCTTCTGTTCGGCTTCGTCGAAATACATCATGACGTTGCGGCAGAAGATCACGTCATTACGCTGCGGCAGATATTCCGTTTTCAGGTTGTGAAAATCAAAGTGAATTACTTCCTTCAAGGCTCTTTTCACCGCGTAGCGTTCGCCGATTTTGTCGAAATAGCGCAGGCGATAGCTAAAATCCACGGATGACATCTGCGGTTCGCTGTAAACGCCCTGTTGGGCGGCGCGCAGAACCGAGTAGCTGATATCGCTGGCGAGAATTTCCACTTTCCACGGCGGAGGGATCAGCGGCTTGGGGGAGGGCATCTCAATGGGCAGCGGGTTACGGAGATAGTAATAGGCCAATCCATCGGCGACTAGCATGGCGAGAGTGTAAGGTTCCTGGCCGGTGGAACAGCCTGCGCTCCAGATGCGCAGGGAGTAATCGCGGTGTGCCTGCTTGCGGCGAAGAAGATCATCAAGAATATATTTGTGAAACAAATCCAATTGCGCCTTGTTGCGGAAGAAACTGGTTTCGTTGACGGTTAGATTCTCCAGCAAGCGCGCCAGTTCATTCTTGCCCTCATTGCTGATGAGCAAACGGTAATAGCTGTAAAAGGAGTCCAACTGGCACTCCTTTAAGCGACGCTGGAGCCGATCTTGCAAAAAATGGGCGCGCCGCCCATCGAAGTGCATGCCGCATTCCTGATACACGAGCGCCTGCAACAGCCGAAGTTCAGCATCAGTAAGCTGCGAAGGCACGGTTGATGTGCTCATGAATTCTGCTCTTCCGCTCGCCCGGTATTTCTATTTTCCGGAGGCTGCGGTGCGCGTTTCCGCATCCGCCCTCCGCTCGCGTTCAGTCCCGCCTTGCCGCGCTCCATCGAATTCGAGAAGCTTGGCCATATCCAGAAGCACGATCAGCCGCCCCTTGTACTTTCCCAATCCGGTTACGCAATTCAGCCCGCCTTCTTGGAAAAGCACGCTGGACGGCTCGACATCGGAGGCCGGAATCTTCAGGACTTCCGAGGCCGAATCGACGATTAATCCCGAGAGCCGCCCCTTGTGCTCCAGTACCAAAATGCGGTTGCGGCGCGCGAGTGCGACTTTTTTCTCTCCGAAGCGCTTGCGCAAATCGATCACTGAGACAATTTTTCCGCGCAGGTTAATGACACCTTCTACGTAATCGGGAGCATCCGGCACGGCAGTGATTTCGGGCACGCGCACAATCTCGTGCAGCGAAGTGATGGGGACTCCGTAGGTCTCACGTCCCACCTGGAAGCCGACGATATGCAGTTCGCGATTCATGTGATGAACGTTGCGTTAGCTCTGCGCGCCAGCGGCGGCATGGCGGGACACGGCGGCCTTCGCCGTGAGTCTTTCGTCCAAGCGCCGGGTGACGCGCTCCATTTGCTCCAGGGCAAAGCGGTCCATGGAATCCAGTAAATCACGCGACATTTTTGACATCTGCTCGGCTGAGGCCGCGAGTTCCGTAGAACCGGAGGTGGTCTGCTGGACCAACTCGCGCATGCGCTCCATGGCTTTGACTACTGCGTCCGCGCCCGATGCCTGCTCCTCGACGGCTGAGTTGATTTCGTGCGTGATTTCGTTGAGGCGCGTGGTGGCACGAGCGATTTGGGATGAGCCATGCGACTGCTCGTTAGTGGCCGCGCCGATTTCCTGGGCGAACTTGTAGACCTCGGTCACAACGTTGGAAATCTTGCGAAGGGCCGCGTTGAGTTCCTGACCGAGGCCCAGGCCATCGTTCACGATGCCGGTGCTGCGCTCCATGTTTTCGACTGCCTTGCGCGCTTCTTTTTGAATGCTCTGGATAAGTTCGGAGATTTCCTTTGTCGATTGCGCTGATTTTTCCGCCAGCTTGCGAACTTCGTCCGCCACGACGGCGAAACCAAGGCCATGTTCGCCGGCGCGAGCGGCTTCAATCGCGGCATTCAAGGCAAGCAGGTTGGTCTGTTCGGCCAGATCATCGATCACCTCAATGATCTTTCCGATGTCATCGGCGCGCTGGCCAAGGACATCGATGATTTCGCCCGACGAGCGAATCGTGCTGTTGATCTTATTCAGCCCTTCCGTGGCTTTCTCCATCGTGTTGATTCCGCTGTGCACCTCCTCGCGCGAGCGGTTGGAGATATCGAGGAGAACTTTGGCAGTATCGGCGACTCGTTGAATCGAAGCGACCATCTGATCGATGGATGCTGAAGTCTCGCTCACGCTGGACGCCTGCACTTGGGTACTCTTCACCATGTTCTGCACGTTGACGCTCATCTCGTGCATGGTGCTGGTGACTTCATCAATCGCAGAGGCGGTTTGCAAACTGATTTTGGCCGATTCATCCGAAGCGCCTGCCACTTGCGTGGAGGCGCTGGCGACTTGCGACGCCGCATCACGAACGTTCTGCACCAGTTTTCTCAGACCTTCGATCATGCGGCTGAAAGCGTTGCCCAGTGTGTCTTGCTTGGACCGGGGAATAACTTCGACGGAGAGATTGCCTCCTGCAATTGCCTCTGATACAGAAGCCATCTCGCGGAGGTAACTGACCATGCTGCTGAAGGTACGCGCAAGTTCGCCAATCTCGTCCTTGCGGCTGATATTGATTTCGTGGTCTAGATCGCCGGCGTTTCCGATTCGCTGCGCCACCGTCATCAGCTCATTCAGCGGCTGAGTAATGCTTTTGGCGGAGGTATAGGCGATGACGATTCCCAGAACGAGCGCCACCAGAGTGCTGATCAAGGCGATCACAACGGTCCAGGTGCTGGCGGATTCATCTGATTTCCGCCGGTCTTCGATTACTTTTTTGTTTTCCTGATCGGTTGCATCCAGGTATTCGGTGGCGGCTTTCACCCACGACGACGCATCTTTTTGCAGATAAAAGATTTGCAACTCCGCGACAGTGGCGTTCCCGCTATCAACCTCTTTGCGTTTTTCCTCTAGTGGTGTGGCGAAATCGCGAGCCCAGTTCTGTTCGGTCTGCTGCACCTTTTGAATCGCGGAGCGCTGTTGATCAGATTCCGCCAGGCTCTCAGCCATTCGAAGCTTGTCTTCCAGCACCCGAGCTCCGTCATTCATTCGTTCGACTTCGCGGCTATCGCCGCTGAGCAGGTAATTGCTCAGGTATAGACGGTTCTGCATCATTTGGAAGCGGACCTTATCGCTGGCATCGGCAAGTTGTAGAGCCTTACCGGCGGCAGCTTTAGCGCTGTGTTCGCGATAGACAGCGGTCAGGTTAACCAGGAACAGCACCAAGACCATCGCCAAGACGGCTCCGAAGCTGCTGTAGAGTTTCCGGCCAATCGTCATTTGCTGTTCCTCCGCTTACCCTGCGTTTTCTGCCGCTCCGCGGCGCTAAGTGTTGCTCCTAGTCTTGAGGCTGAAACTTGAATTCCACAATGCCTGTGCTCTCTTCCGGCGCTGGCTCGAACTTCCATTTCTTAATGGCGTCCATGGCTGCATTCACCAGCAGCGGGTGTCCACCGACCACCTTGGTGCTCTTTAGGTTTCCATTGGGTGCCACGACCACGAGGACCTTGACCGTCCCGGTAATGCTCATGCGTCGAGCAACATCTGGATATACGGGAGCTACCTTGGTCTTTGTCTTGCGCGTGAGCTCCTCATGGGCCTGAGCCGATCGCGTCTGCGCCGTTAGGGGTGAAAATGAGGCGCCCCCTGTCAACGTTAAGAACGTGAGGAGACTGCTAGTTAGCCACTGTCGTATGGTTCGTGAAGACACAGCTCCTCCTCGGACATCTAGCGTTAGGTCAAGGTGCAATGCTTCTGCCAGCTTTGGCGAGTGACACTCAGAGATAGCGGCTAAAGGGTAAGCTCTTGAAACAGCGAGAGTTGGTCCAAAGCATGAGCTGCATTTCGGAACTCAAGATGGGATGAAAATCGTCTCAGCACCCACCTAGCTTCTCAGTTTGAGACCCGGTCATGCCTTTGTGATTGGTTGGCAAGTTGGCACATCCAGCTTCTATTTTCCTTGACTCAATTTGAGATGTAAGGATACTTTTCTCGTATATTCAACAACTTGTAGTCGATCCGTTAAGAGGTGGTGCCACTCTGACGTTGCAAGCGGGAGATACGACAATTATTGAAAGGCCGGGTCCGCGATCGGACGAGGCTTTCCAAAAGCTCCTGCTACGTTTTTCCGTAGCGGCTGCGCAAGGTCCCGATGCCGCTTCTCTGATTCGTCAGTTCTGCCAGGCCACGCGGGAGTTCTTCCAAGTAGACGGCGCGTACTTCTGGCACTGCGACTCTTCCGGGGAACTCATCGGCACCGAAGCCGATGGCGTGATGGCAGAGCGCTTTCGCGGCACCCGCCTCAAGGCGAGCGAGAGTGCAGTTGCTGTTGAAGCCGTCCGGCAGCGTAAGACAATCCGCGCAAATCACCTGGATCCGACCCGCTATCGGTTGGCCGCGGAATTTCACGCGCGCTCCATCATGGCAGCACCGCTCGTGGTTTCGAACGAAGTTATTGGGGCGGCAGTCTTTCTGCATTGCTCCGATCCGGATTTCTTCAGCGAGGACTTGGCGGCTAAAGCCACCATCCTGGCGGGTCAATTGGGGAGTCTGCTCGAAGCCGGCCGTCTGACGCGCGTCTCGCGTGAGCAGCATCGCCGCGCGCAAATCCTGGTGGAAGTAGCACAGACACTGCATTCAATGACTGATGCGAAGGCGGTCGTCGAGGCCGTCGCTGACCGCCTGCGCGTGTTGCTGCGAACCCGCCTGGTCTGCATCATGCTTCGCCAGGGAGGCTCGTTCGCTTTGCATGCCGTGGCGGCGGAATCTGCTCAACTCGCGGCATCGGCGCGGGCTAAACACGATCGCAAGGGGTTGCAATTCGCCGCCGACCTCGCATCCCGGGCTGTGGGCGCGGGTGAACCAGTCGCTGTGCCTATTGATCCGGCTACGCACGCGCTTGGCAGCCTGGTCCCAGCGGGAATGCTGATTGCCGCGCCCTTTCGCACCTCGCAAACCGAAGGAGCGGTTCTGGTGTATCCACGCCAAGATGGCGCGTTCAGTCCTGAAGAGAAATCAGTGATCTCGGCGGTGGCGGGATTCGGCTCGGTCGCGATCGCGAATGCAGAACTGTACAGCAGCTCCCGCGCGCATACCCACGAACTGCACCAACTGCTGGACGTCTCCTCTGAGCTGGGCTCTATTGGGCAACTTGATGACTTCCTGCAAAAGTTCGCTTTGCGAGCTGCCGATTTTCTGGGGTTCGGTCGAGCCTTCATTGGGCTGTTGGAAGAGGGCGCTTTCAGGGTACGTTGGAGTGCGGAGAGCGGCGCTACGCGCCGCGTGGAGCTTGTATTTCCGGAAGGCCCAGCTAGCCGCGCGCTCATGAACCGCGAGGTCTTCTGGACTGACGATCCCAGCACCATTCCTGGGGCGAACCTGGATGTAATTGCTAAATTCAATGTGCGGCAAATTCTGGCTGTGCCGTTGCTCGGAACCGAGGGACAGGTGCTGGGAATGTTTGGCGTTCTTGATCGGTTGGATGGATCGCAAATTTCCCACGAGGATATTCGCCGGGCCCGCGCGCTGGCAGCCCAGGTAGCTGTGACGCTGGAGGCAAGCCGGAATCTTGATCTGTCAGAGCGTCATCGAACGCGCGCAGAGTCGCTGATGAGCCTGGCACTGGAACTGAATTCGCTCCTGAAGCTACCGGATTTCGCCCAGAGCTTCGCTCGCCGTGCCGCCGATATGCTGGGAGCGCAGACGGCGGCATTAGCGGTAAAGCAGGAATCGGGACTGGAGACACTCGTTCTCGCTCAGGGTATCGAAGCTGATCAACATCGCCCTCTGTTTCGCCGCTTCAGCCACGCTTTGCAGGCTGCGTTAGATAAGCATGCAGAGCCGATTGTTTCTTCCACGTCGACGGAGATTTTGGGTGCGGCGCTTGGAGCTGAACTGGGCGGTGGTGATTGTACTCTGGTCCGGTTGATGGGTGGGTCGGCCGAATTAGTTGGCGTGCTGTGCCTAGCGAACCGCGGAAAGCCGCTGGCAGCAGAAGATCAGCAACTCCTTCAAGCGATTGCTGGGCATGCCTCGGTTGCCCTGGAGAATGCCCGCCTGTTCACTCGCATGGAACAGGCCAATCGTCACTGGATCGAGATTTTTGACGCCATCGGTGACTTTATTGTGGCGCGCTGCTGGCGATGGGACAGACAGCGCCTGTCCTGGCGTGCCCTTTCTGCCGGAGCACCGGTGAAGGCGAGGGTGAGTATGTCCATCCGGTGCTGGAACGCACCTATCTGGTCTCGACCTCCAGAGTCCACGGTGCTACCAGCGAAGGCATGCAGACCATCCATGTCCTAAAGGACATCAGTGATCGGCGCGAAGCCGAGCGGCGCTATCGAGAACTGTTCGACAATGTCCAGGAGGGTCTGTTTTTCTCGACGCCCGAGGGCCGATTTATCGAGGTCAATGATGCTCTGGTCCGCATGCTCGGCTACAGCAGCCGCGAGGAGCTCCTGCAAGCAGATATTCGCACTCAGGTGTATTACTCACCGCAACATCGCCAGAAGCTCACCGATGAAATGCAGCAGCATGGCGTGGTGCGCAATCGCGAGGAGATTCTGCGGCGAAAAGACGGAAGCCCGGCTTATGTGCTCATCAATGCATTTGCGGTGCGGGATTCGAAGAACCGGATCGCACAATATCGCGGGCTCATGTTGGATATCAGTGGGCTGAAGACGTTCCAGGCAGAGCTGCAGCGGGAGCGCGACTTCTCCGGGAAGATCCTAAACAATACGCAGAGCCTGATTCTGGTGGCTGATACCGCCGGTTTGGTC
>WNEO01000391.1_pt1 | contig 11179 bp, 10 predicted proteins | sample 5399941 | NCBI WGS metagenome assembly WNEO01 (sample SAMN13153328, study PRJNA577476) | soil metagenome | isolation source: 20 cm grassland meadow soil 2 days after 3rd rain plot 2 | place: USA:California | collected 2015-11-11
TGGTAGGCAATTTTTCGAACGGAATTTCCGGATGTTCCTTCAGCGCCAGTGCATCGACATCCTTTTCCGAAACAAAAAGCAGCACCTGGTGTCCGCGCGCGCGCAACACTTCAGCCACGGCAAGTCCCGGGAAGAGGTGCCCGCCGGTTCCTCCGCATGCGATGATGGCGTTCATTCTGAATTCATCTCCTCCGTCATCCCGAGCTGCGAAGACAGCGAGGGACCTCTCATCGATATATGCGCGTGCGAAAAAATATTTTGCCTGTGTTTGTGAGGTCCCTCGGCGTCTCCGCGCCTCGGGATGACACATTTTCTCCTCGTACCCAAACTCTGTTTCACCTCCGCCGTTAGAAACCACGGATGGAGTTCTGCTGCGGACAATCTGAAATCTGAGATCTGAGATCTGAAATCCTTCATATCCTTGGCGTCATCCGCGCTTGCATGGCGATTCGTTTCTGATTTCCCGGCTCTAGCTTGGCTTGCCGGTAAATGTTCAACAAAATCCCGACACCAAAAAGGCAGGCGGCGAGATTCGATCCGCCGTAGCTGATAAACGGCAGCGGCAATCCTTTGTTCGGCAATAGCGAAGTCGTGACTCCAATATTCACTGCCGCCTGCAAGGCCAGGAGCGAAACAATTCCACAACTCAGCAGCATGCCGAAGCGATCTTTGGCATGCAGCGCGATCATCATCCCGCAAACGATGATGACGATAAACAAAAAGACGACGAGCAAGCTGACGCGCAATCCCAGTTCCTCGCCGATCATTGGAAAAATGAAATCGGTGTGCGCGTAGGGCAGATAGAGCATTTTTTGGCGGCCGTTGCCGAGACCAAGCCCTTCCATACCGCCGCTGCCCCACGCGATCAGCGCCTGCATTTGCTGCAAACCGGCATCCTGTTTGTAATTCTCCGGATGTAAGAACGCGAGGAGGCGGCTCATTCGCTCCGGCATGCAGGTGGCGGTGAAGATAAATCCACCGAGTGCGCTGGCGGAAAACGCGCCGAGCAGGATGGCGTTTGTTCCGGCGACAAACAACATCACCAAAGTTGTCGCGCCGATGAGTGCGGAAGTGCCGAGATCGACCTCGGTAATGATGAGCGAGACCGGTAGTGCAATGCCGATGAGTGGAACTAAGAAACCGAAAATTACGTTGCGGGTCCTGTTTTCAAAACGCGAAAACCACCAGGCCAGAAAAAATATTGCAGCAACCTTGGCAATTTCCGATGGCTGAAATGTGACCGGACCGGCGCCGACCCAGCGGCGCGAGCCGTTGATCCGCAATCCGAAGTGCGGCACGAAACAGAGAGCCAGGGTTCCGAGCGCGAGCAGGAACCAGAGCCACCAGGTGTGGTACCAGAAATGGTAATCAACCAGCGCGGCCGCAATCAAAATTGTAAGCCCAATCCCAAGCCAGAGTGACTGTCGTTTGATGAAAAAATAAACGTCACCGTGGGCATCGCGGGCGAATGCACTGGTGCTGAAAAGCATGACGATCCCAATGACCAGCATCCCAAGCACAGCTATAAAAAGAAAATGTGCGCTCTTGCGTTGCATCAGATTTGATCCCCTGCGGGGTCACAAAAATTGGATTGGGTAGCGCACACGTCTCGCGTGCTGGTGATCGCGTTCGCGCGATCACGGACTTTCGTGATGCGTTGCTGAAGGAAAGATTGTTGCGGCGGGACACCGCAACCAGCACGCGAGACGCGTGCGCTACCCGGAGAAATGCATTCCACGCGCGGGTTCATTCGTTCCCTTTCTTTGGTTTCGCGGCTTTGGTCGGAATTATCAGCTTCTGTCCGACCTTTAATTTGCGCGGATCATCGATATGATTCGTCGCCAGCAGATCGTCGTACGGGACCTTGAATTTCTTTGCGATGTTCACCGGGTTATCGCCTTTCGCGACGGTGTAAACTTTTGCGCCTTCCGGAATTGGATCGTTCGTCTTCGATTTCTTCGCTGTTTTCGCCGGCGACGGTTGCGTTCCTTTCCCTTCCTCATGGTTAGTCGATGCCTTGGCGATGTGGCTCGAGTTGATGACCGCTACTCCACCCTGCCGGCTCTTGATCGCGTTGAAGGCAATTATTCCCGCCACCGCGACGACGTGCAGCAAAAGCACAATCAAAAGCGCTCGCGAAAGTTTCATGTTCGGTTCCGAAAGATCGTCGAAGTCGGCACCGGAAGCGGTCGCGCGCCGCGTCGTCGCCGCCCGCAATTTCTTTTTGCGCGTAAAGATCTTCGGAAACTTTATCGCTTTCATTTGGGCAAGGCGTGGACGAGACGCCGGAATTGGTCGCCCCGGTCGGCGTAGCTCTTGAACATGTCGAACGAGGAAGTGCCAGGAGAAAAGAGGACCACGTCGCCAGTTTTCGCGGCTGCATGCGCGCGTTCGACCGCATCCGCAAGCGAGCGCGCGATTTCACATCGCGTTGCTTCGCGCCAATCATCGGCGATGCGGTTCGCCATCTCACCAAGAAGAATCGCGGTATGCGCTTTTTTCTTCACCAAACCGCGCAGCGGTTGGAAATCGAAACCCTTGTCTTTTCCGCCCGCGATCAAAACCACCGGTTTGGTTTGCGCCTGCAGCGCTTTTTCCGCCGCATCCAGATTCGTGGCTTTGGAATCGTTAATGTAATCGACCCCGCCGATCGTCCGGACAAATTCGCAGCGGTGGGGCGCCGGTTCATACACGCACAAGGGCGGCGCCATTTGCTCGAAGGCCAATCCGCGGATGTGTCCGACCGCGAGCGTCGCCATCAAGTTTTCGATATTGTGGGAACCGCGCAATTTGGCATCGGCCAATCGCAACACCGGAGTCCTCTCGAAACAAATCGTCCCGTCCGCCAAACGAAAATCCGCGCGATCGTCGTAGGCGCTGAAGGTCAGACGATGCGCTTTAATCTGCGGCAGGTAGTCGCTCGCATTGACCACAGCGAACTCCTTCTCCGTCTGATACTCAAAGATGCGCAGCTTGGCCGCGTGATATTCCGCGACCGAGGCATAACGATCGAGATGGTCGGGCGCGAAGTTCAACCACACCGCAATCTGCGGGCGAAAAGTCTTGATCGTTTCGAGTTGGAACGAGCTGACTTCGGCCGTCAGAACATCGAACTTCGATTGATGGCGCACGACTTCGCTCAGGGGTTTGCCAATGTTGCCGCAGGCAACGGTGCGTTGACCGCACGCATTCAACATCTGCGCGACCAACTCCGTTGTCGTGGTCTTGCCATTGGTGCCGGTGATGGCGATGAGCGGCAGTTCGCAAAATTGCCAGCCCAGCTCGAGCTCGCCGATCATTTCAATCTTTCGCGACGAAAAATTCTGCGCGAGTGGGGAATCGGGATCGATTCCAGGGCTCAGGACCGCCAGGTCGGAAGGATCGCGATTTGTTTCCGCAGCCGGACCGCTGATTACATGCACACCATGGTCTCGCAGATTTTTGATCGTCGATTCCGGCAACTTATTTTCCGTCGCGCTGTCGAGCACGCTGACGTTCGCATCATGCGAGCGCAGCAATAAAGCGGCCGCAGTCCCGCTTAATCCCGCGCCAAGAACAGCGATATTTTTATTTTGGTAACGCGGGTTCATCGCAACTTCAGCGTCGCCAAACCGAGCAAGGCGAAAACGGCAGACAAAATCCAAAACCGAACAATGACGGTGTTCTCCTTCCAGCCGACCAGCTCGAAATGATGATGAAGGGGGGACATCGCGAAAATACGGCGCCCCGTCAGTTGAAAACTTAGGACCTGCATGATGACCGAGATCGCTTCGACGACGAAAACACCACCGACGACGGCGAGGAGAAATTCCTGCTTACAACAAATGGCGACGACGCCGATCATCCCACCGATGGCGAGCGAACCGGTATCGCCCATGAAAACCTTGGCCGGATGGCAATTGAACCACAGGAAACCAAGCCCGGCACCGACGAGCGCAGCACAAACCACCGTCAGCTCACCGGTAAAAGGATAAAACGGGACCTGCAAATATTCCGCGATCTTGAAATTGCCGGCGGCATAAGAAAGAAAAGCGTAGGCGAGCGCGACTGTGACGGTGCAACCGATGGCAAGACCATCGAGACCATCGGTCAAATTGACGGCGTTGGAGGAACCGACGATCACCACCGCAAAAAAGATGAGTGTAAACCACCCCATGTTGGTGACCACGGGAGCTTTGAAGAACGGCAGATAAAGCGAACGCGCCTGGACTTGCAGTAATGGGCTGGCGAGAAAAACGACGGTGACGACAGCGGCGAGCACCAATTGCGCAGCCAATTTCACCCGACCCGGAACGCCGTCGGATTTTTTCTTGGTGACCTTGAGATAGTCGTCGAGAAATCCGAGGACGCCGAGATAAAGCATGCTGAAAAGGACGAGCCAGACGAAGCGATTATCCGGGCGCGCCCAGAGTACGCTGGCGAGGAAGACCGCGCCGATGACCAGAACGCCACCCATGGTGGGCGTGCCTTGTTTTCCTCCGTGAAGTTCGGCCAGGCGTCGCACTTCTTCGACGCTGCGGATGGGCTGGCCGATCTTGAGCGAGATCAATTTTCGGATGATGAAATTCCCGAAAACCAACGACAGGGCGAACGCGGTCACGGCTGATGCGACCGCGCGAAAAGTAACATAAAAAAAAACGTTGAGGCCGCCGACCTGATCGCTCAAGCGATGAAGATAGAACATCATCGGGCATCCCTTCCCACTGGCTGAAGTTTGGCGAATTCATCCAACACCAATTCCGTGCGCGAAGATCGACTGCCCTTAATAAGAACCAGATCGCCTGGCCCCACGATCGCACCCAACATCTCAGCCGCCTCGCTCGCGTCTTTCGCGACGGCGAAATTTTCCAGCCCCGCTTTTTCGGCCGCAACCGCAATGGTATCGTCGGCAATCGAGATCAAGTAATCGATTCCGAGCGTGGCCGCGGTTTCGCCAACTTCGCGATGACCGCGCTCCGATTCCGCACCAAGCTCGAGCATTCGCCCGAGAACGGCGACGCGCTTGCCGTCGGCATCGAGTTCCATCAAGGTGCGCAAGGCTGCTTTCATCGAATCGGGATTAGCGTTGTAGCTGTCGTCGATGAACTGGACGCCGTTGATCTCGCGAATTTGCAAGCGCGCTTTGCACAGCGGCGCCGCCACCAGACCGGCCGCACATTCTTCCAACGAAACACCGAAAGCCCGTCCCGCGGCGACGGCCAACATCGCGTTTTGCACCATGTGCAATCCCGGAACCGGCAGTTGTGCGCGGCAACGATGTGCCCCTTCCACGATCGTGAACTCGCAGCCGCCCGAAGTCTGTTGCACTTCAATGGCGCGAATCGTTCCCTTCTCAATCCCCGCGAAAATCACGCGCGCGCGTGTCCGGTCTGCGATCGAGGTGCTGAACTCATCATCGGCATTCAAAATAACGAAGCCACCGGGATCGATCGCTTCCGCCAGAGCACCTTTTTCCTGCGCAGTCGCTTCTCGTGATCCCATAAACTCGATGTGCGCGATCCCGACGTTGGTAATGATGGCGGCGTCGGCCGAGGCGATGCGCGCAAGCGCGGCGATCTCGCCCGGATGATTCATCCCGAGTTCCCAAACCGCGAACTCATCGTCGCGATTTGCTTCCAGCATGGTTCGGGGCAGACCGACGTGATTATTAAAGTTGCCCTCCGTTTTCGTCACCCGAAAGCCCCGTCCGAGAATCGAGGCTGCGAAATCTTTAGTTGAGGTTTTACCGTTGCTGCCAGTGATGCCGAGCACTTTTAACGGAAGAGTTTTTCGATAATTGGCGGCGAGATTTTGATAGGCAACCAGCGTGTCGGTGGCGGGTAAGATCGCGAAATTCTCCGGCAAATCCGGCGGCGGGTTCTGTGAAACAATCGCGCCGGCTGCGCCTGCCTTGGCAACGTCTTCCAGGAAATTATGGGCATCGAAATGTTCGCCGTGCAAGGCTACGAAAAGTTCTCCCGATTTGATCCTGCGCGAATCAGTACTGACGCGCTCGATCATGGTCTCTGCTTTTCCGCGCAGTATTTTGGCGCCTGCGAATTCTGCAATTTGGCGCAGTGAAAGAGCATCCATGGTATTAGCGACCGGAGAAAGAACTCCGGGGAGCGCAGGCTGCCCGCCTGCCCCGTTTGGCAGCCCGCCAAACGGAAGACAAGCTCAACCCCACGTTTTCGCATCGCATGTTTGCGGCAAGCTGCCGCAAACGGCAGGCAGGCAGCCTGCGGTCCCCGGAATGTTGTGCGTTGCTCATATTCAAAATTGCACCGGCAGATCGTCGAGTGCCCGGCGCGCCACCTGGATGTCGTCAAAGGGAATGGTATGATCGGCAAACTCCTGATATTTTTCGTGACCTTTGCCGGCGATTAACACGAGATCGCGCGGCTGAGCCATTGCCACCGCATGTCGAATGGCTTCCGCGCGCTCCACGATTTTTTCGTAATGGGTGGAGCGAAATCCCCTCTCCACTTCGTTAATAATTGCGTCCGGATTTTCTTTGCGCGGATTATCCGAAGTGATGATGGCGTGATCGGCCAGCTCGTCCGTCACGCGTCCCATCAGCGGTCGCTTTTTACGATCGCGATCGCCGCCGCAACCGAAAACGACGATTAGCTTGCGTGGTTTCAGTTCGCGCAACGTTTTCAAAACATTGCGCAACGCGTCGTCGGTATGCGCGTAATCGACAAAGATTTGAAATTGGCGTTTTGCCGGAACCAGTTCGAGGCGTCCCGGCACCTGTGGTGAGCGGGCGAGCGAGAGAATGGCTGCGCGCAGATTTACGCCCATGACAGTGGCGGCTGCCAGCGCCGCCATCGAGTTCGCAACATTGAATCGACCGATCAACGGAACCCGCACCAGATAACTTCTTCCACGCGCGTCGAGCTGATAGGAGGTGCCGGCAAATTCCGTCCGATAATTCGAAGCCCGAAAATCGGCGTGCAAACCGAGGCCGTAAGTCACGACCGGAATTTTGCCGGCCAGACGATCGACCAATTTTTCGCCGTAGCGATCGTCGATGTTAATGACCGCGCTGGCCCCCTTTTTTTTCGATTGCAAAGGGAGGTTCTGGAAAAGTTTCGCCTTGGCCTCGAAATAATTTTCCATGGTGCGGTGAAAATCGAGGTGGTCCTGGGTGAGATTGGTAAAGACGGCGACGTCCCATTCGATTCCACGGGTTCTGTCCTGCGCTAGCGCATGCGAAGAGACCTCCATCGCGGCCGCGCGGCCACCGGCGTTGACGATTTGCGCGAGCAATTCCTGAATGTCGAGCGCCTCCGGCGTGGTTCGGATCGCAGGCAAAATGCGATCGCCGATTTCGTATTGCACCGTGCCGAGCAATCCACACCGCATTCCGGCCTTTTCGCAAATGTGTTTGATGAGAAATGTCGTCGTCGTTTTCCCGTTCGTGCCGGTGACCGCGGCCATTTTTAATTTGCGCGCCGGCACCCCATAAAACGCGGATGAGAGATCGGCCAGTGCCGACCGGCTATCACCAACGACGAGACAGGTGGCGCGTGGAGACGAAATTTCGCGTTCGGCTACGATCACACTCGCTCCCTGTTCGATCGCTTGATCGACGAATTGATGGCCATCGCTTTTCTCACCGCGGATGGCAACGAAAAGAGTGTTGCCCTGCACTCGCCGCGAGTCATACGCGATGCTTTCCACTTCGCGATCAAGTGACCCGATGACCCGACGTGGCGCGATGGCACGGGTGAGAACTTTGAGCTGCATGTAAAATTAAAATGATTGCTCAATGCCCCGGCGCACTGGTTGAAGCGACTCGGCCCGCCGCGGTCGGCTTAATCAAATCGGGTTGCGGGGCCAGATCGAGATAGCGCGCGGCCTTTTCGGCAATACGGGCAAAAATCGGACCGGCCACGAGTCCGCCGTAATTCAACTCCGGTTTGGATGTCTTGGCGTCATCCAGTACTACCAGCCCAACAAATTCGGGGTGGTCAGCCGGCAAAAATCCCGTGAACGAAACGATATACTTTCCTTTTTCGTAACCGCCGTGGGGATCTACTTTTTGCGCCGTCCCGGTTTTTCCCGCAATGATGAAGCCGGGAACCGCCGCCGCCGCCGCTGTCCCGCGGTCGCTCACCACCCCACGCAGCGCACGACCAATTTGTTTCGCCGTCTCCTCGGAGATCACCTGCCGAACAACCGAAGGTGAAAATTCGCTGATTGTTTTGCCGTCGGCCGTCGTAATTGATTTGACCACCCGCGGCGTAATTAGTTTTCCGCCGTTGGCAATCGTCGCCATCGCGACTGTCATCTGCAACGGTGTCACCGCCACCTCATGTCCCATCGGTATCCGCGTAATTGAAATCTTACTCCAATTTTGCGGAGGTCGAATCATTCCGTTGATTTCGCCGGGCAACTCCACGCCGGTGCGTTCACCAAATCCGAACCGCCGGATGTATTCGTAAAACTTCTGGTCGCCGAGGCTGATCGCAAGCTTGGCCGCGCCGATGTTGCTCGATTTCACCAGAATGTCCTGCACGCTTAACTCTCCGTAAGGGCGATGATCGTGCAGGGTGCGCCCGCCATAATTCCAAATCCCCTTTTCACAATAGATCGTCGTGTCTGGCCGCACCTTTTTTTCGTTCAAGGCCGCCGCCGCCGTCACTATCTTGAACGTCGAACCCGGCTCCATCATGTCGATGACGGCGCGATTCTTCATTTGCTCGGGCCTGGCGGTGCTGCGCTGATTGAGATCAAAGTTCGGCCGGTTCGCCATCGCCAGAACTTCCCCGGTTTGCGGTCGCATCAGAAGGATGGTGGCCCTCTCCGGCGAATACTCGCGCACGGCAGCGTCGATTTCGTTTTCGACAATATTCTGCAAATTCAAATCAACGCTGAGATGGACCTGATAACCGTCGCGTGAGGCCCGCTCCTGGCCGCGGTAAAGCACGATTTCCTGACCAGCGCGGTCGTGTTCGATGTAACGATAGCCATCCTGCCCGCGCAAATATTCATCCATCGACGCTTCCACGCCCTGAATTCCCTTGTGATCAAAATCGGTAAATCCGATGACGTGACAAAGCATCGAGCCGTTGGGATAAAGGCGGGCGGCATCATGTTCGAAATAAATGCCGCGCAGATTTTGCTCACGAAGTTTGGCACGAAGCGCGTCGGCTGCTGATTCCGGTACATCCCGTTTCAGGACGATGTAATGCCGGTCGCTTCCGAGTTTTCCCCACAGCTCGTCCGCATCGATCTTCAGGTCGCGACTCAGCAGCGCGACGGCTTCGGCCACCTTCTCCTTGTTTAAATGTGACGTGTCCGCGACGACGATTTCCACCGGCACGTTGTGGGCGAGGACTTCGCCGTTGGCATCGGTGATCGCGCCGCGTTCGGCGTAAATCGGTTGTTTGTAGACATGTTTCTCTGCCGCTAGTCCGGCGTACTCGTCGTGCTTGACCAGCTGGAGATAAATGAGGCGAAACGAGAACGCGCTAAAAAGCAGAACAAAACCAATGCAAACCAGTGCGCACCGTGTCCGTCCATTCCATCTCATCTGCCAACCTGATCGTTTGCCACCGGGCGAATGGCATTTTCCTCTGGCGCGGGCCGGATCGGTGCGAGCCGGACGATGTTTTGTTCCGCAATCGGAATCATCTTGAGGTAGCCCTCTTTCAGCCGGCGTTGCAGCGCGCTGCGCGAAGTGAGCGCCGCGATCTGCACATTCGCGACATCATTTTGCGTGCGCAGACCCATCAGCTCGGTCTCGAGCGATTTCTTGCGATCGCCCAAACGATGTAACTGCAAGGTGAGATAGACATAGCAAAGTCCCGCCGCCGCCAGCAAAGCGGTGATCACAATCCAGCGCGCCAGCGAAGCTGCCCCCACCCGATTGAGTTGCCTTGAGCGGTTCATCCCAGTTTTTCGGCAACCCGCAATTTCGCGCTTCGCGCCCGCGCATTGAAACGCTGTTCGTTTTCGCTCGGCTCCACCGGCCTTGAGGTGATGACGAGGAGATCGCGCTCTTTGTTCGGGCGCGGCTCCGGCCATTCCGGCCGATCCAAATATTCACGGCTGCGGTCGCGGAAGAAATTCTTCACCATCCGGTCTTCCAGAGAATGAAATGAAATCACTGCAATCCGCGCCCCGGGCTCGAGACGCTCGGTTACCACTCGCAATCCCTGCTCCAGCGCGCCTAGCTCGTCGTTCACTTCCATGCGCAAGGCTTGGAAAACCTGGGTCGCGGGGTGGCGACGCCCGTGCCGGCCAACAATTTTCTCAATCGCACGTGCCAACCCGAGCGTTTCACAAAATGGCTCGGTCTTACGCTGCTTCACAATCGCACTGGCGATGCGCCGTGCCGCTGGTTCTTCGCCGAGATCGCGAAAGAGCCGGGTCAATTCTTCTTCGCTGTAAGTGTTAATGATCGCACCCGCGGTTTTATCGGAGCTTGGATCCATCCGCATGTCGAGCGGACCGTTCCGCATCAAACTGAAACCGCGTTCGGCATTTTCGAGCTGGCGCGAGGAAACACCGAGATCCAGGATTGCTCCGCCGATTTTACCGACCTCCAGCTCATCGAGCACACGATCGGCGTGGCGAAAATTTGCCCTCCGCAAAGTAACGCGATTGCCGAATTCGGAGAGCCGATTCGTCGCTTCCGCGATCGCATCAGGATCCTGATCGAGGGCAAGAACATCAGCGCCCGTCTTCAAGATCGCCTCGCTGTGCCCGCCGCCGCCGCAAGTCGCATCCAGCACCAGGGCCCCGGCACGCGGCGCCAGCAGCTCGATCGTCTCGCGCACGAGCACCGGGCGATGATAAATGAATTCTTCCCGGTCTTGTGCTTCTTCCTCAAACATGAGCGGGCTAGTCGTAAACCAAATCGGACGTTGAAAGAGTAATGCGTTCATCTTCGCTACAAGCCAATGACGTTAGCGACGTGTTGGTAAGTCGGTGTTTCCTCTTCGTGGGCGCGTCTCCACCGGGTCACATTCCAAATTTCAAAACGACCGCGTCCCCCCACGAGCGCGACTTCACCTTTCAATCCGATCTTGCGGCAAAGTTCCTCCGGTAAAACGAGGCGCCCTTGTTTGTCAGCGAGGCCGTGCTGGGCGCGGGAGTGCAACTGGCGCAAAAAAACGCGGCGTTCGCGTGCGGCGACGGTAGCGTTGCTTTCCGCAGCTTCGCTCATGCGGGCGAATTCCTCCGGCGA
>WNEO01000479.1_pt1 | contig 11158 bp, 9 predicted proteins | sample 5399941 | NCBI WGS metagenome assembly WNEO01 (sample SAMN13153328, study PRJNA577476) | soil metagenome | isolation source: 20 cm grassland meadow soil 2 days after 3rd rain plot 2 | place: USA:California | collected 2015-11-11
TGGCGCTCAAGGTCGCGCGCGACCTTGAGCGCCACCAGCCTCCCGGCGCGCTCGCTCTCGCCGACGAAGAGATCGCTCGTGGGGCCCGACGCCAGGCGGCGGATGAAGCGATAGCCGCGGATGAAGGCGTCGCCGAAGCGCTGGGTCTCGCGTCCCGCGCGGCTGCTGCGCCAGACGGCCCGGGCCAGCGCCTGACGCTGCTCCGCCGCCACCAGCACCTGCGCGAAGGTGTCCCGCTCGAGCTCCTCGCGGCTCAAGGTGTAGGCCCCGAGCGCGCACGCCTCGCGCGCCGCCGAGAGGTCCGCGTCGGTGAGCAGCACGAGCGGCGCAAAGCCGGCGCGGCTCGCGAGCTCGCGCGCCCAGTTGAGGCCACGGCCACCGGGCCAGGAGTCCGCCAGCAGCACCGCATCGAAACCCTGGGCCAGGAACTCCGGCGCCAGCGCTCCCTGCGAGACGGGGCTGTGCACGGTGAGCTGCGCCTGCGGCCGCCATGAGGCGAGCCGCTCCCGGATATAATCGCAGCGGCCCGCGTCTTCCTCGATCAACAGCAATCGCATCACGCGGAATTACAGCACGCGCGCACCGCGGCCGCCATGCAGCGCCTGGAGGGCGCGCGCCGCATCCGCGCCCAGCTTAAGTCCAATCACCAGATCCCCGACGTTGGTGCCGGTGGGACCCAGGTGCACCAGATCGCCGCTCGAGGCGAGCGCGGGCGCGGAATCCGCCCTCTCGAGGCCGCGCTCCGCGTCGAGCTCCGCGAGCGCGATCCGCGCGCAAGTGTCGGCGTCCACGAGGGCGCCTGCGTCCTCGGTGACGCCGTCGCTCCCGTCGGTGCCGGCGGCCAGCAGCATCAGCTCCGGGCGGCCCGCGATGAGGCGCGCCGCTGCCAGCGCGAGGTGCTGGTTGCGCCCGCCGCGCCCGGGATGCGGCGGCAGCCTCACGGTCGACTCGCCACCCCAGACGTGCAGCTGCGCCGTGCCCGTGTGCAGCTCGTGCGCGAAGCGGGCCGCGAGCCGCACGGCCTCTCCCGCGAAGCGCCGCCCCGGCGGGTGCACGGTGAGGCCCAGCGCGGCGGCCGCCACCGCGACCGCCGCCACCGCCTGATCGACCGAGGCCACCACCTGCCGCTCGACGCGATCGTCGCCCTCCGCGGCGGGGCCCATGAGTCCTGAGCCGATGACCCGCGGGTCGTCGTCCGGCACGTCCGAGATGAACAGCGCCCGCGCCGGACGGCCGCGCAGCCTACCTGCGAGTCGCCCCCCCTTGATGCGCGACAACGCCGCCCGCCGGCGGTTCAACTCGCCGATGGCGAGCCCTTCGGCGAAGGCCCGGCGCGTCAGCGCCTCGAGGTCGGGGAGCGTGACGCCGGCCTCCGGCACCTCGACGAGGCTCGAGGCGCCGCCGGAGATGAGAAACAGCGGCTCGACCTCGCCCGGGAGGCTCTCCACCCACGCGAGCAGCCGCCCGCCGGCCGCGAGCGAGCGCTCATCCGGCACCGGATGGGCGCCGATGAGGACTTCGGCGCCGAGACGGGCGATCTCCGGGGAGAGGGGAGCATCGCGCGTGATGAGGAGCGCGCGCTCGATGGCGCCGCCGAGCGCATCGTATGCGCCGAGCGCCATGGACTCGGCGGCCTTGCCGACCCCGGCCAGCCACACGGGAGCCGCGGGGTGTTGGGGCCTCGCGAGCGCCTCGCGCACACAGCGCCGCCCCTCGACGCGCCGCAGGCCCGTCTCGAGGAGGGCGAGCAGCAGCGCGCGGCGCGGGTCGCCGCCGTCCGGGAGCTTAGCTGCCGCGGACGACTTTGAGCTTGCCGCGCCGCTCGCGGCGCGCGTGCTTCGCCGCATCCGAGCGCTCCAGCTGCAGCCGCCCGAGATATTCGGGCGTGACGTCTCCGGTCACGTATTCGCCCGAGAAGCAGGAGGTGTCGAACTCCTCGATGCGCGCATCCTCGTGCTTGCAGGCTGCGATCAGGTCGGTGAGGTCCTGGTACACCAGCCAGTCCGCGCCGATGAGGCGCGCCACCTCCTCCACCGTGCGGCCGCTCGCGACCAGCTCGCTCGCCGCCGGCATGTCGATCCCGTAGACGTTCGGGAAGCGCACGGGAGGGGCGGCGGAGGCGAAGTACACCTTCTTCGCGCCGGCTTCGCGGGCGAGCTCGATGATCTGCGCCGAAGTCGTGCCGCGGACGATCGAGTCGTCGATCAGCAGCACCGTCTTGCCGCGGAACTCGAGATCGATGGCGTTGAGCTTGCGCCGCACCGACTTCTCCCGCTCGTCCTGCCCGGGCATGATGAAGGTGCGGCCGATGTAGCGGTTCTTGATGAAGCCCTCGCGGTACTTGACGGAGAGGCGCTGCGCGAGCTGCAGCGCGCTGGTGCGGCTGGTGTCCGGGACCGGGATGACCACGTCGATGTCGTGCCTGGGGCGCTCGCGCAGGATCTTGTCCGCCAGGCGATCGCCCATGCGCATGCGGGCGCGGTAGACGGAGATGTTGTCGATCTTCGAGTCGGGGCGCGCGAAGTACACGTACTCGAAGATGCAGGGGGTGTGGCGCGGCGTCGCGACGCACTGCTGCGTGTGGAGCCGGCCCTGCTCGTCGATGAACACCGCCTCCCCCGGCGTCACGTCGCGCACCAGGCGGAACGAGAGGGCGTCGAGCGCCACGCTCTCGGAAGCGAGCATCCATTCGGTGCCGCGCGCGGTGCTGCGCTCGCCCAGCACCAGCGGGCGGATGCCGTTCGGGTCGCGAAAGCCGAGGATGCCGTGGCCGATGATCATCGCCACCACGGCGTAGCCGCCGCGGCAGCGGCGGTACACCGCGGTGAGCGCGGCGAACACGTCCGCGGGCGTCACGCGAGCGGTGCCGACCCGCTGCAGCTCGGAAGCGAAGACGTTCAGCAGCACCTCGGAATCCGAGGTGGTGTTGAGGTGACGGCGGTCCTCGCGGATCAGGATCTCCGCGAGCTCGGTGGCGTTGGTGAGGTTGCCGTTGTGCCCGAGGCAGATGCCGTAGGGCGCGTTGACGTAGAACGGCTGCGCCTCGGAGGCGCTGTCGCAGCCGGCGGTCGGATAGCGCACGTGGCCGATGCCGACGTTGCCCTTGAGCTCGAGCATGTGATGCTGCTGGAAGACGTCGCGCACGAGTCCGCTGCCCTTGCGCACGTAGAGCTCGCCCTCGCCGCAGGTGGTGATGCCGGCGGCGTCCTGGCCGCGGTGCTGCAGCACCGTCAGAGCGTCATAGAGACGCTGGTTGACGGCGCCCACTCCGACGATGCCGACGATGCCGCACATGTGTAACTTCAGCTCCTCAGACCCGCACCCGCACTTCGCCCGCGTGCCGCACCACCACCATCGGCGGCTCGCCCACCAGCTTGCGCAGCCCGTTCGCGACCGAGGCCCCGTAGGGGATGAGCCGCGAGTGGCTCCACCAGTACTCGTCCTCGAGCTTGAGGAGCTGGCCGAGGATCACGAACACTCCGAGCAGCACCGCGCCCCGCAGCAAACCGAAGACGAAACCGAGCAACCGATCCATGCCGCTGAACATCGACAGCCGCACGAAATGTGCGAGGGTCGCGCCGATGCCGGCGCCGAGGAGCAGCACCAGCACGACGATGATCACGCGCGCCGCCCAGGGCCGCACCCCGGAGTCGGACATGAGTCCCCCGAGGTGCGGCGCGATGAGATCCGTGAAGTGCCAGGCGAGAAACAGCGCGATGACCCAGGCGGCGAACGCGATCACCTCGCGCAGGAATCCTCGCCAGGCGCCGACGATCGCGGAAGCGATGACGGCAACGATCACCAGGTAGTCGGTCAGATTCATCGCAACCCGTCGCGGGCGCACCTGTCGAGCGCGGCGCGGATTGTACAAGAGCGGCGCACGCCTTGCCCGAGGCGCACATCACGCGCCCCGCGGCGCTACTTCGGCACGATCGCGCCACTGTGACCTGCCGCATGCAGCTGCGCGGCGAGCTGTGTAGCGGCCGTGCGGTCCTGCCCGGGTCCGACTCGCACCCGGTACAGCCGCCGCCCGGAGCTCTCCTGCGAGACGCTCACCTTGAAGCCCCGCGCCCTCACCTGGCGCGCCAGTCGCTCGGCGTTCGCGTGTTGCGCGAAGCTGCCGAGCTGCACGACCCACCCTCCCGGGCCGCCCTCGCCGCTCGCCGGGCCCGAGGTTGCGGGCGTTGTCACCCGCTTCGCCGGCGGCGGCGCGGAGGGCTCCGGCGGTGGCGCGCCCTGGGGCGCCGCCGAAGCTTTGTCCGCCAGCGTTGCCCGGTCCGCCGCGGCGGGTCGTGTCTCTCGCGGCGCGGCCTCGAGAGGGACGGGCGGCTCGGGTGCGGCGCGCTCGGCGTCGGCGTTGCGCGGATGAGCCTCGTCCGAGAGGTTGATGGTGTAGGAACGTAATGGCGCACCTTCCCCGGAGGGCGTGGCGGCCGGCGTGTGCGGCGCGGACCGGATCGGGCCGGTCAACACCTCGGGCACCAACAGCACGATCAGCGCCACGAGAATGATTGCGCCCGTCAGCCGTTCTTTCACTTAGCTCCCCTCACGATGGGGGCGAAACCGCGAAAGCCAAGCGCGGTGCACCGCCGCGCGGGCGTTACGGACGCCGCGCTGGCTGCGGGCTCGCACTTAGTATATCCGAAGCCATTCGAGCGCCGGCCCCACGGTGTGGACTGATCCGAAGACGACGACCCGGTCTCCGGGCCGTGCCGCCGCGCGCGCGAGCTCGCAGCCCGCCGTGACCGAGTCGGCGAGCTGGATCTCGCTCCGCGGCCGCCCGAGCCGCTCCGCGAGCTGCCCGGCGCTGCTGCCGCGCGCACCGGGCAGCGTGCACACGATCCAGTGATCGATGAGGCCGGCGAGCGCCGCGGCGATTCCCCCGGCGTCCTTGTCCGCGAGCACTCCGATGACCGCGAAGGTCCGTGCCCGCGGGCGCTCCCCGCGCTCGGCGCCCGGCATCGCTCGCTCGCGCAGCTGTCTCGAGAGCACCTCGGCCGCAGGCGGGTTGTGCGCAATATCGAGGATCCACTCCACCTCGCCCGGCACCACCTGGAAGCGCCCGGGGAGCCGCACCGCGCGCAGCGCGCGGCTCACCGCACCCTCCTCGAGCGGCGCGAGGCGCGCGGCGAGACGGCGGACCGCCGCCCGCGAGCCTGCGTCGCGCGCGAGCGCCTCGACGGCGGCGAGGGCCGTGGCGGCGTTGCGATACTGGACGGAGCCGGCGAGCGCCGACGGCGGGAGCGCGCGCAGTGCCAGCTCGAGCCCTTCGTAGTCCCAGCTCTCCCCGCGCAGCCGCCAGCTGAAATCGCGCTCCGCGATCACCGCTCGCGCCCCGAGCGACTCGATCGCGGCCGAGACGCTCGCGGGCATCTCCGGCGTGCCGAGCACCGCGGGGCGCCCCGCGCGGAAGATGCCCGCCTTCTCGGCGCCGATGAGGTCGAGCGTGCCGCCGAGCCAGTCGCTGTGATCGAAGCCGACGGAGACCAGCACCGCGACATCGGCCGCCACGAGGTTGGTGGCATCGAGGCGCCCCCCGAGCCCCACCTCGAGGAGCGCCACATCGACCGCACGGTCCGCGAAGATCACGAGCGCCGCCAGCGTGTTGTATTCGAAGAAGGTGAGCGTGGTCGCCCCGCGCGCCGCCTCGATGCGCTCGAACGCCGCGATCAGCTCGGAATCGGCGGCCTCGCGGCCCTCGAGGCGGATACGCTCGTTGTACTTCAGCAGGTGCGGCGAGGTGAACATGCCGGTCGCGGCTCCGAGCGCCCCGAAGAGCGCCTCGAGGTGCGCCACGACCGAGCCCTTGCCGTTGGTGCCGGCCACGGTGATCACCGGGAACTCGGGCGCCTCGATCCCGAGCGCGCGCGCCACGGCGGCCACGCGCGTCAGCTCGAGGTCGATGCTCTTCGGATGCACCGCCTCCTGCAGCGTGAGCCACTCGGCGAGCGTGCGCATGGGGGCTGATGTGCGAAGCGGGCGCGGCCTTCAGGCGGCGGCCGCCGGGAGCTTCAGCAGCAGCCGCAGCAGCGCCGCGATCCGGTCGCCCATCTCGCGGCGGTCGACGATCATGTCGAGCGCGCCGTGCTCGAGCAGGAACTCGCTGCGCTGAAAGCCCTCGGGCAGCGTCTCGCGCACGGTCTGCTGGATGACCCGCGGGCCCGCAAAGCCGATGAGCGCGCGCGGCTCGGCGAGGTTCAGGTCGCCGAGCAGCGCGAGGCTCGCCGACACGCCGCCGGTGGTCGGATCGGTCAGCACCGAGATGAAGGGCAGGTGCGCCTGCGCCAGGCGCGAGAGCGCCGCCGCGGTCTTCGCCATCTGCAGCAGCGAATACAGCGCCTCCTGCATGCGCGCCCCGCCGCTCGCGGAGAAGCACACGAGCGGCCGCCGCTCCTGGATGCAGTAGTCCACGGCGCGCTTGAAGCGCTCGCCGACCACCGATCCCATCGAGCCGCCGAGGAACTGGAACTCGAACGCGCAACTCACCACCGGCAGGCCGTGCAGCGTGCCCGCGAGCACCACCAGCGCATCGCTCTCGCCGGTCGCCTTCTGCGCCTGGGTGAGGCGGTCGCGGTAGCGCTTGCTGTCGCGGAACTTGAGCGGATCCTCCGGGGAGATGGTGGCGCCGATCTCGGACGTCGTACCGGGATCGAGGAAGCGCTCGAGGCGCTCGCGCGCGCCGATGCGCATGTGGTGACTGCACTTGGGGCAGACATAGAGGTTGCGCTCGAGCTCGGCGCGATAGAGCACCGCATCGCAGGCCGGGCACTTGATCCACAGTCCCTCCGGGACCGAGCGCGAGCGCCGCTCGGTCTTGATACGGGAGGGCATGATCTTGTCGAACCAGGACATTCTTAGCGCGCCCACACGGGCTCGAGGCCGAATCCTGCGATCATAGCCGATCGGACCCCGTGCCCCTCGTGCCCGGGCGCCGCCGGCAGCCCGAACGCTTCCCCGTAGCGCACCGACATGAGATAGAGGCCCGCGGCAGGCGCCGTGGCGGCGTTACGGGTGCGGTCGCGCCCGTCCAGCACCTCGCCCGCAAAGGAAGGGGGCGCCTCGGCCTTGCCGATGGCGATGAGAAGCCCCGCGATGTTGCGCATCATGTGGTGGAGGAACGCGTTCGCGGTCGCCTCGATGAGGATCCAGTCGCCGCGGCGCTCGACGCTCAGGCGCTCCATGCGCCGGATCGGCGATCGGGCCTGGCATTCCGAGGAGCGGAAGGCGCTGAAGTCGTGCTCGCCGTGCAGCATGGCGGCCGCCTGCGCCATGCGCTCCTCATCGAGCGGCCGGTGCACCCACGCGGCACGGTGTGCAGTGAGCGCCGAGCGGGCCGTGCGGTTCAGGATCAGGTAACGATAGGTGCGTGCCTCGGCGCAGTAGCGCGCGTGGAAGTGCCCCGGCACCGGCACCGCCCACGAGAGGCTGACATCGACGGGCAGCCCGCTGTTGGCTCCGAGGACCCAGCCGCGCCCGCTCCGCAGCGCATGCGTGTCGAAGTGCGCCACCTGACCGAAGGCGTGCACGCCGGCGTCCGTGCGCCCGGCGCACGTGAGGGTTACGGGCTCGGCTGCGACGCTGCCGAGGGCGCGCTCGGCGATCGCCTGGACGGTCGGCCGCTCGGCCTGCGCCTGCCAGCCCGCGTAGGCGAAGCCGTCGTACTCGATCCCGACGGCGATCCTCTCCATGCGCGCTGCACCCGCAACGAAAACCGGCCGGTTCTTCGCGGCCACAGGCCGCGGTTCTTCTTAGCCGCCGGCGCGAAAGTCCACTACCCCGGCAGCGACTCCATCAGGCGCTGCGCTTCCTGCTTCTGCGCCGCCGAGCCTTCCGCGAGCACTTCCTCGAGAATGTTGCGCGCGCCGTCCGGGTCGCCCATGTCCATGTAGGCCCGGGCCAGATCGAGCTTGGTGCCGACCTCGCTCATGGTGACCGGCTCGAGGTCCGGGAGCGCCAGGTCCTCCGAAGACAGTCGCTGCGTGGCGGCGAACGCGGTGTCCGGCACGCTGGCCGTGCCGACGTCGACGTCGATGTGCCCGCCGTTGGCCGCGTGGCTGCCGGTGGCGTCGCCGACGTCGAGATCCACTCCCCCGCCGTGCAGTGACGGGTGCGTGCTGCTCGCCTCGCCGATGTCGACATCGACCGAGTGCGCCCCGAGCGCCGCGAGGCGCGAGGTCGCCGAGGCGTCCTGGAGGGCGAGGCTCGTCTGCGTGAGCGCCGCTTCGAGCTCGTCCTGGTCGAACTGCCAGGCACCGGTCTGACCGTGCTCGTCTCTCTTGGCGCGCCGCTGCGCGTCATCCATGACCTTACGGGAGCGATCGTCGAGGCCCGCCACCAGCGTGGGACCCTCCGCCTCCGCCCCCGCCGCGGCCGCCAGTCCCGGCTGTTCCACCGTGTCGACCTGCCCCACATCGAGCCCGAGGTCATCGAGGGCGAGCTCCGCGGTCTGCTCGGTGCTCTTGAGCGCCGTCTCCACTTTCTGACGTATGGTGGGCTGATCCTGCGTGAACGCCGGCTGCTCGACGGTCGGCGCGTCGACCTCGGTGGTGGTGGTAAGGTCCTGACGCAGGCGCGCGGTCATCTGGCGCGTCGTTCCGGTGGCGCCGAGGCCCCCGAGCGCGGCGTTGCGGTCGGTGACATTGGTCGGCGAGTCCGCCTGATCGCCCATGGCCGCGCCGATGTCCAGATCCACGGTCCCCTGCCCGTCGGCTGTGCCCGGCTCGCCGAGCAGATCGAAGTCCACGCGGCTCTGTCCGCCTTCGAGGTCGAGGTCCACGCCCCCGGCCATCGCGCCGCTCACCGCGCCGGTGCCCGAGAACAACGGATCCTCGGGCGCGAGCTGCTTGCCCATGATGAGGATCTTCTCCCACTCGCCGGGGGCCGCTTCGTCGCGGCTGTCGGCGAGCTCCCGGGCCGTCTGCAGGAACTGCTCCTTGTTCCCCCACACGAAGAACACTTCGAGGAGCTTCAGCCTCAGATCGCGCCGCGCGGGCTCGCGGCCGATCGCGATGCGGATCAGATCCGCGGCCTGGTCGTACAGGCCGTACGCCATGTGGAAGTCGGCCTCGGCGAGGGGGTCGCCCTGGTCGAGGTTGATCGCGGTCTCGCTGCTGATCGTCTCGTCGGCGGTGACATGCCGTGCTTGCGCCGCCTCGGCCGCTCCGAGCGAGAGGCGCGGCCGCTCGTGCGTGCCGGATTCCTCGACGACGAAGCCCGGCTCGCGGGAGGCGGGCTCGGTCGCGCGCATCGGCGGCTCGCCCGATGCGAATCCGCCGGAAGCGAACCCGCGGCTCGGCGGCGAGGCCTCCACGGCTTCGGCGCCCGCGACGGCGAGGCGCCCGAGGGAGTCATCGAACTGCGCCGCGCGCTGCGCGCGCACGAAGCGTGCGGCGATCACTCCGACGACCACGAGCATCGCGAGTGCGATCTCCCACCAGTAGCCCTCCAGCGTGTCGAGGAGCGACTCACCGGCGGCGCTCTCGGGCGGCACCGGCGCAGGCTTTGCGCTCTGCGGCGCGGGGGTCGGCGCGGGCGGCGCGGTGGCCTCGGGCGGCTTCTCCTCGGTTATCGGAGCGGGTGGCGGCGGCGGAGCGGCCTGCGTCACCGCAGGGGGTGGCACCTGCGCCACGGGCGGCGGCGGCGGCGGGGCGGCGGCGGCCGCCCGTTTGGCGGCAAGCTCCGACTGCAACCGCGCCAGCTCTGCGTTCTTCAGCTCGAGGAGGCGCTTCGATTCGGCGAGCTGCCCTTCGAGGTCGTGCACCTGCCCCTGCAGCCGGCTGACCTCGGCGCCGCTCGAGGCACCGGGCGTCGCACCCACTGAGGCCGACTCCGACGGGGTCACGAGCTTCAGCCGCCCGGCCTGCTCGCCCGAGGAGGCGGTCGGGGCCCCACTGCTCGAGCGCCAGGCGGCGTACTGACGACGGATCTCGGCCGCCGCCTCGGCCGCAGAGACCGCCGTGGCCTGCGCCTCGCCGGGGATGCGCATCACTGCGCCCGAGCGCATCACGTTCATGTTCCGATCGAAAGCACGCGGGTTGGCCTGGTAGATGGCCAGCATCCAGCTGTGGGTGCGGGCGGAATTCGCGCTAGCGCTGGCGGCGTCGCTGGCGATCGCCGTGAGCGTCTCGCCGCGCTGGACGACGTGCATCGAGCCTGCGGTCGAGTCGGAGCTAGCGGGAGGCGCGCCGCGGGGCGCCGCGGGCGCCGCGGGCGCCGCCTCGGCGGGTGCGTCGGGCTGCGGTGCCGCGGGCGCGGCGACCGGCGGGGCGTCGGCGCTGCGCGCGATCGCCCCTTCACGCGTGCCGACGCCGGTCGCGGGGGGACGCCGGTCGCGGGGGCGGTCACCGGTGCGCTGGCGACGGCGGATTGACCCGGCGTATACACCGGCGGATCGAGCATCATGGTGTACTCGCGCACCAGGTGCCCGCGCGACCAGCTCACCTCGAGGAGGACCGTCATGAACGGCTCGGAGATGGCCTCCGTGGATTTGAGCTTGAGCATCTCGCGGCCGTTGGGCGAGTGCACCACGTGGACCTGGACGCCGGCGAGGTAGGCCGGCCACTCGAGCCCGTAGCGGGCGAACGTCTCGCGTGAGGCAAGCTGTGCCTGGAGCGTGTTCACCTCGTCGGGCGCAACGTCGACCAGCTCGACTTCCGCATCGAGCGGCGCGTTGAGCGGCGACAGGAGACGGATGTCTCCAAGACCCAAGGCAAACGCCGCCGACGGCAAGGCCAGCAGCAATGCCAGCGCCCGGTTTGAGCGTTTGGCAACCATCAGGGCACCCCGAAAGGCATTATCGGACCAAATGTCCTATGAAAACAAAAGGCTAGGCCACAGGATGCGACCCCCTTAGAAATAACGCCGCAATATAACTTAAATAGGCTGCTGCACCAAAGCCCGGTTCCCCGGAACCCACTGCGCAGCCACGCTTTTATACGCATGGTCGGGGGCAATCCATAAGTCAAGTCCTCGCCAAGGATCGGAATCTTCACGGATTCTCGGGGCATAAACTGTGTCGCGGTTCGCTGCCTCGGGAGCCACCCTGGAGTACGGGCGCGTCCGCCGCCCGTCCGGGAATGCGACGCGGGCCGCTATGCGCAGTAGTTCACGCTGCGGTCAGCGGCGGGACGCTGGGGTCAGCGGCGGGGCGCTGCGGTGA
>WNEO01000415.1_pt1 | contig 10984 bp, 11 predicted proteins | sample 5399941 | NCBI WGS metagenome assembly WNEO01 (sample SAMN13153328, study PRJNA577476) | soil metagenome | isolation source: 20 cm grassland meadow soil 2 days after 3rd rain plot 2 | place: USA:California | collected 2015-11-11
GTTCAATTTTGAAGTTGTATTGTTGTACTTCCATTAACCATCTTGCTCTTTTCCCTTTTGGTTGTTTAGTATTTAAAAATCCTTTTAGTGCACTATGATCTGTTATTACTGTAAATAATCGATCTATCAAATATTTGTGGAAATATTTTATTCCCCATACTACTGCTAAGCATTCTTGTTCTGTTACTACATAGCATCAGGAAATTTTTTAGTGCGAAAATTTGCGTAAATTTACGCATCGTAATATTTCATAAGTTTCCAGACCCGCCGCAAGCCTACGTAACGTAATACTCCGTAACGTTTCGTAACGTTTCGCAATTTTACGATGCGTAAGTATTCCGTAATTTCACGATACGCAATTTTACGTAAATGTAATCCTCCGTAACTTTTCGAAATATTTCGCAATTTTACGATGCGTAAGTATTCCGATACGCAATTTTACGTAAATGTAATCTTCCGTAACTTTTCGTAATATTTCGCAATTTTACGATGCGTAAGTGTTCCGTATTTTTCGTATGTAGTATTCGTAAATTTTTATAAAATTTCGCAATTTTATGATGCATAACATTCCGTACCAGTTTCATTAGTAGCTGAAAAGTCTTCTTCCTGCAATTTTACGATCGAATACAATCGTAGTATAATCGTTAACAATTTTACATTCATTTTATAATTTTGGTATTAGATATAATTTGAATTATTCAGGATAATTTTATTAAATCTTTTAAAAAATGGATACAAATAAAGATCGTAAAAGATACATAAAAAGTAAAAAAAGTATATAGTTAAGAATATAAAAGAAATAGTATTGTTAGTAAGTGGTTAGTAAAAGTAGTATGCGTTAGTATTAGGAAGTAAAAAAAAAGATATAGTTAGAATGTAAAAAGATGTAAAAAGATGTAAAAAGAAATAGTAAGTGATTAGAAGAGTTAGTATTGTTAATATTAGGGTACAGGTAAAAGAAACAGTCAGTTGCGTTAATATTGGTAGTAATATTTTAAAAAAAATAAAAATAAAATATTTCCATACCTCCTAAACAGTAATAACTAAAATGTAAAAAAAATGCAGTTAGTATTGGTATTAAAAAGTAGGGGTAGATAAAACAAAAAGAAAGACAAAGCGTTAATAATTGAACATTAAAGATAAAAAATACCTCCATACCTCTTAAACGGCGATACTAAAATGTAAAAGAAACAGTTTTTAGTAACTAGTGTTAGTATAATAGGTAACTTAATATTAAAAATCTACTAACAATACAAAACTCTTCATACTTGCATGAATAAAAAGTGGATAACAAAAGAAAGTCAAAATGTTGACAATTTACGAAAGTACGAAAATATAATATTTTAAAAAAATAAACAAACGTGGTTAAAACGCGTATTGTTAAATCACATGCAAGGATCAGCGTAATTTGATTGGTCAGAGGAATTGTATTTTAAGATATATATAAAATACATATACAATATGATTACTGTACTAAAATAACTTTTCACGCAAATTTATGTGTAGATCTACAAAACATTTTATTGTTATATTTATAATTTATTCACTAATAAATTAGAAAAAAAAAATAATTTTCAAATTTATTGTAGATCTCAATTAACAAATATAGCATAAACAAAATAAACAAAAAAAAAATTTAAATTTATGAAAAGTCGCATAAAAAAAAAATATTTAAAATGAAAGTAGCATTATACTTCTTAGTGTACTTATTTGAAGGATAATATTGACTTCTATTGACCATGTCCCAGGTCCGATTTGGGATATCCTAAAATAAAAATAAATAAATAAATAAATAAATCCGTAAAGATTCACAAATTAAAAGAAAATAAATTTCTGTACAAGTTCTCACTTTATTCTTCACCACTTTCATCTTCGTCACCATTGTCATCGTCATCATCGTCGCCAGTTAACGTTAATTTCTTATTAATCCTATTCTTTTAAATTAAGAAGACCAGTGTTAATCAATAAAAAAATATTTATTTGAGCATTACTAAAACAAACCTACCAGATAGTATTTCACTTTACTTTTAAGTATTGCTTCTTTCATTTGGAGAGCATCATGCTTTGGATTAAGCATAGTTTTGCATATTGCAATAGCATAAGCAAATTCTGGGTTGGAATATTCCTTTCCCAGAAAGGCCCTTTCGACAATACGTGTAATTACTAGTGGTGAATCCTCATTACCATCCATATTCTTAAATAAACTCTCAAAGCATTTGAGAACCTCTGGCCTCTTTTTCCATTTAGTTATCTCCGAAGGACTAGCATTTGAATTTATTAACGGTAAGTTTACCTCTCCGAATGTCGCGAATATTGCTTCTCTTATTTTTGTAGCCAATGAACCTCGTAAGGAACGAACTTGCTTTAATAACTTTAGATAGAATGTTAATGTTTTTATCTATATATAAATTCAAAAGGAAAAGATAACATTCTTATCTATATATAAATTCAAAAGGAAAAGAACTTACGTTCTTATAAATATTATCATTGTAATAAGATGTCCAGCGTATTTCAGAGAACTTACTGAAAAATTCTATATGATTTTCCTTTAGATATGCTTCCGTTGTCCCGCGCAATTCTTCTTTTGATGGATAAATTGACATCTTCATTGTTAGCTTCGCGATATCTTTTACTGTGTCCTAAATAATAAAATTAGAATTTAAAGTAATTAAAATATAAATAACAAGACAAAAAAGATTCAAAATATGCTAACCATTGGAAATGGTTGATCAGGTTGTTGAGCTTTCTTTAATTCTTTTAATTCTTCTCTCATTTCCCCGATGACCTGTGTTATATTATCGATTTTTTTTTCAAGATTCGTCAATTGTCCTATTATAATAATTTAGTTATTAAGTTATTTAAGTTAATTTTATTAGCTTCTAAATATTTGCGAATACCTTCGACTCTAGTATTAACGGGATTCCACCTCTGGACACGAATGTTATTCATATTGAGTTCGTCATTTTTGGCGTTATCATTGATGCCGCTACTGCTGTCGTTAATATCGCTAGAGGCGACAACGTCATTGCTGTCATTAATGCTGCAATCCATAACAGAGGTGGTGTCATTACTAATGTTGGTGTTATAATTATCGATATTGTTGCTGTTAGCAGAGCTCTCTCGCGAACATTTTTGGCTTCCCCCAATCATTTCTTCGATCCTTTTACGGTAATCGTCCTTTTTACTGCGCTTATACATTTTTTACGACTTGAAATAAATGAAAAGCTTTTTGTGTTGTGAGCAGACTAGTAGATTGAGTAAATGTAATAAATTGAAATTAATGTAATAAAAAATAATTTTTCTTTACTTATTAAGTCGAAAATTTTCGAATACTTACTCGTTATTAAAAGATTTTTTTTTAATTTTTCAAAAATGTCAAGCGTTGGAAGTACCTCCTTTTATAATTAAATTTTCTTCATCATATCTACATGGAAAAAATTCGAATACTTACTTATTGTTAAAAAAATTTTTTTAGAACGATCAAAGAGACACGTCAGCATAAAAATTTTTTCTTTATTATGCAAAATTTTGAATACTTACCCATTATTAAAAAGAAATTTTTTAGAACGACAAGTCATCATATCTACATGGGAACAATAGACACGTCAGCATAAAAAATTTTTTCTTTATTATGCAAAATTTCGAATACTTACTCATTATTAAAAGAAATTTTTAGAAAAGTTTCGATCAGTCATTGCGACATGAACTTTATTATGAATAAAAATTTGAATGTTCATTACTCATTATATAATTGATGATCTATTCAACAGAAGGCGATTTTAACCAAATATATAATAATACATATGAAATCATGTGAAATGAACCAATAAAAACTGGTTGTTCTGACAGACGTTTCACCAACAATCATTTGAGCGTTTAAGAAAATAATTTCACACAAAAATTTTGATTATAATATTCGAAAACTTACGAAATCGTAAATCTTTGAAGCATTTCGCTGTAATATTTCTTTGATATTGCTTGCATGACATATAAAAATACTAAAAAATATATTTATTTACAAAATATTCATTTTTTTTATCAAAACGGGGTACTATATGCACAACACCTTCTATCGACTCTATAGTTACAAAATTGTACAATTCTACCAACTTTAAATGAGGACATCCGTATAAATACGGATGTTTTTTAGACTTGAAATCGTACCATTGAACTAATGCGAGATTTAGCGGGGGGTCTGTTAATACTTCTGCTAACAATAAAGCCTACAAAATATAAATACTTATTATTGTCTTTGTAAATACATTATTATTATTACATAAATTAATGAATTACCTGTCCATAACAAAGTCCTTGATCTGATATATAATCATTTGACTCTTCAGAATCCATTGAAATGGCTATGTTGCTGAACCATGCTTTATCATGATAACTGCTAGTAGCACGCATTATAGCACCATTTTCTAATGTAACCGATCCATATATGTTTATTTGGGTTTCGTCAGCTAGAACAATTGCAGAATCATCCAACAAATCCATATATGAATCCAGACAATGCAAAAATTTATTGAAACCAGTTTGCATTTTATCATCTACATTACCTTTATTTTCATTAAAAAACTCATCTGCATCACATAAATAAAATTCAAACTGCTTTGCAGAAAATTTACAAGCGCGAGGTGTTTTTGCTGAATCTGCTGATTGTTGAGAGATTCTAATAGATATTGCTTGGCGTTTTATCTATCATATTAATTTCATTTCAATCTTAGTAATCTAAAATAAATTAATAAATTTGCAAATGACTAAAATGACAGAATACTTACAGTTTGTAAAAGTTGGGGTTCGATATTTTTTTTATTGCTAATTCGATAGGGTATTTTAACAAAATATTTGTGGAGACTTTCGTAAGTTTCCGTGGTATAGCCATTTACTGCTCCATAATATCGTATTGAATCGATAATATGGTACACCCATGAATGCAATTTAGGCAACTTCAGATTGGAAGGAGAAATAAATTTGAAAGCTTTAACAAACTTTCTGGCCCATCTGTGCATCGAATCCTAAAATTTTAATAAAGTAATTTTAATGTTTACTTTCAATTTTATTCAAATTCTATTTACTTACGTTAAATTTTTCCAAGTCATTTTCACTAAATTCTTCAGATCTACTTAAAATATACATTTCATTCCAACTTTCATACAATTTCGTAAGATCATCATTAGTTACGAAATTTTCTACCGCATCATTGTCCCCATCATATAAATTATCAACAACAAATATCATAACTTTCATTAGACTACGATACTCATTAGCAGTTAACCTCGCGATCGATTGCAATCCATTGGAAAAAATTTTAAGGTCAGGGAAACGCGGAATTGCTGCTAGACGGCGATCTATTTTGTCAACTAATATATTACCATTGTTATGTTGCGATTTTAAGATTTCGCGTGTAAAGGTAATTTGGTAAACAAATAGACCCAAATCTAAATGGTGCATTCTGTCAGGTACCGTAGCCGAGTAGATATTTATATTCCTTAATGTATAAAATATAAATTTAATATTATATTCTATATAAATATAAATATAATTTTTGTTTGTGCATACTTACGGCAACTCCCAAAAAAAATTAGGTACAGATTCAATGCAAACAGATGTTTGTGTATGACTTTCAAGATGTTTGCACATTTCATCGTGAGTTCTTAGTATTATATCGTCGGATGATAAATCTGTATTTGCAAGATCATTTTTTTTAACCAAACAAAAGTGACACGGGAGGTTGGAATTGGAGGATTTATAAACTAGACAAAAACTTGCTGCTTCTGGCCAGTCTGCAATAATAGTTGAAACTCTAGGATAAAACCAGAAATTCTCATTGTTTACTAAAAGGTCTACACCATCTTTTAACGAAATAATCGGTTCTAGTAAATGACGTAGAGACTTGTGAAAGACTTCACGAACCAGATCTTTCTTTGCAGCTGTTAAAATTGGCAAATATCCCAAAAGCTGCTTTGCATCTAATTTATTACGACGCCATATTGGGATATTACCTAATGTTACATATATTGGATGCAATTGACCTTTGCCTAATGTATCTGTGGTTGTGGCGTCCGAATATAAAATAATTGATAATAATTTAGCACCAGTGGGTAAAGATTTTTGCGTAGTCTTCCACCAGATTCCAGTGTTTTGTTCTTTGTAAATACTTTCTCCATTACGCTATAGATAAATATAGATATATTAAAATAAAATATTATTGGATGAATTAGTTTAACTAACATTTACCTCATAGTTTTCGTAAGATAGCGCAAAATCTTGTGTTATGCAAGGAACGGATAAGATATTTTTAATACATTGTATTAAATTTTGATGATAAAGATAATAATCTTTTCCCCCATGATTTATTATAAGAACTTTACAAAATTCTAAATTAGAAAATTTCATATTATTCATGAGTGCTCGTCCCTTTTCGATATTTTTTGGTAATGGCGATTTTGTAAGGTTCGAATGTTTATTAAAGAAGCGTATAATGTCATTTCCGGCCTTGTTGTTTAGTTTATGTCTCGTTACTAACAACATTAGATCCTTATATGCTTCATTAGGAAATTCTGAGCAAGCTTCGGATTCAGGTTTTTCAAACCCTTCAAAAATTTCAGGCTCTTCGGATGATTCTAATATATCTTCAAAGTCTTCTTCAAGGCTCATTGCTGATATTTCGGATATTAAATTACTTTGCGAACTTTCGGTGCTTTGCATGCTTCCTATACTGTCAAATGACATATTTTGTACTTCATTCTCACCTTCCACCTAAAGTCATACAATTGGTACATAGTAAGTAATTACTAGCCAAGTGAGCTAGTATTGCTGAACTTTTTTTGGGCTTAAAGAGCCTTATAAGAAATAACTTGAAATAGCATAATTACCCCAACATCATCGTTATTTTCATCATCACTATATTTATCACTTTTGGTATCCATTTCAACTACATCTTCATTTTCTACATCTGCCTTTTTTATGCATTTTTGAACATGTTGGCTGTATGAAGAACGCTGACTGAATGTTCTTGTACAAATAGGGCATTTAAAACTCATGTTGTTAATTAACGCGTCAAATTTGATGGAAGAATATGTCGCTTTACCATTTAATTTATATTAAAGTCTGACATCTTGTGCAATTGTAGTAATTGCGGCAGGGCGTACACTTCCGCAATGCCGAATTGGCGTTCCGAATTTGTGTAATTCTAATTGAATCAATGTTGAATTCTCGTAGACCTACAGAATCTAATCCGAATCTTAGAATTTTTTTAAAAAAATGAATTTATTAATAAAAACGTATAGAAACCTCGATTGGTAGTATAGTTTAACAGATTTATTTTTGATCTATTAAATAATCCCGCGATCGAGGATCTAAATGTTTTTAAAAAAAATTTTAAGATTCGGATTAGATTCCGTAGGTCTACCGCCGAATTGCCGCAATGCGTAATGCCGCAATCATATTTTGCAAGCAGGATAGTTTTGCCGATCAAAGTTTCTATATACGATTTTTATTAATAAATTCATTTTTTTCTTGCTTACAAAATATGATCGATTAATTCGCAATTTGGCGGTGTAATTTAATACGGACAGCTACGCCGATAATTGACTTAGAGATCAGCCAACGGTTAGATTTTTACAATTGGCTGTGATTGAACGCAGTGGCCGACGGCTTGACCAAATAAGTATAAAATCTGCATTGTGATATGCATTGTTTGTTTGTTTGTTATAAATTACTTCGTAGATTTGCGAAAAAAAAAATGTTTTTACGTTTACAGTCAATTCGCACCCTCTATATACATTTTCTCTTTTTTACTCAATCTTAATTTTATACGACTTTTAATTACTTACTCTCTATAAATGCATACCTTATTGGGTCCAACTCCCAAGGGGTGCATTTATAGAGATGTATTTTACATCTTTTATTTGAAATTTCCGCATTGAATGCACCGCAGTATCTGGTATATATTTTTTTAGTTGCTCTCCGTTCATAATTAATTACCCCTATTTTATTTGAAAATTTGGCAATGTTGCAACATTACGATACAAGTTTTCATGCGTTTCTTCTTCCTTTTTTAGAATGATTGCAAGTTTTTCTTCTTTTTTAGTATAGAAATAATGCCTATGACGTGAGAAGTTCAAGTAGTGTCGAATTGTGTAAATTTTCGTTTTTTTTCGAAGTTTTCTTTAAATGAGAGAAGAGCTGCCTAACGAGAGACGAGAAATGGCCTCAAAACGAAATAAAAATAGAGAAGAGTTGCCTAACGAGAGACGAGAAATGACCTCAAAACAAAATAAAGATAGAGAAGAGCTGCCTAACGAGAGACGAGAAATGGCCCAAAAACGAAATAAAGATAGAGAAGAGCTGCTTGAAGAGAGACGAGAAATGCCCAAACGAGTAAGGATAACAGCTCCAAATGATAATGTTGAAGGTACAGTATATACAGTATTATATTCTTTTATAAAAACTTATGTACAGTACAATATGACGCTAAATTTTATGTTACCGTTACAAAGCACACAAAAAAGCGATTGAAAAAATTTTAAGAAATAATACGCAAATAATATCAAAACTTGATACGCTCATCGCTGGTCAGAAGGATATCGAAAGTCGTTTATCGAACCTGGAAAAAAAACTTGATCAAAATAATAACGATATGATTGATTCCGATGGTATAAAGGTAATAGAGATGTATATTATTAATTAAGCGTATTTATAAGCATCAATGCTTTTGTACATATATATACTAATTAATTAACTTTATTTAATTAGGAGATTATCAAAAAAATCGCTAAAATTATATTCGAAACCTCTATTTATCCCTCGCAAGAAGAATTTAGGGAGGCGGCCGAAAGATTTTTTAAGAATGAACGTCAGGACTTTTACAAAAAATTTAAAAAAAGCCAGTGGATCGTTTATTATGAGAAAAATATTTATCAATCGGTAAGTTAAGCAAATTTGTAATTATTTATTTAAAAGTTTCATATTAATATATATATATATTTTTTTTTTAATAGCTAATAGCACAGCACAGAAGTATCCGTGGAACTTTTACGTCAAAAGTAAAGGACGCAATACACTCCGTATTTGGAGGAAATGAATTACCATCCATTAATACCCAAGCCTCCCCAGAACACATCCAGGAGTGGAAACGTAATCCCGCCGTTGGAAGGTGTTATTCGAAACTTTTTAAAAAAATAAGACTGGAACAGCCAGCTACCCATATGTCAAAAATCATCGAAAGGTTACGTCGTGAGAAGAATGTACCGTCTAAAATGCAAATCGCTTACGCGATAAGTATATCTGAAATTTATCTATGCCCGAATAACCAATCAATTCAAATAAACGAAGGAAATGTAAAACAAAAGATTATTAAAAATCTAGTAAGTTTTAATTTCAACTTTACATAAATGCTAAAATGTTTCAATTAAATCGAACTTTATCTTTTTTTTTAGCATAAATTTGTCAATAAAGACAAATATTCGTGTTCCGATGATGATGCATCTGCATCTACTTCATCTACTTCATCTACTTCCATTCCTCCTCGTCTTTCCCCTCCCTCTCGTCTTTCCTCCCCTTCTCCTAATTACCGTAAAGATGATGATGTTGTTGACGTTGACGTTGATGGTGATGATGATGTTGCTGATGGTGATGGTGATGATGGTGATGATGTTGTATACGATTCAGAAGAAGAACGACGGGGCTTTAATAGTTTAATGGCAAATTATGAGTTAGTAAGAAAGGAAATATAAATAATTAATATTTTCTTACATTTTCTTATATTTCATCTTAGTTTCATTGCATTATAATACGAAATTAATATGTATAGTTTATACTGTAAATAAAGTTGAAAGATCGTATTTTCTTCATGAAAAGAATTTTTGCACAAATATTCTAAATTATTAAGTTAATTATTTATATTTCGCACTTTTTCGTAAATATTAGTACTTTCGGTCCAGTTCGAAAAAAATGAATAAAGATTAAAATTTTGCATATTATGACCATATTTACCAAAGACAAATAAATAGTAATCAATTCAATTTCAAAGAACTTCTTAACGAAATACTTGAAAAATGTCACCAATAAAATGCATATTGTACAACTAAGAACTCAACTAAAAAAAATTATACAATAGATTTATTTGCGTATCAATCGTAAAGATTTCGTCGCGTAAGTCTTACTGATCGTAAACCTACGAAAGATTTCGACCGTAATATCGCGTAAGTCTTACTGATCGTAAACCTACGAACGATTTCGACCGTAATATCGCGTAAGTCTTACGGGTCGTATACCTACGAAAGATTTCAACCATAATATCGCGTAAGTCTTACGGATCGTAAACCTACGAACGATTTCGACCGTAATATCGCGTAAGTCTTACGGATCGTAAACCTACGAAAGATTTCGACCGTAATATCGCGTAAGTCTTACTGATCGTAAACCTACGAAAGATTTCGACCGTAATATCGCGTAAGTCTTACGGATCGTAAACTTGCGAAAGATTTCGGCCATAATATCGCGTAAGTCTTACGGATCCGTAAATATACGAAAGATTTCGCCGTAATATTGCGTAAATCTTACGAAACCGTCAGCTTACGAAATATTTTGACCGTAATACCGCGCAAACCTTACGAGTTCGTAAACTTACGAAGGATTTCGAAGATTTTCGAAAGATTATGCCGTAAACTTTCGAAAATTTACAAAATCGTAAATTTTCGCAAATTTTCGCGGTAAAAAATTTCCTGATGTATGCACAAACAGTATTTATAGATATACCTTCCTTCTGTATCATGATACAAATAGAGTAAATCGGCCTGATGTGCAAAATTGGGAATAGTGATTCTATTGTAAGATGCTCTTGGAATATACTTTGGTTTTGGGGAGTATCTTTGCCATATTATTTGTTTATATAAGAACTTTTTCACATCGTCAATACTAAATTTATGTCCTGCCTTTTTAGAAGCTTCAAGTAATTGTTCTGCATTCTGATAATATC
>WNEO01000416.1_pt1 | contig 10944 bp, 10 predicted proteins | sample 5399941 | NCBI WGS metagenome assembly WNEO01 (sample SAMN13153328, study PRJNA577476) | soil metagenome | isolation source: 20 cm grassland meadow soil 2 days after 3rd rain plot 2 | place: USA:California | collected 2015-11-11
AACCCGGACGCCAGCTGGACGAAGGCCGAGGTCCCCGACATCACCGCCGCCGCGGACTGATGGCCCAGCAGCGGCTGACGCTGCTCGGTCGAGGTTACGAGGCGACGCTCGCGGCACGCTCCCGCAGTGGAGCGCGCCGGGATCCGGGCCGGCTCGAGCTGGTCGTCAGCTCACGCAGCGATTCGAAGGCCGCCGGCGACAGGGTGTCGGCCGTGCACCGCCAGCGCCAGTTGCCCTCGGCCCGGCCAGGGACGTTCATCCGCGCCTCGTCGCCGAGGTTGAGGACGTCCTGGAACGGCGCGATGGCTAGGGCCGACGCGGACGACCACGCCAGGCCTAGCAGCGCCGGAGCGACCTCGCGGCTCTCGCCGGTGGTGCGGCGCAGGTATCGCCACAGCCGCCGGCGCGACGCCTCCGGCAGGCCGTCGTACCAGCCGCGCGTCGTCGGGTTGTCGTGGGTGCCGGTGTAGATCGCCCGAGAACTCCACGTGTCGTCCCGTTCAAGCAGCGGCTGCTGGACGCGGCATGGCGCTGACCGGGATGCCCTGGCGAAAGCGCTTGCGTCCCCAGTCCTCGTACCCCGCGCGGACGGCGTCGTCGGGGGCGCCGATCCAGTTGCCGAGGTTGCGGTAGAGGGCGCCGATGCGCGCCTCGATCTCCTCGCGCGGCACCTTGCGGAAGGACGGCGTTCGCGAGTTGGTGAGGAGATCCTGCAAGGCTTCGTGCGTCAGGCCGTCCGCGTGGTCCTGGATCAGCTGGATCAGTCGGTGGGAGAGCATGGCCGTGGCTCCTCGTGCGCCTCGCCTGCGCTCATGACGCCCCATCCACGATCGCCTGCGCTTCCGTCAGGATGGCCCTCAGGTGCCCTTCGTCCTTGAAGCTCTCGGCGTAGATCTTGTAGACGTTCTCGGTGCCGGAGGGCCGGGCTGCGAACCAGCCGCTGGCCGTCACGACCTTCAGGCCGCCGATCGGCGCGTCGTTGGCGGGAGCGCGGGTCAGGGTGGCGAGGATCGGCTCGCCGGCGAGGGTGGCGGCGGTGAGGGTCTCCGGCGAGAACTGCTGCAGACGCGCTTTCTGCTCGGGCGTCGCCGGCGCATCGACGCGCGTGTAATAGGGCGCGCCGAACTCCGCGGTCAGCGTCCGGTAGTGCTCACCTGGATCGCGGCCGGTGCGCGCGGTGATCTCGGCCGCCAGAAGCGCCATGATGGGGCCGTCCTTGTCGGTCGTCCAGACCGTCCCGTCGTGGCGCAGGAAGCTAGCGCCGGCGCTCTCCTCGCCGCCGAAACAGAGCGCGCCGGCGAACAGCCCCGGCACGAACCACTTGAAGCCCACCGGTGACTCGTAGAGCCCGCGCCCGAGTCGCTGCACCACGCGATCGATCATGCTGCTGCTGACCAGCGTCTTGCCGACCGCGGCGCGCGCGGGCCAGCGCGGGCGGTGCGTGAGCAGATAGTGAATGGCCACGGCGAGGTAGTGGTTGGGGTTCAGCAGCCCCGCCGAGGGCGTCACGATCCCGTGACGGTCGGCGTCGGGGTCGTTGCCGAACGCCACGCGATACCGATCTCGCAGCGCGACCAGGCCCGCCATCGCGTAGGGACTCGAGCAATCCATGCGGATGGCGCCGTCGTGATCGACGGTCATGAACGCGAAGCGAGGATCGAGGCGCGGGTTGACGACGGCGATCTCCAGCCCGTAGACATGGTTGATCGGCTCCCAGTAGGGCTGGGCCGCACCCCCGAGCGGGTCGACAGCGAGCGTCAGGCGCGCGTCCCTGATGGCGTCCATGTCGACCACGTTGCGGAGGTCGCGGATGTAGGGCAGCACGAAGTCCTGCGCGTGCGTCGACGTGACCCTGATCGCGCGCTCGAACGGGATCCGCCGGATGCCGGTGTTGCCGCCTTCCAGGAGCTCGTTGGCCCGCCGCTCGATCCAGCCCGTGGCGTCGATGTCGGCGGGGCCGCCGTGCGGCGGGTTGTACTTGATGCCGCCGTCCTCGGGCGGGTTGTGCGAGGGCGTGACGACGATGCCGTCGGCCAGGCCCGCCGTCCGCCCGCGGTTGAAGACCAGGATGGCGTGCGAGATGACCGGCGTCGGCGTGACACCGTCGGCGCGCTGGATGATCGTCTCTATGCCGTTGGCCGCCAGGACTTCGAGGGCCGAGCGCTGGGCGGGCCCGGACAGCGCGTGGGTGTCCTTGCCCAGGTAGAGCGGGCCGTCGGTCCGCTGGCGGCGCCGGTAGTCGCAGATGGCCTGGGTCATGGCGAGGATGTGCGCCTCGTTGAACGAGCCCCGCAGCGAAGAGCCACGATGCCCGCTGGTCCCGAAGCTCACACGCTGTGTGGGATCGTCCATGGCCGGCCGGCGCTCGTAGTACGCGCGCTCGAGCCGGGCCAGGTCGACCAGGATCTCGGGGGGCGCGGGCGTGCCGGCGAGCGGTGAGAGGCTCATGGCACCGGGCACGGCTTGGCGTCCCAGATCTCGGCCGCGTACTCGGCGATGGTGCGATCGCTCGAGAACTTGCCCGACCCGGCGATGTTGAGGATGGCCTTGCGTGTCCACCCCTGCTGGTCCGCGTAGAGATCGAGGAGCCGCCGGTCGGCCTCCAGGTAGGAGGCCAGGTCGGCCAGGTGCATATAATGGTCGCCGCCGGTGAGCAGCGCTTCGCGCAGGGGCCCGAAGGCGCCGGGCTCGTCCCCCTGGGTGAAATCGTCGGACAGGATCAGGTCCAGCGCCGCCCGGGTCTCCGGATCGTGCTCGTAGTGCCAGTACGGGCTGTACCAGCTCCGGCTCGACGCCACCTGCTCGGCGGTGAGCCCGAAGAGGAAGAAGTTCTCCTCGCCCGCCTCCTCCGCCATCTCGATCGTGGCGCCGTCGCGGGTGCCGATCGTGAGCGCGCCGTTCATCATGAACTTCATATTGCTGGTGCCGCTGGCCTCGTAGCCCGCCGTCGAGATCTGATTGGACACGTCGGTGGCCGGGATCAGCCGCTCGGCCAGCGACACGCAGTAGTCGGGCAGGAACACGACCTTGAGCCGGCCGCGCACCGCCGGATCACGCTCGATCGTGACCGCGAGGGTGTTGACGAGCTTGATGATGACCTTGGCCAGCCGGTAGGCCGGGGCCGCCTTGCCCGCGAAGAAGAAGGTGCGGGGCGTCATGGCCAGGGTGGGATTCTCGCGCAGCCGCTGGTAGAGCACGATCACGCGCAGGGCGTTGAGCAGCTGGCGCTTGTACTCGTGGATCCGCTTCACCTGGCAGTCGAAGATCGTCTCGGGGTCGACGGCCTGTCCGGTCGCCGAGCGCAGCCAGCCGGCGAACTGCGTCTTCGCCTCGCGCTTCGCCTTCCGGACGGCGTCGCGGAAGCCGCGGTCGTCCGCCAGGGGCGCCAGCCGGCGGAGCTGGCCCAGCTCGGTGATCCAGCTCTCGCCGATGGCTGCGGTGATCGCCCGCGCCAGCACCGGGTTGGCGAGCAGCAGCCAGCGCCGCGGCGTGACACCGTTGGTCTTGTTGTTGAAGCGCGCGGGAAACTGCTCGGCGAGATCCCTGACGGTCACGGTGCGCAGCAGACGCGAGTGGATGGCGGCCACGCCGTTGGTGCTGTGGGAGCCGACGATCGCCAAGTTGGCCATGCGGACCTTCTGCTCGGTCCCCTCCTCGATGAGGCTCACGCGCGCGACGCGGTCCCCGTCGCCCGGAAAGCGCGCCTGGACGTCGTCGAGCAGCCGGCGGTTGATCTCCCGGACGATCTCCAGGTGGCGCGGCAACAGCACCTCGAACCACGCGCGCGGCCACTTTTCAAGCGCTTCGGGCAGGAGGGTGTGGTTGGTGTACGCCAGCGTCCGGCGGGTGAGGTCCCAGGCCTCGTCCCAGCCCAGGCGCGCCTCGTCGAGGAGGATTCGCATTAGCTCGGGCACCGCCATCGCCGGATGCGTGTCGTTGAGCTGGATCGCGACCTTCTCGGGTAGCGCGCTCCAGTCCGGGTTGGCGCGGCGGAAGCGCCGCACGAGGTCGGCCAGCGAGCAGGCCACCAGGAAGTACTCCTGCACGAACCGCAGCCCCTGGCCCATGCTGGTGGAGTCGTCGGGGTAGAGCACGCGGGTGAGCGACTCGGCGGCCAGGTGTTCGGCGAGGGCCCCGACGAACTCGCCGTGACTGAACGCCTGGAAGTCGAAGTAGTCGGGCGTGGCGGCGGCCCAGAGCCGCAGGGTGTTGACGGTCTTGCCGCCGTAACCGACCACCGGGCGGTCGTAGGGAACACCGATCAGGGTCGAGGGCTGATCGCGGATTACGCCCAGGCTGCCGCCCCGCAGCTCGAAGCCACAGCCGATGGGGAACTCCACCGTCTCCTGCGGGCGCGCCACTTCCCACGGGTCCGCCCGGCGCAGCCAGTTGTCCGGCTCCTCCTGCTGCCAGCCGTTCCGCATCGACTGCTTGAAGATGCCGTACTCGTAGCGCAGCCCGTAGCCCATGGCCGGCAGCTGGAGCGTCGCCATGGAGTCCAGGAAGCACGCGGCCAGACGCCCCAGGCCGCCGTTGCCGAGGCCGGCGTCGGGCTCCTGCTCGAGGAGGCCGAGCCAGTCGACGTGCTTGCGGGCCGCAAGGTCCCGCACGGCGGGATCGAGCAGCAGGTTGGTGACGTTGTTGGCCAGCGAGCGGCCGATGAGGAACTCCATGGAAAGATAGTAGATGCGCTTGGCGTTCTGCCGCTCGTACGTCTCCTCGGTCCGGATCCAGCGCTGGGAGAGGACGTCGCGCACCGAGCGGGCGACCGCCTCGAAGCGCTCGCGGGCGCCGGCCGCCGTGAGGGCGACCACGTTGTCGAAGAGCAGATGCCGCTCGTAGAGGCCGTTGTCAGACCCCGCGAACTGAACCGGGCCACACCCGTACTGTTCGAGAAGGCGATCGACCGATGTCGTGTCCGTGCTCATGGTCCCTTCCTTCCGGCCCTTCCTCGCGTGGCGCGCGCCTGGACGACGTCTCACGGCGACTGCGCCCAACCCCGGCCCGTGTCGCGCCAGATGCCAGACGCGATGAATCGCCGGCCATCAGACGAGAGGACTCCGTCCACGATCACCGAATCGCCGCCGCGCAACATCTGATACGAGGACTGGTCGGCTTGCGTGAGGTCGACGGCGATGGAGCTCCCCGAGGTCGTCATCACCTGCATCCGGCTTCCCGCGATCCACTGCACCGATCCGCTGATCCGGAGCAACTCCTGCGCCTGCGGCGCCGCCACGACGAGCGCGAGGAGCGCTGCCCCGAGGACGATTGCGGTGACCGAGCGCAGCGGCGTCACGCCGCGAGCGTACGGAGGCGGCGGCGCCCCGGCTATCGGACGTTGGTCCCATGCACGGACTCGGTCATCTCCATGTCGTCGGTGAATGTTCCGAGACTGGCGGCGCTGTTGCACCGGGCCTGGTGGGAGAGGGCCTGCTGGCCCGTGTGAACGTTCTCGTCTCGTCCGTGCCATCCCTCGAGGGCGCGATCGTCCGTACGAGAAGCTGATCATCCAGGGTCGCGGCCCGGGGAGGCGGTTGATGGCGTTCAGGTGCGCCGTGGCCAGGCTGAGCGTGGCCGCGGCGACCTCGGGGACGGAGGCCTGGTGGGCGTTCACCCGACGCAGGTGGAGCTCGGCCGACCGTCGCCGATCGAGATCGAGCCCTTCTGGCGGATGGTCTCGTCGTACATGATGACGCCGCTGATGAACGCGGCGGCGCCCGGCGTCGTGAAGAGCCTCTCGCGGTAGCGGCGCCGACTCTGCTCCGTGGACGGGATCTTCAGCGCGTCGAAGCGCCTGGTCAGCGTGGCGACGCACTCGTCGGCCGCCAGGATGCCTTTCCCGTCGGCGACGAGGCGACGCCTCCTGTGGATCGGCCAGCCCCGTCGCCCCCGACGAAGGCCGGGGCATTCCAGGTCTTCACGGCGGGCAGGCCGCGGTAGTAGCTGAGGACGTTCAGCGTTCCGGTATCGAGCAGGAAGTGCTGGCCCGCGCCCGGAGGCAGGCCCAGCCAGCGCGCCACCAGGACCCGCAGCACGTGCCCATGGGCGAAGAGCGCAACGTCACCGTCGACCGCGCGCGCTCGCGCGATCACCCGATCGACCCGGGCCCCGACCTCGGCCGGCGTCTCGCCGCCCGGGCAGCCGTCGCGAAAGATCAGCCAGCCCGGCGCGGTGGCGTGGATCTGGGCGGGTGTGAGTCCCTCGTACTTCCCGTAGTTCCACTCGACGAGGTCGGGCTCGATGACGGCCGTGTCGGCGAGGCCGCACAGCGCACAGGTCTCACGCGCGCGCTGCAGGGGGCTGGTGAGCACGAGCGCGAACGACTCCCCGGCCACCACCGCGCGCAGCCGCGCGGCGAGCCGGCGCCCGTCGTCGGTCAGGGGAATGTCGGTGGTGCCGGTGTGCTGACCACTCACGCTCCACGCCGTCTCGCCGTGCCTGACGGCGACGACGCGGCGCGCGGCGTGGGCCGTGACGGCCATCGCGGCCTCAGCGCTCGGGCCGTCGCTCGTGGCGCTCGCGCGCGTGCAGCCAGCGAGCGTGATGCTCGCGGATCAGAGCGATGGCCTCGTCGCCCGTGACCACGCAGCGCGGGATCGAGAGATCCTCGGGGTTCACCAGGTGCAGCCGCGGGTCGAGCATGCTGGCCCGCGCCCACTGCACGAGCTCGCTCCACATCCGGCCGACCATGATCAGCGGCGTGTCGACCAGGTGATGCACCTGTAGCAGTTGCCAGATCATCGTCGCCTCGAGCACGGTGCCGATGCCGCCCGGGGCCACCACGAACGCGTCGGAGGCGAGCACGAAGTGGTGCAGGCGGGTGAAGAACGTGCGGTGCTCGAAGACCTGCTCGACGAAGGCGTTGGCCTCCTGCTCGGACGGCAGGTCCACCCGGATGCCGATGGACCGATCGCGCTCGGGCGCACCGGCCTCGGCGGCGCCCTCGTTGGCGGCCTTCATGAGGCCCGGCCCGCCACCGGTGACAATGTCGCAGCCGATCTCGGCCAGCGCGCGGGCCACGCGCCGCGTCTCCTCGTACGGGAACGTGCCCGGTTGGGCCCGGGCCGAGCCGAAGATCGTGACCCGGTAGCGCTCGCGCCGGGACGGCCGCAACCGGGTCAGGTTGCCGACGACGTCCCAGAGGCCGAGCACCGCGCCGACGAGGACCTGCTTGACGTTCTCCTCGTCGGCGAGGCTAATCGGCCGCTGACCGCGCTCGGTCGAAGGCGTCGTGCTCACGGTGCTAGTAGGGCCAGGTCCACTGGTCGATCTCCGGCTTGTCGACCCCGTATTGATAGGCGTACTTCTGGCACTCGATCTGCGTGTTGCGCAGCTTCTCCTTGGCGTGGGCCCCCACCCGCTGCAGGGACGGCACCCGATCGATGACGTCGATGGCCAGGCTGAAGCGGTCGATCTGGTTCTGGATGGCCAGGTCGAGCGGGGTGTTGATGTTGCCCTTCTCCTTGTAGCCCCGCACGTGGAGATTCTTGTGGTTCGTGCGTCGATAGGTCAGGCGGTGGATGAGCCAGGGATAGCCGTGGAAGTTGAAGATGATCGGCCTGTCGGTGGTGAACAGGCCGTCGAAGTCGCGGTCCGACAGGCCGTGCGGATGCTCGCTGGACGGCACCAGCTTGTAGAGGTCGACCACATTGATGAACCGGATCTTCAGATCGTGGAAGTGCTCCCGGAGCAGCGTCACCGCCGCCAGCGCTTCCTTGGTGGGGATGTCACCGGCGCTGGCGATCACGACGTCCGGCTCCGAGCCCTGGTCGTTGCTCGCCTTGTTCCAGATGCTGAGACCCTTGGTGCAGTGGCCGATCGCGTCCTCCATGGTCAAGTACTGCAGGTGCTTCTGCTTGTCGCAGACGATGACGTTGACGTAGCCGGTGCTGCGCAGGCAGTGGTCGGCCACGCAGAGCAGCGTGTTGACGTCGGCCGGCAGGTAGATGCGACAGACGTTCGGATCCTTGTTCAGGACCACGTCGAGGAACCCGGGATCCTGGTGCGTGAACCCGTTGTGATCCTGGCGCCACACGGTGGAGCTCAGCAGCAGGTTCAGCGAGGACACCGGCGCCCGCCACGGCTGCTCGCGGCTGCTGGCCAGCCACTTGGCGTGCATGTTGAACATGGAGTCGACGACGTGGGCGAAGGCCTCGTAGGTGGAGAAGAACCCGTGGCGGCCCGTCAAGAGGTACCCCTCGAGCCAGCCCTCCAGCGTGTGCTCGGACAGCATCTCGAGGACCCGGCCGTCGGGCGACAGCTGGCCGCCGTCGGCATCCTCGGCCAGGTAGTCGGCCAGCCAGAGCTTCTTGCTCACCTCGTAGATCGCATCGAGCCTGTTCGAGGTGTTCTCGTCGGGGCCGAAGACCCGGAAGTTGCTCATGTTGTCGCGCATGATGTCGCGCAGGAACTGGCCCAGCGGACGCGTGTTGTCCGCCATGACCTGCCCCGGCTTGTCGACCTTGATCGCGTAGCTGCGGAAGTCCGGCATGCGCAGCGGCCGGCGCAGTAGACCGCCGTTGGCGTGCGGATTGGCGCCCATGCGGCGCGCGCCCTTGGGAGCGAGCGCGCGGAGCTCGGGGATCAGACGGCCCGTCGTGTCGAACAGCTCCTCGGGCCGGTAGCTGCGCAGCCACTCCGCCAGCTGCTTCATGTGGGCGGGATTGTCGTGCAGGCCCGAGAGTGGCACCTGGTGCGAGCGCCAGAAGCCCTCGACCTTGCGGCCGTCGACCTCGCGGGGACCGGTCCAGCCCTTGGGGCTGCGCAGGACGAGCATCGGCCAGCGCGCCCGAACGGCCTTGCCGCTGGTCCGCGCCTCCTCCTGGATCCGCCGGATGTCCAGCACGCAGTCCTCCAGCGTCGCGGCCATCTGCTGGTGCATGAGCGAGGGATCGTGGCCTTCCACGAAATGCGGCGTCCAGCCGTAGCCCCGCAGCAGCTGCTCCAGCTCGTCGTGGGAGATCCGCGAGAGCAGCGTCGGGTTATTGATCTTGTAGCCGTTGAGATGGAGGATGGGGAGCACGGCGCCGTCACGGATCGGGCTCAGGAACTTGTTCGAGTGCCAGGAGGTGGCGAGCGGCCCGGTCTCCGCCTCCCCGTCCCCCACCACGGCGACGACCAGCAGGTCCGGATTGTCGAACGCGGCGCCGAAGGCGTGCGAGAGGCTGTACCCCAGCTCGCCGCCCTCGTGGATCGAACCCGGGGTCTCCGGCGTGCAGTGGCTGCCGATGCCGCCGGGGAAGGAGAATTCCCGGAAGAGCTGGAGCATCCCCTCCGCGTCCTCGCCCTTGTTCGGGTAGATCTCCGAGTACGCGCCTTCCAGGTAGACGGGCGCCAACACGCCCGGGGCGCCGTGGCCGGGACCGGCGAGGAAGATGGCGTCGAGGTCGTACTTGGTGATCAGACGGTTGAGATGCACGTACGCGAAGCTCAGCCCGGGGCTGGCGCCCCAGTGGCCGAGCAAGCGCAGCTTGATGTGCTCCGGCTTCAACGGTTCACGGAGCAGCGGGTTGGCCTGGAGATAGATCATCCCGGCCGCCAGGTAGTTGCAGGCCCGCCAGTAGGCGTCGACCTTGCGCAGCTCGTCGGCGGACAGCCGGTTGGCGAGCGTCGTTTTCAGCGTCGGGTCCGTCAGAAGGGCCATGAGTTGTCCTCCGAAGGTGGTGGTGTCTCGCGGTCGGCGATGCTCGTCCGAACGGCGCCGTGCATGGCCGCTCGCGAGCACGGCTCCTGGAATCGCCCGTCTCCCGTCGGGTGAGGGTCCGAGATACGACACGGCCCCGCGCACGGCGCCGGATGTTCACGGCCGCTGAGCGCGCGCCTGATCCCGGCTCGCGGGAGCGCGACGAAATCTTTCCAGCCGGGCTGCAGCCAGGTCATGCCGTGCAGCCTCTTCCGGTCCGCTCTCGCTACTCCGCCTTCAGGACGAAGTGCGCGCGTCGGTTGAGGCTCCAGCACTCCTCGTTGTGCTCGGAGCACTGCGGCTGCTCCTTGCCGTAGCTGATCACGTTGATCCGGCGCGCGATCACGCCGTGGGAGGCGAGGAAATTCCGGGTGGCATGCGCCCGGCGATCGCCGAGCGCCAGGTTGTACGCCTCGGTCCCGCGCTCGTCACAGTGTCCCTCGATGAGCACGGTTCGGTCGGCGTGCCCGTTGAGCCACTCCGCCGACGCCTGCAACACCTTCGCGGCGTCGGGCCGGATCGCGGACTTGTCGAAGTCGAAGTAGATGTCCGGGAGTTGCGGCTCGGGGGCGAATTCCTTCGGCGCTGGCCGCGCCGTCACCACCGGCGGCGCCGGCGCGGCCGGCGCCGGCGCGGCGGCCACCGGCGGCGCCGGCGCGGCGGCGACGGGGGCACCGGTCGGCGGCGGGGCGGCGGCCTGGGTCACCGCCGGCTGCTTGGCGCAGCCCGTGACGAACAGGGCGAGGATGACGGCGGCCGAGACGAGCGCGTGGCGAGAACGTGTCATGGTCAGTTCCCCCTCATATGGTCAGGCGAGAGCGTGCAACGGCCGGAGCGCGGAGGCTATCGGACCTTGGTCCTAGGCAGTCAAGACTCGACATGGTGTTGACACGTCCGTCGTCCCAGAGCGCGTCAACGAGCGCGTCAACGCTGCACCAGCCGATCACGTCGATCGTGTTGCTCTCGGCGGTACCACGGTCGCTCGAGCCGACGCGGCGGGCACGCGTGCCGGCCACGGCAGCCGCCTGACCGCTCGACGACGCCCGGTTTTCGGCTCAGCGGTCGATTCGCGTGATCTTCGCGCCCTGCAGACCGAGGCCCGCCATGAGCCCGCGCTGGTCGAAGAACACGGCGTAGATGTCGTTCTGCAGCGTCGAGGTTGTCAGGGCCCGGGCGGCGCCGACGTCCAGGATGGCGATGCTGGGCCCGGTGCCGAGCTCGAAGCCCCCGCTGTTGTTCAGGTACTGCAGGGCGGAGTCGCT
>WNEO01000427.1_pt1 | contig 10841 bp, 10 predicted proteins | sample 5399941 | NCBI WGS metagenome assembly WNEO01 (sample SAMN13153328, study PRJNA577476) | soil metagenome | isolation source: 20 cm grassland meadow soil 2 days after 3rd rain plot 2 | place: USA:California | collected 2015-11-11
GGCCCGCACGCATCGGGCGCGTTCGTCGCGGTCAACTGCGCCGCGATCCCCGAGAACCTGCTCGAGAGCGAGTTGTTCGGTCACGAAAAGGGCGCGTTCACCGGCGCCGTCACGCGCAAGATCGGTCGCTTCGAGCAGGCGGCGAGCGGCACGCTGTTCCTCGACGAAATCGCGGACATGAGCCTCGCCCTGCAGGCGAAGATCCTGCGGGCGGTGCAGGAGCGCGAGATCGAGCGGGTGGGAGGCAGCGAGACGATCCCCGTCGACGTGCGCCTCATCGCGGCCACGAACCGCGATCTCAAGGAGGCGATCAAGCAGGGGCGGTTCCGCGAAGACCTGTACTATCGCCTGGCGGTCGTCACGATCCGGCTCCCCACCCTGGTGGAGCGGGGAGACGACCTGGTGCTCCTCACCGCCTACTATGTCCGCCTGTTCGCCCAACGGTACGGCAAGAAGATCCAGGCGATCTCGGACCGCGCGCTCGGGCTGCTGCGCGCCCACGCCTGGGTGGGCAACGTGCGCGAGCTGCGCAACGTGATCGAGCGGGCCGTGATCGTGGCGACCGACGAGACGCTGCGGGCGGAGCACCTGCCGGACGAGCTGCGGGGCGAGGAGGCCACGCTCGCCGACCGGCCGCAGGGCGGTCTCCTGACGTTGGCGGAGGCGGAGGCGCGGCACATCGCCCGAGTGCTGGCACACACCAACGGGCAGATCGGCGCGGCCGCGGAGATCCTCGGGATCCACCGCAACACCCTGACGCGGAAGATGAAGGAGTACGGGTTGTGACCGGACCTCCGCCCGTGCGCGTCGAGAAGGCGCTCGCGCTGATGCCCGAGCTCGAAGCGCTCGCGCCCCTGCGCGCGCTCCTGGTCTCCATCGCGCGGCCGGACGAGGCCACGGTGTGGTCGAGCTCGGGTCCGTATCTCACGCTGGGAAAACGGGGCGTCCACCCCGACGAGCTGCGACGCCGGATGCCGCAGGCGTTCCACCGCATCACGGAGCACCTGCAAGCGCTCTTCAAGGCCTATGTAGAGGCGCTCGAATGCCAGCAGCGCGCCGACGCGCCGGGCGTGGTCGCGGCGCTGGTGCGCGCCGGCCGACTCGAGGAAGAGGTGGGCCGGCACACCCAGGCGCGGACCTGGTACGAAGTGGCGCTCCGCGTCGCGGAAGCGCTGCAGGACCGCCGTCCCGAGGTGGAGGTGCTGCGGGCGCTGGGCTACGTGTGTGTCGCCTTGGGCGAGTACGCGGCGAGCGCGCGTCATTTCCAGCGCTCGCTCGCGCTCGCCGAGGCGGAGTTCGATCAGGCGGGGGCGACCGCGGCGTCCGAGGGGCTGGGAGACGTGGCGGTCGCGCAGGGACAATGGGGCGGCGCCCAGGCGTGGTACAGCCGCGGGCTGCGACTCGCCGAGGCGGCGAGCGACGCGCCGCACGTCGGCAGGCTGGAGCGGCAACTGGGCGTGCTGGCGCGGAAACAACGCGACCTCGCCGCCGCCGGGGAGTTCTTGCGACGCGCGCGAGAGCGCTTCGAGGCCGCCGGCCCGCCGGACGAGATGGCGCGCGTGCTGAACGAGCAGGGGCGGCTGGACGCCCAGCTGGGGCGTTACACCGCCGCGTCCGCCGCGTACCGAGAAGCGCTGGCCTGGGCCCAACGGGCGCCGCGGGACGCGCGCCTCGAGCTGTCGATCCGCTTGAACCTGGCGGAGCTGGACCTCGAGGCGGGCCGGCTCCTGGAAGCGGAGGCGGAGCTACGTCGCGCCGAGCAGGTCGCCATCGGCGGCCACGCGATCCGCCGCCTGGCGCAGATCTACACCCTGATGGGCCGACTGCGCGGCGCCCAGGAGGACGAGACGGGGTTCGTCTTCTTCGAGCAGGCGATCGAGCTCGCCAAAGCCGTGGAGCCCTCCGTCGCCACCGAAGCGCAGGTGTACCACGCCTACGGCTTGTTCCGCAGCCGGCTCGGGCAGCAGGACGAAGCCCGCGCCTACCTCGAGCGCGCCCGGGAGCTCTTCGACTCGCTCGGGGAAGCGGTCGAGCGCGAGCGCGTCGAGGCGGAGCTCCGCGCGCTGTCCGCCTGACCGCCGGCTAGTTGTTGGTCAACGGATTCTTGTGCCGGGTGGTGTCGGGCTTGGCATTCGTCTTCTTTTTCTGCGTGGATGTGGCGGGCGTTGCGGTGCTCTTGGACCGCGTCGCTGCAGGCTTGGCCGAATGCTTGCCGCCACCGCACGCGGCGAGACCGATCAACACCGCGGCCGCGGCCGCTAGGACGGTTCTCGACATGGCACCCTCCGAGAGACGGGGTTCGGTTCCAATATAAAGACCGAGGCGCCTGCCGGGGGGTGCTACCCCCGGTCTCGCGTGAGCGGGCGGGTCAGACACGTCGGCCCGCCGCCCCCCTTGAGGCAGATCTCCCGCCCCGCGAACTCACGCACCGTCACGCCGGTGCGCTCGAGCCGGGCGCGCGTCTCCCGATTGCCGGTGACCATCAGCACCTCGCGCGGCGCCAGCGCCAGCACGTTGCATCCCAGCGTTTGGAACTCGGGCTCCGCCACCTCGACGAGCTCGATGCCGCGGGCGAGCAGCGCTTCGCGAAACGGCACCGGGATGAGCGGTGCGTAAACGAGGAACAAGTGGCGGTCGATCGGGCTGACGATCGACATGAGGTGGAAGACGTCCTCCGGACCGCGCCAGTGGGGCAGGGGCACCACGACGACCTCGTCCACGCAGCCCCGCACGAGCTCACGCAACTGACGGATTCCGGCATCGTTGGTCCGGTAGCCCCGACCCACGGCCAGGGTGCGCTCGTCGATCCAGCAGACGTCCCCGCCTTCCACGGTCCCGTCGCCGGTGATGCGGCCCCAGATCGGGATCCCGGCGGCGCGGAAGGCGGCCTCCTGCGCGGCGGGCTCGGTGCGCCGCTGCGGCTTACCCATGTTGCAGAGGATAACCCCCCGATCGCAGACGATGGACACGTCCCGCGCATACAGGGAATCGAGACCCACCGTGTGGTCGGGCGGGAGGCGTAGCGTGTCGACGCCCGCGGCCTCGAGCAGCGCGAGGAAGTGCTCGTACTCGGCCCACGCGGCCGTGACGTCCGGGCGGGCGAGATAGCGCAGGTCGCGCCACTGGCGATCGACGGCCACCGCGTCGCCGAACGCGTCGCGCGCGTGCTTCACCGCGACCCGGCGGAGCTTCCCGACGTCCGACTGTCCTCCGATCATCTGCTGCATTGCTGGCCGTGAGTCCCGAGTGGCAGCAAGTTTAGCCCCGTTCCCCCTGCCTGTCATTTCCACGAGGAGACCGCCATGAGCGATGGGACGATGGACCGCCGCGCGTTTCTCGAACATGTCACAGTGGGCTGCGTGGTGCTGGCCGCGCCCCGGCGGCTCCCCGGGCTTGCGCCCGGGGTCAGTGGGCCCACCGGGCAGCTTGCCGCGCCGTTCGAGCTCGAGGAGGTCACCATTGCCGCGCTGCAGGCGGGCCTCGAGTCGGGCAAGTACACCGCGCGCTCGCTCGTGACTGCCTATCTCCAGCGGATCGATGAGCTGGACCGCAAGGGACCGACCTTGCGCGCGGTGCTCGAAGCGAACCCCGACGCGCTCACGCAGGCCGCGGCGCTCGATGCCGAGCGTAAGGCCAAGGGCCCGCGCGGGCCGCTCCACGGCATCCCGGTGCTCGTGAAGGACAACGTCGCGACGCGGGATCGAATGCAGAGCACGGCCGGGTCGCTCGCGCTTTCGGGGGTGACGCCCCCGCGCGACGCCTTTCTGGTCGAGCGACTGCGGGCCGCGGGCGCCGTGCTGCTGGGCAAGGCGAATCTCTCCGAGTGGGCGAACTTCCGCTCGACGCGGTCGTCGAGCGGCTGGAGCGGGCGAGGGGGGCAGTGCCGCAACCCGTATGCTCTCGATCGCACACCGTCGGGGTCGAGCTCCGGCTCGGGCGTGGCCGTGGCCGCCAATCTCTGTGCCGTGGCGATCGGAACCGAGACCGACGGCTCGATTGTCTCGCCGGCCACGTGCTGCGGCATCGTGGGGATCAAGCCGACGCTCGGTCTGGTGAGCCGGTCCGGGGTCATCCCGATCGCTCACAGTCAGGACACCGCGGGCCCGATGGCGCGCACGGTGGCGGATGCCGCGATCCTGTTAAGTGCACTCACGGGGGTCGACGCGCGCGACGAGGCGACCGCCGCGAGCACCGGGCGATCACGGACGGAGTACACCAGCGTCCTCGACCCCGCGGGCTTGAAGGGAGCGCGCCTCGGCGTGTGCCGCTCCCGGTTCATGGGCTACAGCCCGGCCACGGACGCCCTCATGGAGGGCGCGATCGATGCCCTGAAACGCATGGGCGCCGTGATCGTCGATCCCGCGGACATCACCACGGCGGGCCAGTTCGACGACTCCGAATTCGCGGTGCTTCTGTACGAGTTCAAGGCCGACCTGAACAAGTACCTGGGCGAGTGGGCTCCCACCGCCGGCGCCAAGACGCTTGAGGACTTGATCGCGTTCAACGAGCGCACGAAAGAGAAGGAGATGCCGTACTTCGGGCAGGAGATCTTCATTCAGGCGCAGGCCAAGGGGCCGCTCACCGACCAGGACTATCTGCGCGCGCTCGACAAGAATCACCTGCTCGCGCGCACTCAAGGAATCGACACGGTGATGGCCGATCACCAACTCGACGCGCTGATCGCGCCCACGGGCGGACCGGCTGCGCTGATCGACCTGGTGAACGGCGATCCGGGAGGGGGTGGGAGCTTTTCGAGCCCTGCCGCGGTCGCGGGCTACCCCCACGTCACCGTACCCATGGGGCACGTGCGCGGGCTGCCGGTCGGACTCTCGTTTGTCGGGCGGCCGTGGACCGAGGCGGCACTGATCAAGTACGCGTTCGCGTACGAGCAGGCGACCAAGGCACGACGGCCTCCGCGCTTCGCGCCCTCGGCGGACCTATCGGGCGGGTGAGGGGGCTCGCTGGGATCACGCACCGAGGCGCTGCACCTCGCGGTGACGGAAGCAGGTGACGAGGTGGTCGTTCACCATCCCCACAGCCTGCATGAAGGCATAACAGATGGTCGGCCCGACAAAGCGGAAGCCACGCTCGACGAGCGCCGCGCTCATCGCATCCGACTCACGAGACCGGGCGGGGAGATCCCGCAGCGTGCGTCGACGGTATTGCTTCGGCGTCCCACCCACGAAGCCCCAGAGAAAGTCGCCGAACGAGCCGTTGCTTTCCTGGAAGTCGAGGAAGGCCCGGGCGTTGCCGATCGCGGCATTCACTTTCTGGCGATTGCGGACGATCCCCGGATCCTTCAAAAGTTGCGCGATCTTCTTGCGATCGTAGCGGGCTATACGCTCGGGGTTGAACCGGTCGAACGCCTCGAGGAAACGGGCGCGCTTGTGCAAGATGACCCGCCAGGAGAGCCCGGCCTGGAAGCCATCGAGCACGAGCTTCGCGAACAGATCCCGGTCGCCGTGGAGCGGTACGCCCCACTCCTCGTCGTGATACGCGAGCATCACCGGGTCGTCGCCGCCCGCCCAGCAGCGCCTGATCACGGTACCATGCTGCACGGGATCCTCGGAAAAAAGGCGAGAGGAATTGTGCATCGCGCGCCGCCGCGCGGCCAGCCCGGCGCTACATTGCACCGATGCGCTACCTCCGGGTGGTCGAGGAGCAGGGCCGCTACGTCGCCTCACTACCAGAAATGGCCCAGCCAACGCCCGCGCGCGGCGAAGTGCTCATCCGGGTCACGGCATCCGGGGTGAACCGTGCCGACTTGAGCCAGATCGCCGGGCGCTACCCACCCCCGCCGGGTGAGTCCGAGATTCTGGGGCTCGAGGTGTCGGGCACGTTGGTCGAAACCGGAGAGCCGGTCTGCGCGCTGCTCGCGGGTGGCGGGGACGCCGAATACGTCGCGGCGCCCGCGGGGCAAGTGTTTCCGGCGCCGGCCGGCCTCGACTTGGTCAGCGCGGCGGGCATCCCGGAGGCGTTCCTCACGGCCTTCGTGAATCTGATCGTCGAAGGCGGCCTCGAGCGGGAGGCGTCAGTACTGATGCACGCGGGTGCGTCCGGCGTGGGGCTCGCGGCCATCCAGATATCGAAGCGGTCCGGCGCGCGCGTGGCCGCCACGACACGCAGCGCCGACAAGCTCAAGGCCCTCGACGCGGTAGGGGCGGATCTCGCGATCGACACCTCCCGACGGGATTTCGCGGCGGAGATCGAGCAGCGCTGGGGCCGCGACGCGGTGCAGGTGGTGCTCGACCCGGTGGGGGCGTCGACTCTTCCCGGCGACCTGGGGGTCCTAAAGACGGGGGGGCGGATCGTGGTCCTCTCCACCATGTCGGGGTCCGAGGCAAGCCTCGACCTCGCGCTGCTGATGCGGAAGCGTGCAAGGATCGTGGGATCGACGCTCCGGGCCCGGAGCCGCGCCGAGAAAGCCACGATTGTGAGCCGATTCAAGGACGAAATCCTGCCGGGCTTCGCCAACGGAGCACTGCGCGTCGTCGTGGATGCGGTGTTTCCGGTTGCGCGGGCGGCGGAGGCGTTTCAGCGTATGCGTGAAAACCGCAACGTCGGCAAGATCCTGATCGCCTGGCGAAGTGACTGATGTATCTTTCGCGGCCGTGAGACCGGTCCGAACGGCAGGCATCGTCTACGCCGTGGCGTTGGCGGCCGCGTGTCGGGGGGGGAGCGCGCGTAAGCCGGCTGCCGCACGGGTCGCGGCGCCGGATACGGTGCCCCCGCCGGACACGGTCAATCTCTACGCCGCGGCCGGGGCGAACGCGCTCTCAAGCGTCGCGGCGCGGGCCCGGCCGCTCGTCTATGTCCCCAATTCCCACGACGGCAGCGTGACGGTCATCGACCCCCGCCGCTACCGGGTAGTCCGTACGTTTCCGACCGGCGACCTGCCGCAGCACGTCGTTCCCTCGTATGACCTGACGACCCTCTGGGTCGCGAACAACCGCGGGAACAGCCTGACGCCCATCGATCCGGTGACCGGTCGAGAGGGAACGAGGGTACCCGTCGCGGATCCCTACAACCTCTACTTCGCGCCGGACGGTAGGCTCGCGATCGTCGTCGCCGAGCGCCGCCGGGAGCTCGATTTCCGGGACGCGACGACAATGGCGCTGGTCCAGTCGCTCCCGCTTGCGTGTAAGGGCGTGGACCACATGGAATTCACGGCGGACGGCCGCTTCGCGGTCGCGACCTGCGAGTTTTCGGGGCAGCTCGTGAAGGTCGATCTCGCGACTCGCACCGTCGTCGGCTACCTCACCCTCGACCCGGGGGGACTGGACAGCGCGAGCATGCCGCAGGACATCCGCTCGTCGCCGGACGGGCGGGTGTTCTACGTCGCCGACATGAAGGCGAACGGGGTGTTCCTCGTGGACCCCGAGGGGTTCCGCCGCCTCGGGTTCATCGCGACCGGGAAGGGGACGCACGGGATTTATCCGAGCCGCGACGGGCGCTTCATGTACATCACGAATCGCGGCTGGAACACGACGGCCGGCGGACGTCACGGGCCCGGGTCCATCAGCGTGCTGGATCCGCGGACGCGACGCGTGGTGGCGACGTGGCCGGTTCCCGGTGGCGGCAGCCCCGACATGGGGAACGTGAGCGCCGATGGGAAAGAGCTCTGGGTATCGGGTCGCTACGACGAAGAGGTGTACGTCTTCGACACCGAGACGGGACAGATGACGCACCGCATAAAAGTGGGCCACGAGCCGCACGGCCTGTGCGTGTGGCCGCAGCCGGGCAGGTACTCGCTGGGGCACACCGGGAACATGCGGTGAGCCCTCCGCGCCTCGGTCCACGGTCGTTTGACGGGCTCGCGCCCGGCCGATAAGCTATCCCCGCGAGATTGAGAAGGGCACACCGGCGATCCCGCCTCCTCCACACGCCCCGCCGGACGTCCTGAGGGATCCAGACCGCCGAGTTGCCGCGATCTGTCCTCTCTCCCGAAAGGCATGGGACCCATGAAACGCACGTTGCTCCTGGGGCGCGCGCTACGCTTCGCCCTCAGCATCACCCCGGTATCGGTCGCCCTCTCCGCGGCCGCCGCCCAGCAAGGGAACGTCGACCGCCTCGCCCACCGCATCGTCACAACGTCGGTCGCCGTGAGGCCTGGCGAGGTCGTCGTGATCACGGGCGGAAAGCACACCATCCCGCTCATGGAAGCGCTGGCCATTGAAACGCAGAAGGCAGGCGGGATGGCCGCGATCTTGCTCTCCTCTGATAAAGTTGTCCGCTCGCTCAACGTCGATGTGCCGGAGCAGTTCCTGACGCAGGAGCCGCGCTACTTTGCCGAGTGGCTGAAGCGGGCTGATGTGTTCATCACGCTCCCGACGGCCTCGGACATCAAGGCGCTCGACGCAGGTGTTCCGGCGACGCGGCTGGCGAAGGTGAACGAGGCTGGGCAGTTCTTGCCCCCTCTTTTGGACGACATGAAGTTCAGGGAACTGGACATCTCCTATCCCACCAGGGAGCGCGGTGCTTCGTGGGGCATCGAGGGCCAGACGTACGTGACGATGATGTGGAACGCGATCGGGGCGGACTACCAGCGGATCGCCCAACAGGGGGATGCACTGCGCGACCTGCTCCAGGGGGCCAAGAGCGTCCACGTCACCTCCCCGAGCGGCACCGACGTGACGTTCGCGGTGGAAGGCCGCCCGGCCTTCGTGGACGAGGGCGTCATCACCGCGGAGAAGGCCAAGGGCAAGAAGTTCCTCGCTCGAGACGTGGGGCTGCCCGGCGGAACCGTGTTCATGGCGCCGCTCGAAACGTCTGCGAACGGTCGCGTGGTCGTCCCGCGGGTGCAGTGCAGGTTCCTGACGATGACCGGCGTCAGCTTCGAGTTCAAAGACGGCAAGCTGGAGAATCTGAAGGCGACTAAGGGCCTGAACTGCCTGAATGAGCTGATGTCCGCGTCGGGTGGGCCGACCAACGTCATCGGGGGGTTCTCGATCGGGCTCAATCCCGGCCTGAAAGTGCACGAAGAGGGGAACGCGGCCTACTACGGTGGGGGAAGCGCAGCCGGGGTCGTCTACGTCTCCATCGGGGACAATCAGCTGCTTGGAGGAGGCAACATCACGACCGGCAACTTCGGGTTTGGCTTCCCAATCAGGGACGCAACGGTGGCGATCGACGGCAAGACCGTGGTCGAGCGCGGCAAGCTGTCGTTCTGATCTCCGACATGAATCACATCGCGGGAAGGCTCATCCTGATCACCGGCGCAAGTTCGGGAATCGGCGAGGCGTGCGCGCGGCGGTTCGCGGCCGAAGGGGCGGACCTGGTGCTGTGGGCGCGGCGGGCCGAGCGTTTGGAGCGGCTGGCGGCCGAGCTCGGGGCGGAGCACCAGGTGTCGCTCTCGCTCGCAGTGGTCGACGTACGGGACCGCGCTGCGGTGAACCGGGCCGCGGAGGCCCTGGTGCGGGCCGGTCGCGTGCCGGACGTCCTCATCAACAACGCCGGCCTCGCGAGCGGCCTCGCGAAGATTCACGAGGGCGATCCCGAGGACTGGGATCGCATGATCGACACCAACCTGAAGGGGCTGCTGTACGTGAGCCGGGCCATCATGCCGCACATGGTGGCGCGGCGCCGCGGGCACGTGGTGAACATCGGCTCGACCGCCGGCCATCAGACCTACCCGATGGGGAACGTGTACAACGCGACCAAGTTCGGCGTGCGGGCCCTCACGGAGGGCATGAACCTCGACGTCGCGGGCACGTCGGTCCGGGTGTCGGCAGTGGACCCGGGGTTCGTCGAAACGGAGTTCTCTGAGGTCCGCTTCCACGGCGACCGGGAGCGCGCCGCGGCGGTGTACCAAGGGTTCAAGCCGCTGTCGGCGGACGACGTCGCGGACGCGATCGCATACGTGGTGAACCTGCCCGAGCACGTGAACATCCTCGATGTGATCATCGTGCCGACGGCGCAGCGCAACGTGTACGTGGTGGACCGGGAGCCATGAACGCCGGCGTCGCGTCCGTCCTCCTTGCCGCGGTCGCTGGGCTTGCCGCGTGCGACAACGGCAACGGCCCGCCGCCGCCCCAGGCATCGCAGCTCCGCGTACTGCACACGATTCGCGGTGGACCATCGCTCACCGTGTTCGTCGATGGGGCGCGGGGGAGCACGTTCGCGTTCGGCCAGTTGAGCCGGTCGGTCTTCCTGTCGCCGGGGCAGCACGACCTGGTGTTCGTGGCGTCGGACATGACCAACAGTTTGCTCTTGCTGTTCAACACGGCGGAGGGCGAGAACTACAGCGTGTTCGCGATCGATACGACGATCAGCGGCATGCACACCATCGAGCCCGTGTTCGTGCTCGACACGGGCGCGGTGCCACCGGCGGGACACGGCCGGCTCCGGATCACCAACTTTGCCGCGGCAGCGCCGGCGATCGATGCCCATCGCACGCAACCGGACAGCACCGGATTGCTCGTGAGCGCGCAGCCGCTCAACTTCCGCGCCGTGACGCGCTACTTCGACGGCGCAGCGGGCGACTGGAGCGTCGTGATCTCCCACGCCAGTACGACCGACACCCTGCTTGCGACGGGGACGATCTCGATCGCCGACGGGCAGGTGCGCACAGTGGTAGTGCTCGATTCGACCGCCGGGCTCGTCACCTGGCGGCTGGTGCCGAACCGGAACTAGCCGCCCGCGCCGCCCCGGCGAACTGTCGCACGATCTCTCCGGCAGGCTCCACGCAGGTGATGCCGCTGACGCTCTTCCCCGCCTGCCAGTAGTCCCGCGACGACGGTCCGGCGAAGTTGCCGCGCTTCAGGCGCCATGCCGAATTGAGCGCGTACAGGGTGCGCATGAAGTGCTTGGTTCGCCGGTGCCGCAACAGCCAGCGCGGGATG
>WNEO01000552.1_pt1 | contig 10751 bp, 8 predicted proteins | sample 5399941 | NCBI WGS metagenome assembly WNEO01 (sample SAMN13153328, study PRJNA577476) | soil metagenome | isolation source: 20 cm grassland meadow soil 2 days after 3rd rain plot 2 | place: USA:California | collected 2015-11-11
AGCGATCAGGCGGCCGAGCGTCTTGATGACCAGCGCAACGCGACCCTCGATTTCGTGAATGGCACGCGCATGAGCCGGGTCGAGCGCCGCCGCCACCCGCAGCTGCGTCAGCGTCTCCTGAGCCGACCCCCTAGCGTACTGCAGGAACCGGCGAAACTCGGGGATGCTGCCCCGGCCACAGGCCTCCGCTATGTTTGAGCTGACGGAGAGCGCCGCCCGAACGAGCTGGTCCGCACGTGGCGCGGCTCCAGGTCCGGATAGCTTCTTGCTCAGACGCGCTACCTGGACAGAGACCTCCACCGCGACTTCGTGTATCCACAAACGACGAGCATAAGCGCGCAGCGTCATGGCGAACCATAGGAGAGGAACTGCGTGAAGGCGTCACCCTTTTCCCGCCTTTGCGGGACGTTTCTGTGCAACGTCTCCGCGCGACGCCTCTGCTTGACGGTGTTCTTGCTGTCCGCCTGCGACGGCGTCTCCCGCCCCGACGACACGTTGGGCCTCCAGAGCGCCGCCCGCTGGGAATGGCACGGACGTCTCGTGGTGGAGGCGGACTCCGCGCTCACCCTCGTTCGGATGAGGATCGACACGACGCACGGGGGCGGCGACGTGGGCCTGGCGCGATACGATTTCAATCCCGCCGTCGGCGAAGGAGACGAGTACTCGCTCACCCTCGCGTTGGACCTGGGGCGCGCGCGCGACCTGCGGCCGAACGTCGCGTACACGCTGGGCCCACCGCCCGCGCGCCTCACCGCCTACGCGACGGTGACCTGCTTGTGCCGCCCTCTGAAGCCGGACTCGGTCCGCGGCACCTTCACGCTCGCGACGCGCGGCCTGCGGCAGATCACCGGTCGCGTGGACGCGACCCTGTATTTTACGGAGTGGAACGACGCCGCCCGCCACGTGACCTACTCGCTGCACCAGCGCATTGACTTGGTCAAATAGAACGGCGGCGGTCTGGGGGACGGGCGGACTGGGGGTCGGCATCGTGCTCGGGTTGCTGACCGCCTGTCCGCCGGACCGCCTGACCGCCCAGTCTGTCCCTCCCACGATCGACACGATCGTCGTCGTGAACCGCAACGTGTTCGACCTCCACGAGGCCGATGCGCCCAGCTTCATCGCGCGGCTCGCGAACCGGCTGCACGCGCGCACGCGTGCCGGAGTCATCCGCAGCACGCTGCTCGTCAATCCCGGGGACCGCTACGACTCGGCGCGCGTCGCCGAGAGCGAGCGGGCGTTACGCAACCTGTATGTCTTCAGTCGTGTACGGATCGATACCACGCGACTCGAGGGCCGCCTCGCGCTCCGCGTCTCCACCACCGACGGCTGGAGCACCAAGCCGCAGATCGGCTACTCGTCGGCCGGCGGCGACGTCACGTGGATGGTCGGCCTGGTGGAAGACAACCTGCTTGGCACCGCGACGTCCCTCACCGCCGTGTACAACAAGACGCCCGACCGCCGCATCTTCGATCTCGGGTACGTGAACCCCCACTTCTTCTCGCGCCGCGGTTGGCTGCAGGCCAAGCACAGCAACAAGTCGGATGGCAACCGGGGCACCTGGCTCATGGGCGTGCCGTTCTACGAGACGGCCGCGCGGCACGCGCTCCTCACCGACGGCGAGGCGGCGTCGGAACGGGTGCTCGTCTTCCGGCGTGACCCCTTGGGGCACAGCGTCGTGGACACGGTGGCGCGGCGCGCGCTGCGCGTGGGGATCGCCGCGGGGTTCGCCCCGCGCACGACCACGGAAGGCTACCTGCGACTGTGGCTCGCCGGCCAGTGGCGCCGCGAGAACTTCGATTCCCTGGGCACGACGCCATTCCCGCGCTCCCTGTTCGGCACGGGGGGCGTGGGTATCGACCTGGCCCACGTGCGCTTTCAAGTGCTGGAGCGGTTCAACTCGTACGCCCGGCGCGAGGACGTGGACATGTCGCAGGTACTTCACGTCGGGGTATGGGCGGCACCCCGCGCGTGGGGATATCCGTCCGGCCAGGCGGGCGTCGGGCCGGAGGTCAGCGTGCAGCTGGCGGCGCCCTGGCGGCGTGGGTTCGCGGTGCTGCGGGCCGGGGCGAACGGCGTGTTGACCGCGGGGGCTCCCGACTCGGCGCGCGTGGCGGGCGCGTTGACGGTTGCGAGCCAGAATCTCCGCGATCAGACGCTGATTCTCCACGTCGAAGCTGCCCAACTGCGCCGCGCGAAGCCCGGCAACGAGTTCGATCTCTGGACCTCGCAGAACGGGCCGCGCGTCTTCGGCATCCACCAGTTCACGGGCACCCGCATGGTATGGCTGGCGCTCGAAGATCGCGTGCTCGTCACGGACGAGCTGTGGGGCCTCCTCGGAGTGGGTGTGGCGCCGTTTCTCGACTACGGCGGGGCGTGGTACGCGGGCGAACCGCCGCGCCTGGGTGGCGACGTCGGCGTGTCGCTACGCATCGGCCCGACCCGCGCGGTGCGAGGTGACGTCGCGGACTTTGCCGTCGGATACCGCTTCGGAAAGGGCTTCGCCGGAAGCCGCTGGGGCTTCGCGATCCGCAAGGGTGTGAGGTACTGAGCGCCCCCCCTCCATGCATCACTGCATGTCCGATCTGCGGTAACGTCGCCCTCCTGAGTGCGCGGGTGAACCCGCGACTCGGCATGTGTCAGTAAACTGACAGACGCTCTGCCGCTTCAGCGGTACGCGCCGAGCCGCGGCTTCAGCCGCGATCACGGGGCTCGGGGTGCAACTATTCCGGCATGGGCGGCGTTAGCACGGTCATGGAGACTGAGACGAAGCACCCGACCGCGAGCCGGCGCGGCCCGATGATCACCCCGATCCTCGTGGTCGCCAGCCTGTGGACGCTGCTGCACGTGTACGTGGGGCAGCGCTTGCTCGCCCCAACGTCGCTGGCGCCCGGATGGCGCCTGCTCGGCTGGGTGGGGATCCTGTTGCTCATCCTCGCACCGTTCGTGGCGCTGTTCGCCGGACGGACCGAGCGGCTGCCCGCGAACCGAGGCCTCGAGGTCGCCGGCTTCACGGCGATGGGACTGTCGTCGCTCTTGATCGTATTCGCGCTGGCTGGTGACGCGCTGCATGTGCGGGCCTGGCTCGGCGTCGGCACCTTTCAGCTGGCGGTCGTGGGGAGCGCCGTCGCCGTTCTGGTGATCGGTCTGTGGCGGGCGCGCCGGCCTGCCATCGTGCGCGTGGTGGATGTCCCGATCAGGGGGCTTCCCTCCGATCTCGAGGGATTCCGCATCGCGCAGCTGTCCGACCTGCATGTCGGCCCGACGCTCAAACGGGATTTCGTCGAGCGCGTGGTGGACACGACCAACGGGCTCCAGCCCGATGTGATCGCTCTGACGGGGGACGTGGCCGACGGCTTCCCCCCCGCGCTGCGCGACGAGGTGGCGCCGCTCGCCGGACTGCGGGCGCCGCACGGGAAGTACTTCGTTACGGGCAACCACGAGTACTACTGGGACGCGGCCGCGTGGGTGCGCGAGCTGGAGGGGCTCGGCTTCAGCGCCCTCGTGAACGGACACCAGGTAATCCACCGGGGGGCCGGTCGGATCGTCGTCGCCGGGGTCACGGACCTCTCGAGCGGCGGCCTTCCCGGGCACACCTCCGATCCGGCGGCGGCGGTCGCGGGAGCGCCGGAGAGCGACGTCCGCGTGCTGCTGGCGCATCAGCCGAAGAGCGCGTTCGCGGCCCGCGCCGCCGGGTACGACCTGCAGCTCTCGGGGCACACGCACGGCGGGCAATACTTCCCGTTCAACCTGCTGGTGCGGCTGTTCCAACCATTCGTCGCGGGACTCCACCGGCTGGAGGCGATGTGGCTGTACGTGAGCCGGGGCACGGGCTATTGGGGGCCGCCGCTCCGCCTGGGCGCGCCCGCCGAGATCACGCTGATCCAGCTTACGCGCGCTTGAGCCCGTCCAGCCGCCCACCCGAATGGGTAGCACCCCGCAATCGCCCGGCCTTGACGGTCGTGGGACCCCGGCGTATCGTCCGGGTCCTGTCGTACCGTAGCGGCACCGTTCCGATTTGGAGTGACATCGACTCGTGATGCAGCTCGCGCTGGTCCTGCTTCTGGTCCTGGTCCTGCTGAGCATTAGCTCAGGACAGGGTCTGCGGCGCGCGCCAAACAAGCACATGAGCAGCTAGCGATACAAGAAGGACGCAGTGAGCGCCGCGGACCCAAGAAGGTCCGCGGCTTTTTTTTCGCCATCCACGCGAGACACGGAGCCCGGGAGCCACCCATGGGGAGAGACGTCATCATCTTCGATACCACCCTGCGCGACGGCGAGCAGGCGCCCGGCAATTCGATGACGGCCGAGGAGAAGCTGCGTCTCGCCCGCCAGCTGGATACGCTGGGGGTGGACGTGATCGAAGCGGGGTTCCCGAGCGCGTCGGAGGGCGACCGGCGGGGTGTGCTGGCGATTGCCGAGTCGGTGCGTCGTCCCGTGATCGCCGCGCTCGCGCGCTGTCACGACCGGGACATCGACCTCGCTGGTGAGGCGGTGCGGCCGGCCGCGCGACCTCGGGTGCACGTCTTCATCGCCACGTCCGACCTGCACCTCCAGTGCAAGCTGCGGCTCAGTCGCGACCAGTGTCTCGAGCGGGCCGGCGAAGCGGTCCGGCGCGCCCGCCGCTATACGGACGACGTGGAGTTCTCGGCCGAAGACGCGACCCGCACGGATCTGGAATTCCTCTGCCGGGTGGTCGAGGCGGCCATTGCCGCCGGGGCGACCACGATCAATCTCCCGGACACGGTCGGGTACGCGTTGCCCGTCGAGTACGGCGCCATGTTCCGCGCGGTGCGGGAGCGCGTTCCCGGCGCCGACCGCGTCGTGTTCAGCGCGCACTGCCACGACGACCTCGGGCTCGCCGTAGCCAACTCGCTCGCGGCGATCGAAGCCGGTGCCGGACAGGTCGAATGCACCGTGAACGGCATCGGTGAGCGCGCCGGTAATGCGGCGCTGGAAGAGATCGTCGTGGCGGGGCGGGTGCGGCCGCACGCGGTCGCGTTTCACTGCGGCGTCAACCCGCAGGAGCTGTACCGCACGAGCCAGCTGCTGTCACACGTGATCGGCGTGTTCCCCCAGCCCAACAAGGCCGTCGTCGGCCGCAACGCCTTCGCCCACGAAGCGGGAATCCACCAGCACGGGGTCCTGCAGAACGGCCTCACGTACGAGATCATCCGTCCGGAAGAGGTGGGGGTGGCGCGCTCGAGCCTGGTCCTCGGCAAACACTCGGGCCGGCATGCGCTGGAACGGCGGTACCGCGAGCTCGGCTACGAGGTGGACGACGCCACGCTGCGGAAGCTGTACGACGAGTTCACCACGCTGGCGGACAAGAAGCGCGAGATCCTGGACGAGGACCTGCTCGCGCTGCTGCATGGCCGGTTCCACGATGCGCCGGAGGTCTACCGGCTGGCGCATCTCCAGGTGACGTGCGGCACGGTGTCCGCGACGGCCGAGGTGCGGCTGGCGGGTCCCTGGAATGGAGCGGAGCGGGGCGCGACAGCGGTCGGCAACGGGCCGATCGCCGCCGCATTCGCGGCGATCGCGAAGGTCGTGGGGCGCCAGGTGGACGTCTTGAACCTCACCGTCCAGTCGGTCACCCCGGGGCGTGACAGCCTGGGGCAGGTGCTGGTGCAGGCGCGGATCGACGGGAAATCGCTCTCCGGGCACGGGGCCTCGACCGACATCGTCGAGGCGAGCGCCCGCGCCTTGGTGCATGCCCTCAACAAGGTGAGCCACGCGGATCAGCTGGAGGACCAGTCGCTCAATGCCAGCTACTTCTGGGGAGTGTGAGTCGATGAGCGAGATGCTCTCGGGGGCGGCGATCCTGTGCCGCGCGCTCGTCGACGCCGGGGTCGAAGTGATTTTCGGCTATCCCGGCGGCGCCATCATGCCGTTTTATCACGCGTTGCCGGACCACCCTCGGCTGCGGCACATCCTGGTGCGGCACGAGCAGGCGGCGGCCCATGCGGCCGACGGCTACGCCCGGGCGAGCGGGCGCGTGGGAGTGTGCGTCGCCACATCCGGACCAGGAGCCACGAACCTCGTGACGGGGCTCGCGGCGGCGTACATGGACAGCTCGCCGGTCGTGGCGATCACGGGGCAGGTATCCCGCCCCATGATCGGTCGCGATGCGTTCCAGGAAACCGACATCGTCGGTATCACACTCCCGATCACGAAGCAGAATTATCTGGTCGAGGACGTGACCGACCTGGCGGACATCGTGGCCGAAGCGATGGCGATCGCGGTGGACGGGCGGCCCGGGCCGGTGTTGATCGACGTTCCGAAGGACGTGCAGAACCAGAAGATCGAATGGCGGGGGGCCCAGGCTTCGGGAGCAGCCTCCCACCGGGATCCCCGCGCTGGCGCGCGGGGTCAGTCACTGACCCCGGGCGCAAGCCCGGGGTCGCTCGAAGACGGAGTTCGTGCAGCGGCGCGACTCATCGCCGGAGCCGAGCGCCCGCTGCTCATGGTCGGGCACGGGGTGATCCTCTCGGAGGCCTACGCGGAAGTTCGGACACTGGCGGAAAAGACCGGGATTCCCGTCATCACGACTCTCCTAGGGATCAGCGCCTTCCCGGACGGCCACCCCCTGCACCTGGGCATGCCCGGCATGCACGGCGAGGTGCACGTGAACCGCGCGATCCAGAACGCCGACGTCATCGTCGGTATCGGCTTGCGGTTCGACGACCGCGTCACGGGCAACACGGCGAGCTTCGCCCCCCAGGCCCGTATCGTCCACATCGATCTCGACCGCGCGGAGATCGGGAAGAACGTGCCGGTCGCCGTCGGCATCGTGGGCGACGCCCGCGACATCACCCGCCGTCTGGTGGCGGCGGTGGAGCCGCGCCGGTGCGAGCGCTGGGTCGAGCACATCCGCGGGTTCGTGCGCACGCGAACCGAGTCGTATCGCGGCGACCTGTCGCCCGAGGCGATCCTCGCGTCCATTTACGAGGCGAGTCATGGTGACTGCACCATCGTAACCGACGTGGGCCAGCACCAGATGTGGGTCGCGAAGCTCTATCCCTACCAGCGTCCCAACACGCACATCACCTCCGGGGGCCTCGGCGCCATGGGGTTCGCCGTGCCGGCGGCCATGGGCGTGCACCTCGCGCGGCCCGCCGGGACCGTGTGGGCCATCTCGGGCGACGGCGGCTTCCAGATGAACATGGCCGAGATGGCGACCATGGTGCAGGAAGGGCTGCCGGTGAAGATGGCCGTGTTCAACAACGGCTACCTCGGGATGGTGCGGCAGTGGCAGCAGTTCTTCCATGAGAAGCGGTACTCGTGCACGCCGATCTGGAGCCCGGACTACGTGAAGCTGGCCGAGGCGTACAGCATCCCCGGCTTCCGGGTGAAGGAGGCGAGCGAGCTGGCCGACGTGGTCGGGCGGGCGAATGCCGAGCCGGGGCCGGCGCTGGTCGAGTTCTTGATCGAGCAGGAAGCCAACGTGTACCCGATGATCCCGCCCGGGGGCTCGCTCTCGGAGCCGATCGAGGCGGAGCCGGCCGCCGCGGCGGGCGATTGAGCGGCGTGTCCGCCCCTCCCCCCCACTCCGCCCACACGGTTGCGGTGCTGCTGGATGACGCGCTGGTGACGTTGAACCGCGCGTTCGGCGTACTGCGGCGGCGCAATGTTCCGATCGAAGGGCTCGCGCTGCACCCGAGCGGAACCGCCGGCGTGTCGCGCCTGACGTTCGTGCTCAAGGCCGATCCGCTGACCGCCGATCGGGTGGCGCAGCAGCTGCACAAGATGATCGGGGTGCGCTCGGTGATGGTCCTCGCGAACGACGATTCCTCTACGGAGGCGAAACGATGAGCTCGACGGAAACGCGCATTTTCTACGATACCGACGCCGATCCCGCCCGGCTGCAACACCGCGTCGTCGCCGTGATCGGATACGGCAGCCAGGGTCACGCGCACGCGCTGAACCTTAGGGATTCGGGGGTCGGGGCACGGGTCGTGGTGGGCCTGCGGCCGGGTGGGGGCTCATGGGAGCGCGCCAGGGCCGAGGGTTTGGACGTGCGGCCGGTCGCGGAGGCGGCGCGCGAGGCCGACGTGATCATGATGCTCGTCCCCGACCAGGAGGCGCGGGCGGTGTACGAGGCCGGCGTCGCTCCAGCGCTCGGGCGCGGCAAGACGCTCCTCTTCGCTCACGGGTTCAACATCCACTTCCGCGAGATCGTGCCTCCGGCCGGGGTGGACGTCGCGATGATCGCCCCCAAATCTCCCGGACACCTGGTGCGCAGCGAGTTCCAGGCGGGTCGGGGCGTGCCGGCGCTCGTCGCGGTGCACCAGGACGCGAGCGGCAATGCCTTGGCCGATGCGCTCGCGTATGCAGCGGGGATCGGCTGCGCCCGCGCGGGCGTGTTCGAGACGACGTTCCGCGAGGAGACGGAGACCGATCTGTTCGGCGAGCAGACCGTCCTGTGCGGCGGCGTTACCGCGCTGATCCAAGCCGGTTTCGAGACGCTCACGGCCGCAGGGTACGCACCGGAGATCGCCTACTTCGAGTGCATGCACGAGCTGAAGCTGATCGTGGACCTGATGTATCGCGGCGGCATGAAGTTCATGCGGTACTCGATCAGCGACACCGCGGAATACGGCGATTACACCCGGGGCCCGAAGATCGTGACGCCGGAGGTGCGGGCCGCGATGCAGCGCATCCTGGCGGATATCCAGTCCGGTAGCTTCGCGCGGGAGTGGATCGCCGAGAGCCAGGGGGGCGGCCGCCGGTTCCAGGCGTTGCGGCGCGCCGGTGCCGAGCATCCGATCGAGCAGGTCGGCGCGAAGCTGCGCGCCATGATGCCGTGGACGGAGGAAGGAAAGGGGACCCGGGGCTCGGGGCTCGGGGCTCGGAGTTCGGACAAGACCCCCGATCCCCGAACCCCGAGTCCCGAACCCCTGAGAGCATGACCGCGCGGACCCTGTTCGAGAAGGTCTGGGCCGCGCACGTCGTCGATCAGTTCCCCGAGGGCCCGGCGCTCCTGTACGTGGACCTGCATCTGGTCCACGAGGTGACGTCGCCCCAGGCGTTCGAGGGGTTGCGGCAGGCGGGGCGCCGGGTGCGCCGGCCGGCGCTGACGGTGGCGACGGTGGACCACAACGTCCCCACGGGGGACCGCGCGGCGCCGATCGCCGATCCGATTGCCGCGCGGCAGCTCGAGGCGCTCGCGGTGAACGCGCGGGACTTCGGGCTGGAGCTGTTCGATCTCCGATCGCCGCAGCAGGGAATCGTGCACGTGATCGGCCCCGAGCTGGGCCTCACCCAGCCGGGCATGGTGATCGTGTGCGGCGACTCGCACACCGCCACCCATGGCGCCTTCGGGGCGCTGGCCCTGGGCATCGGCACGAGCGAAGTCGAGCACGTGCTCGCGACACAGTGCCTCGTGTGGTCGAAGCCCGGGACCATGGAGGCCTGCGTCACAGGCGCGCTTGCGCCTGGCGTCACTGCCAAGGACTTGATCCTCGCCCTGATCGGCCGGATCGGGACGGCCGGCGCCACGGGATACGTCATCGAATACACGGGAGAAGCGATCCGTGCGCTCTCGATGGAGGAGCGGATGACGGTGTGCAACATGTCGATCGAGGCGGGCGCGCGGGCCGGCATGATCGCCCCGGACGAGAAGACAGTCGCGTATCTCAAGGGCCGGCCGCGGGCCCCGAGCGGCGCGGCGTGGGACCGCGCCGTCGAGCGGTGGCGGGAGCTGCGCACCGATCCCGGCGCGACGTACGACAAGCACGTCCAGCTGGAGGCAGCGGAGGTAGCGCCCCAGGTGACCTGGGGAACGAGCCCCGGCATGGTTACTCGCTCGAGGGGCTCCCGATCGACCGCGTGTTTCTGGGGTCTTGCACGAACGCCCGGATCGAGGACCTGCGCGCCGCGGCCCGCACCGTCCGGGGCCGGCACGTCGCGACGGGCGTCCGAGCGATGGTGGTCCCGGGATCGCAGCAGGTGAAGGCCCAAGCGGAGAAGGAAGGGCTGGACCGCGTGTTCAGCGAGGCGGGGTTCGAGTGGCGCAACGCGGGATGCTCGATGTGCCTCGGGATGAATCCCGACGTGCTGCAGAGCGGGGAGCGCTGCGCCTCGACGTCGAACCGCAACTTCGAGGGGCGCCAGGGACGCGGCGGGCGCACCCACCTGATGAGCCCGCCCATGGCCGCGGCCGCCGCGGTGGCGGGCCGGATCGTGGACGTCCGCAGCTGGGGGAGGGAGCCCGCCGCCCGATGACGGAGCCCTTCGTGCGCCACACCGGTCGGCTGGCGGCCCTGGCGCGCGCCAACGTCGATACCGACCAGATCGTTCCGAAGCAATTCTTGAAGCGGGTGGAGCGAACAGGGTTCGGACCTGCGCTGTTCCACGACTGGCGCTTCCGGCCCGACGGCAGCCCGAATCCCGATTTCGAGCTCAATCAGCTGACCGCCCGAGGGGCCACTATCCTCCTCGTCGGGGAGAACTTCGGCTGCGGCTCGTCGCGCGAGCACGCGGTCTGGGCGCTCCGCGAGTACGGCTTCCGCGCGATCCTGGCGCCGTCGTTCGCGGACATCTTTTTCGCGAACTGCTGTCAGAACGGGCTCGTCCCCGTGCGCCTCCTGCCCCAGGAGATCGCCGAGCTGTTCCGCCGCCATCAGGCGGCGGGCGGCGAGTACCAGCTCACGGTCGACCTCGCGGAGCAGCGTGTGGTCGACGGCCTCGGGTTCCGCACCACGTTTTCCATGGAGCCCTACCGCCACGAGATGCTGCTCCACGGCCTCGAC
>WNEO01000433.1_pt1 | contig 10712 bp, 10 predicted proteins | sample 5399941 | NCBI WGS metagenome assembly WNEO01 (sample SAMN13153328, study PRJNA577476) | soil metagenome | isolation source: 20 cm grassland meadow soil 2 days after 3rd rain plot 2 | place: USA:California | collected 2015-11-11
AACGAAGGCGTCCTTTTTCCTTGCGGACGGCATTGAGACTTCTGCGCTCCAATAGTTGCGCAAAAAAACCCTGGGTAAAGTCCTCTGCCTCCTCTGGCCCAAAACCCTGCCGCCGCAGGAAGGCATAAATGGGTCGCCAATACGTGCGGCAAAGCTTTTCGAGCGCTTCTTGTGCCGCTGGCGATTCGCCCTGCGCAGTTAGCACCACGCTCCAGTGCGTCGTCGTAAACGCGACCGGGCTCCCGCAGGCGCGGGACGCATTTCCGCCAATCCCGGTTAGCCAAGTCACTTCATCAGCAGGGCTCACGCTACGATCCAAGTAAGAACTTCCTCCAAAATCAAGTCTGCATTGTCTTGGCGGCGCTCCGCTTGTCATCGCTTGTGACTAATGTGAATCTTATCGTTACGCATGGCGCGATTGCATCGACAGAATTATTACGACATAGAGCGCATCATCGAATTCGATTTTGTGCGCGCGACGGAGGCTGCGGCGCTCAACTCGTTACGTTGGCTGGGGCGCGGCGACAAGGAAGCGGCCGACGCGGCAGCCTGCGACGCAATCCGCGGCATGTTCGATCTCATGAACATCTGCGGCGAAGTCGTGATCGGCGAAGGAATCAAGGACGAGGCGCCGGGCATTTTCAAAGGTGAACAACTCGGCACATGGATTCCCGGTTCGCCGCAGTTTGATATTGCGATCGATCCAATCGATGGCACCACGAATATTTCCAAAGGCGCGCCCAACTCGATCAGTTGCATCGCGGCGGCCAGTCCCGAGAAAGGAGTAAAAGTGGCGCTGTGCGATGTGCCTTCCTTTTACATGATGAAGTTATCTTACGGGCCGCGGGTGATTCAGTACACCCAGAAGCGCGGCGACGCGTTGCAACTGGAAGCGCCCATTGCCGAGACGCTCGCCATCGTGGCCCGCGCCCTTGAGAAACGGGTCCAGGACGTAATCGTGATGATGCTCGATCGGCCGCGGCACAAAGAGATCGTTGATGAAATTCGCAAGGCCGGCGCGTCTTTGCGCATGATCAGCGATGGCGACATTGCGGCAGCGATGGCGCCGTCGATTCCCGACAGCAATGTCGACCTTTACATGGGCATCGGCGGTTCACCCGAAGCAGTGCTGGCGGCGGCTGGAATCAAATGCCTCGGGGGCGAGATGCAGTCCAAGATGTGGCCGCGGGATGAGAAGGAACGGCAAAAATTGGTCGACGACGGCTACGAAAAAGATTTGAGCCGCGTTTTCTCGGCGGACGATCTGGCTAACGGCAAAAACATCGTTTTTTGTGCAACTGGAATCAGCGACAGCGCGCTTTTACGCGGCGTCAAAGGGCAAGGTGCCGCGGCCACCACCCATTCCATTTTGATGCGCGCGAAGAGCAGGACAGTGCGCTTCATCCGCGCCACCCACGATTTGCAGACAAAGACCATCCGGCTCCGCTCTGATAATCGGGAACATCTGATTTGATTGAAGAAGCGCTCCATGAGGTCGACTTTCCTGGAAACATTTGAGTGACGGTCACAGACTGCCCGCTGCGGAAAGAACGATCTCTTCGCTCGACAGCACGATCTCCATTTGTTTAAATCAGAAAAAACCGCCGCTTACGCATATGAGACAAATACCCAAAACTGAATTGTCGCCGACCAACGGCTGTGTCATCGACACGAAATGGACCCTCGGCCCACTGAGTTATCACTCGAGTGCCGCCGGCAAACTAAAGGTGGAGCCATCCAAAGAAATCATCCGCCTGCCGGAGATCGTGCTTTACGATCACGCCGGGTTTGCTGGGGCTTACGCGCGTACTAACCTTAGTTTTCATTATGTCGGCGATTTCTGGAACGACCGGATCAGTTGTCTCATTGTCGTGAGCGGCGTCTGGCGCTTTTATCGCGACGACTATTACAAGGGCCCTTCCTGGGACCTCGGCCCGGGATATTACGAAAGCTTCTTCACCGAAAAAGGCCCCGACGACGTTGTCAGCTCGTTTCAGGCCATCGCGCTGACGTAACACGGCAAGGAATTAGACGGAGCTTCGCATCTATTTACGTTCCGATTGCGACTGTCGCTACTCTCGCGGTCGCGCTGATCCCGGTCGTGCAGATAATGCGCTGGATAAATGCAACTAAGAAGACCTACCGAATCGCTCCAACCGACGGTTCCCCAGTGAGCCTAAAAACTTCTTCTGCGCAGCCCCAGGAGAGAGTGAAGCCAGAGCCGCCGTGACCGTAGTTCTGGATGACGGTGCGGCCGTCGCGAAGCTTTCCGCGTTCGAGGCGCACGCCTGACTTTCGGAATGGGCGGAGACCGACTCGCTCGGCTCGGACCCTTGGCTTGTCGATCTTCAAGATGCCGCTGCACTCGGCAACGATGCGCGATGTTGATGTTGGATCGACCTCGCAATTGTCGCTCACTTCGTTTGTTCCGCCGAAGACGCAATCGTTCGTCCGCGGGATGGCGTACATGAGCGGGGCGTCGTCACAAACGATCCCGCAAGAGAGATTATCGATCTTCGGGACGATCGCGACTTGGCCGCGATGCGGCTCAAGATCGGCATCGGGAACAAGGGTCTTTGCGCCAATTCCGGAGCAATTTATGACAAGATGGAATTCAGGACTGACAGCTTCAGGTTTTTCGAAGCGCACGTCCCCGTTGATTTCGCCACCAGCAGCCAGGAAGCGCTTGGCGAGATAATCGAGGTAGATGGTCGTATCCATTAGTGGAACATTCATCATGAAGCCGCTCGTGAACGCCGGCAGCACTTCATCGCGGTTGATCTGTCGTGCGCCGAGACGGATGGCCCACTGTGGAATTTGAATTTCACCAGTGCGTGAAAATTGGCGCAACTCGATCATCGAAACGCCGCTGCGCGCGTCTTTGCTAAGATCGACAAGCACGTTGTAGGTCTGGAGCGCCCACGCGATCACTTTTTCGACCGGCTCGGCATCGTACGGGAACCAAAGTGCTGCCGCGGCCCCAGAAGTTGTTTGTTGGCCGGTTTCTTTCGCGAAAATCGCTATGTGACATCCGCGTTCGGCAAAAAGAACGCCGCAAGTAAGTCCCGAGACGCCGGCACCCACGATTGCTACTCGACGCTCCATCAGAATGATCTACGTGCAATGAGTTACCGCGTCATATAAAATAGCCGGCAATGGTTTCGCTAAATCGAGATGCGTTGAGGGAAAAAGTTCTCGCGGGTGAACGGATTTCGAGTGGAGAAGCGCTCGAAGTATCGCATTGGCCGCTGGAGGAATTGGGCGCTCTCGCAAATGCGCGCCGGGACTTGGCAAAGTCGAGAAGCTACGGCGGACGCGGCTGCGAGATCGTCACTTACATTATCGATCGAAACATTAATTACACGAATGTCTGCAATGTTTACTGCAAATTCTGCGCGTTTTATCGAACCGAAAAAGATGAAGATCATTATGTGCTTTCGTTCGAGCAGATCGATCGGAAGCTCGATGAACTTTCGGCGAAGGGCGGGGTTCAAATCCTGATGCAGGGTGGACATCATCCGAAACTGCCATTCCGGTGGTATGTCGATCTTTTGCAGCACATCCGGGCGAAATATCCGCACATCAATATCCACGGATTCAGTCCGCCGGAATTCCAGCACTTTGCGGAAACTTTCCGGATGCCCCTGCGTGAAGTGATTTCCGAATTTAAAAACGCGGGGCTGGGCTCCATTCCGGGTGGCGGCGGCGAAATTCTGGTTGATCGCGTGCGCAAGAAGATTTCGCCGCTGAAAATTAACAGCGATCAATGGCTGGAAGTGATGCAAGTCGCGCACGAGCTCGGGTTGAGATCGAGCGCGACGATGATGTTCGGTCATGTCGAGACGATTGAAGACAGGATCGAGCATTTGCAGCGCATCCGTGATCAGCAGGATCGCAGCGGCGGATTCACCGCCTTTATCTGCTGGACGTTTCAACCGCAGCATACTGTTCTGAAGGTGGAGCACCCAACTGGCGTGGTGGAATATTTGCGGACGCAAGCGCTCGCCCGGATTTTCCTGGATAACATCGACAATGTGCAAAGCTCCTGGGTAACGCAGGGGGCGGGGATCGGGCAGATCGCGCTCAAATACGGTGCGAACGATTTCGGATCGGTGATGATGGAGGAGAATGTCGTGAGCAGCGCCGGGACCACATTTCGGCTAAACGCCGCAGAGATTGAATCGCTCATTCGGGACGCCGGCTACGAACCGCGCCGGCGAAATAACTGGTACGAGCTTTTGAACTAAAAACGGCGGCCGAGTAATTTATCGACAAACTGCCCGCTTCCCCGGAAAAATCTTGCCTTGACACTGCCTTCTTCTTTCCGATATAGCCGCCTGTCCGGCGTGGGTTTGTTGCGCGGGACTGCGTTTCTTAACCTATGAGACATTTTTCCGGATGGATGCGCCGCCCGCCGTTTGCAACCTGGGCCGCGTTCATTTGCGTATTGCTTGCCACGGTATCGGCTCGAGCACAGGGCCCCCAAGCGCAGGGGCCTCCCATCATCCGGTCGATCGACGTGCAGTACACGGGGCCAGGGACGGTGAGCAAGGAGCGGATTCTCGCGCATATGCGAACCAGGGTGGGTCAGCCCTACTCCGATCAAGTGGTCGAGCAGGACATCGAGGCTCTTTACAAGACCGGCTCCATTCTAAACGTTCGCATCTTCGCACAGCCGGAAGGCGACGGCGTGAAGGTAACCGTGGCAGTGCAGACTCGTTCGATCGTGCGCGAGATCGAAATCAATGGAGCCGAAAGGATCAAAGCGAAGAGGCTTCGCAAGGAAATCAAATTAAAACTCAACCAGCCGGTGAACGAGGAGCAGCTGGAGGAAGCGCGCCAGAAAATCATTGAGGTCTATCAGGCCAAGGGCTTCACGGACATCGACGTAAAGTACCGTGTCGATGCGATTGACGAAAAACGAGGCACCTCGCGGGTAGTCTACACAATCAACGAAGGGGTCAAGGGCGCCGTGCGCAGGATTCGTTTCGAAGGCAACGAGCACTTCAGCGAGAGAGTGCTGCGCAAGCAAATGAAAACGAAAGGCAAGACGCTCATTTCGTTTTTCGATAAATCCGGCCGGCTGGAAGAGACGCAGTTGCAGCAGGATCTGGACAGCATTCGTGAGTGGTATCAGAACCACGGTTACATTGACGTAGAAATTAAAGACGTGCGTAGGGAACGGTCCGAGAACGGTCCGATGATCATTACGATCGTGATCGCGGAAGGCCCGCAATATCACGTGAACAAGGTTTTGATTTCGGGAGAGAAGGTAACGACGGAAGAAAAGATTCGAGCATTGTTAAAAATGAAGGAGGGCAGCGTCTATTCGCCGAAAGCGCTGCACGACGATGCGAAGGCGCTTGCGGATGCCTACGGCAGTGGCGGTTATGTCGATCTTGTGATTTTGCCGGAAGGTACGCCGGCTGGTCCTGCTCGGGTCGACGTGCATTATAAAATCGAAGAAGGCGACCGCTCGTTTGTACAACGAATCAACATTGCCGGTAACACGCGCACCAAGGACAAAGTCATTCGCCGCGAAGTTTTGGTCGCACCCGGCGATGTCTTTAACACGGTTCGCGTAGATACAACCAAGAAGCGCCTCGAGAACCTGGGCTATTTTGCGAAGGTCGAAACTTATCCCGAAGATACAGATATCGCCGGCCGCAAAGATCTTACCATCCTGGTACAGGAGAAGCGGACAGGGTCGTTTAGCTTCGGCGGCGGGTTCAGCACGATCGACAAGCTGGTCGGCTTCGCGGAACTCACCCAGGGCAACTTCGATTTAATGAACTGGCCGGGACTCACCGGCGCTGGTCAGAAGTTTAGACTGCGTGTCCAGTATGGCACGGAACGCAAGGATTTCATCCTCGCATTAACCGAACCCTATTTCCTCGATCGCAGGCTGTCCCTGGGTGGTCAGCTTTTTTTTACGGAGGCCAACTACTTGAGTACGGACTATGACCAGCGGAATTACGGATTTTCTATCGAGGCACGCAAACCGATCAACGCATACCTGTACGCGACCTTGGGTTACCGTTTGCAGGACATCGACATTTACAACGTTTCCACAAGCGCGCCGGAAGCGATCCAGCAGTCAAAGGGTTCGACCGTGGAGAGCGAGATTTTGACCAGTCTTGTATACGACAGACGTGATAACCCGTTGCTGACCAGGCGTGGGCAACGCGTCGCCCTTTCGCCTTATGTCGCGGGCGGTTTTCTCGGAGGCGACACGCAGCTTTACGGAATCGACCTCGAGGGGTCCCAATATTTCCATCTTCCGTGGGATACGATCCTGCTCATCAACGGCGAAATCGCGACCGTCAACACCTGGGGAAGCGGCGATTTTGTTCCGATTTTCGAACGTCTCTACCTCGGGGGCTCGAACAATCTGCGTGGATTTCCTTACCGCGAAGTCGGCCCACAAGAGAATGGTGAACCGACCGGGGGCCAATCAATGGCTCGCATGACGATAGAATGGACCTTTCCAATTGTCGAAAAGGCGCGCGGCGCAGTTTTCTATGACACGGGTTTCGACAACAGTGACGCGTGGTCTTTTGGCTTCAATCATATAGCCTCCGATATTGGCGTCGGAGTTCGACTTGATTTGCCGATCGGCCCGCTCCGGCTGGACTACGGGTATCCCCTGCAGCGTGATGGCTACCACGGTGGTGGGCACTTCAATTTTAACGTTGGATATCAATTTTGAACAAATCTAAATAGTTGCAGTCTAACGCGGTTCCAACGACCGTTACCTCTGTCTTATGAAGAAGCTTCTCTCTACAATCCTGGCTTTAACGCTCGCGTTACCACTTGCGGTTTTCGCTCAGGGCACACTTAAAATCGGAACAGTCGATATGCAGCGCGCGTTTAAAGAATATAGCAAGACCAAGGACGCGGAAGCGAAAATCAATGACGCCAAAAATGCGGCCAAGAAAGAATACGATGATCGCGCGGAATCCTACAAGAAGGCGCTGGATGAAATCAACAACCTGAACAAGCAGCTCGATGCTCCAGCCTTAAGCGCCGATGCCAAGACACAAAAAGCAAAGGAGCGCGACGATAAGATCTCTAACATCAAGAATATGGAGCGGGAAATCAGTGAGTTCCGTCAAACCCGCGAACGGCAGCTACAAGAACAAGCGATGCGCATGCGCGAAGGTATCGTGAAAGAAATCACCGACATCGTAATGGACAAGGTCAAAACCAACCACATGGACCTGGTATTTGACAGGTCGGGCATGAGCCTGAATGGAGTGCCTGTTGTAATGTACGCCCCTGATAATGTCGATTTTACCAGCGATATCATTACCGTTCTAAATAAACCCGGCCGCAGCACCGCGATTTCAACCGAGAGGATCTCGGCGAGTCCATCTGCGACGCCGGCGAGAGCTTCGAAACCTTAGTTTAATTTCGGCACGTCAGAAATCCACGCGAGCCACAACTCGCGTGTCTTTTTCGTACAGGTGAAGAGCCGGCGGGCAAGTCGGGAAGCAAAGATATGCGGGCGGTTGCAAGCCGCGAACGCTCCGACTGGATTTTCAGGGCAGATTGCGAGAACCGGATTTCGCGGAAAACAGTCGGCTACGATCGTTCTTCTTCTGCTTCTGTCTTTCGGCTCCCGCTCAGCCGCGGCGAATTGGCAGTCAACCCTTACTAAAGCTCCGCCCGGCGATTTCCCAGAGCTTCGGCCTCTCCGTGCAACTTATCGTTTTGGCTGGTCTGGATTGACGGCCGCCACTGGAGAAGTCCATTTTACAAAAACATCCGAAGGCAAGTTTCAACTCGACGGAACAGGGCGGACGATCGGCTTCGTCCGCGCCTTATGGAAACTGGATGTGAATTACCGTGCGCTCGCCCATGCGGAAAAGTTGCGCCCAGTCGAGACGTTGCAAACAGAGGATTATCGATCAAAGAAAATCGTTACTCATCTCACCTTCACAAATAATGGGGTCAGTCGCGCAAGGACAGAAGGCCAAGGTGGCTCTGCCGGCACGAAGACGCGCGAATTCAGTTTTCCGAACCTGTTCGATTTGCATTCGGCGATGCTTTATCTTCGAAGCCAGCCATTGTCGGATCGGAGCACGTACCGTGTCGTCGTTTATCCCGCCACGTCTGCATATCTTGCTACCGTCACCGTGCTGGGCCGGGAAAAAATCTCGGTCCGCGCTGGCACCTACAATGCGATAAAAATTGATCTGCAGCTCAACCGGATTGGTAAAAAGTTTGATTTGCAGCCACATCGGAAATTCCGGCGCGCCACGATCTGGGTCTCGGATGATACCGATCGAATCCTGCTTCGTATCGAGGCACAAGTTTTTGTCGGCACGGTTTTCGCTGAACTACAGTCGGTGCGTTTCGACAGCGCAAAGTCGTGACGCGATCGCAATAGCGATCCCATGAACATTCCAAACTCGACGACCTATTCAGGAATCCAGTCGCCTCGCACAGGCGGCTCGGGCCGAGGACGGAGACGCTGGCGGAACGGATTGAAGGTCGGTGCACGCGCCCGCGGCAACAACTGGAGTGCGGCAAGTGTTTCCAAATCGAACCGGCCCGTAACCGGAAGTCCTGTCCGCGCTTGATAGGCGCGCAGCGAAAATTCCATGGCCGGTCCATATATGCCGTCGATCTCACCGCGATAGAGGCCACGACGCGCCAGCGCTATTTGTGCGGAGAGCACGAGATTGCGTTGCACATCGGGCAGCGCACTCTCGTATGGAGTTCCAGCAAAGAGTAGTCCTGGTGAAGCGCCAGGGACCACAGGATTTGATGGATAGAGTTGTCGATCTTGCGGCGGGTTGGAGAAAGGCTGCACTGGCGCGGTGGCAGGTCCAGCTGTTTCGCCGGACGATTCTGCTTTGGGGACGGCACCGGGGCTTGGCGATGGGCTAACCTTCACCGTCGGCTGTCCAGGCGCAGAAGAATTAATTCTTAGTGAACGAAGCGTTTCACTATTCAGCTCACCGTTCACCTCGAGTCCATTGCGAATTTGATAGCGGCGAATCGCCGCCGATAGATTTGCGTTCGTCTCCCCGGTTATCTCACCATAATAGAAGCCTTGGTCTTTTAGCGCCTGTTGCACGCTTTCGATCATTTGATCTCCTCGCACCAGCGCAACCGATCCGAGAAGAACAAGCACGACCACTTTAGCTTTCATCCCCGTTTTGGTTTTGACGCCACGACTTCTTGCTTATTCAGCGTTTAGCCGACCCGGTCGCCGCCACTGCTGATTGACGCTCCTTTAAAGCGTTGCGATAACGGACAATTCCGTCGCTAACCGCTGCGGCAATTTGTTCGCGATAATCCTCGCTCGCCAGCCTTGAAATATCCTCTTTGTTGGTGAGAAATCCTCCTTCGATCAAAACAGCGGGTGCAGTCACATTTTCGATTACAAAAAACTGCTTGGCCTTTGTCCCCCGATTAAGTGCCTGCGTGCGGGCGACCAACGCTTCCTGAATAAATCCCGCGAGGCTTTGACTTTCCACGTTCGGCGATTCGGGAAGTGCTCGCAATAACGAAGGCAACCACGAAGTCACGAATGATCCGGGAGTCATTTGATGGGCGGCATAATAGGTTTCCACTCCACTTGAAACCGGCTGATTGTCTTCGTTAAAATGGATGCTGATAAAAATGCAGTCACTGACGCGATTGGCGAATGTTGCCCGATCTGCCAGCGACACGTAAGTGTCGCCCAGCCGCGTCATTACGGTCGCGATTCCTTCCGCCTCCAACAAGCGATCGACGCGGTGGGCTACGTCCAGGGTCAAATCTTTTTCAAGCACGCCGCCGCACATTGCGCCGGAATCCTGTCCGCCATGCCCAGGATCAAGAACTACGACCGCGAACGGCCCCGGCATTGCAGAAGGTTGTGCCATTCTCAACCGAGCGGATTGCGGTTTCGGCATCCGCTGCATCCAGACAAAGGATGCGATCATCAGGAATAACCCGATCAAGGCTAGTATGTTTCGAACGGCTTGTCTCATAGGTGCTCTTCGGGCGAACATTTCTCTCCATATTTTAATCTAATCGTGAATCAACGCGCGTAGCTCCTTATCCATCAACGCACGATAACGAATTCCCCGGCTCGGATCTCGCTCGAGGATCCCTGCTTCGATTCCGGTGTTGGCGAGCTGTTCCCGTCGATATTTTTCAACCGCCGTGCGCACTGGCATTTCCTTGGTGTCGCCAGTCTGTAAAGCCATCTGTCCGACGCTCCACGCGTCGAGGGCGGATTTCAGCGCCGCTTCAAAACCGGTGTCCGGAGCATGTTCGGCTTGGAGAAATGATTCCATTAGCTCCCTCGATTGCCGTGTCCCGCTGAGCGCGGCGAAATCGTTCCGCGCTTGGGCGAAGGTGGCGCCGCTAGTTGCAATCTCGCCATCGTACTCTACCCGCAGAAACAGATCTTCTTCGGGACGTTCTCCGACCTCCGCAAAGAGCATCCGCGCCAGATACGGCGCGCCATAAACTTGTTCGAACGCGCTCTTCATCACCGGACTGAGCGAATAATGGACCAGCCGCCGCAGTGAAACATCCGCCGCCGAGCGCGTGAAACCCTCCGTACTGGCCAGCTCGATAGCTGCCATACGCAACCGCTCAATGTCTCCCGGATGACCAATCGCGCCCATGGCGATGCGATTATAAATTTCGAAAATTTTCTGCCGCGTCTGACCGAGTGTGAGGAATAAAATGCCGTCGCGATAACCCAA